>WNFP01003272.1_pt1 | contig 24426 bp, 23 predicted proteins | sample 5400201 | NCBI WGS metagenome assembly WNFP01 (sample SAMN13153355, study PRJNA577476) | soil metagenome | isolation source: 115 cm saprolite under Madrone tree | place: USA:California | collected 2016-06-14
CCCGGGTTATGTTCCTGCAGCGGCAGACGCGACAGGCCGAGCGAATTGTTTTTCCAGGTGTTGGCGTTCAAAGATTCATCCCGGAAAAAGTAAAAGGCCCGGCCGTGATACTTGTTCGCACCGCTCCGAGTAAGCAGGTTGACGCGGCCGCCTGAAGCCCGCCCATACTCGGCTGCAAACTGGTTGCGAATAAGCTGCACCTCTTCCACCGCCTCGATCGAAGGGGTGAAGCGCTCGCGCGCTCCGCGGTCGTCATTGTTGTCGAGACCGTCGATCGTGAGGTTGTTGGAATAGGCGGTGCCGCCGGAAAGCGAAAAGTTTCCCGCTTCCTCGGGAGTCGAGCGCGAGCTGGCGCGGTCTTCGGCCAGGTCGCGAGTCGAGAGCGGCTCTTCAGCCACGCCGCCGAGAGTAAAAATCAAATCGAGCGGCGAACGGGTGTTGACCGGCAGCGATTCAACCTCGCGTGCGATCACCGTACCGCCCACAATGGTCCGCGTGGTGTCGACCTGTGAAACCTCTGCGACGCTTACGACTACGGAGCCGGCAGTGATCGCGGCGGGCTTTAGAATGAAATCAAGTTTGACGTTCTGTCCGGCGATGGTGTTGAGATCGGTCTTTTCTTCAGCGGCAAAGTTTGTAAACACCGCCTTGACAATATAACCGCCCGGCGAGAGTTGAATTATTTTGTATTGACCATTGTCATCGGCGACGACTGTGCGTTCAAGTTTGGTGGTGACGAGCGTTGCCTTAACAGTCGCACCCGGAATCACCGCGCCGTTCTGATCAGTTACGATGCCGGTAATCGTGACATTGTCGAGATCCTGCGCGGTCAAGCAGCTCGGGGCAAGACACAAGAGGGCGGCCGGCAGAACGAAGAGGAGAGTACATTTTGCAGCGGTCCGCATTGGGAGCAAGTAAGATTACGCGAAGACTCTTAGCCGATTCTTAGGCCGTACACTCGTAAGATCGTAGTCTGTCTGTCAACCAGACTTTCAGAGTGAGAAGATCGAAGTGTTAGGGAATGACTTAGCGGGACTTGCCACCAGCGGCGCGACGAGATGGAGCGCGGACATCCCTGTCCGCCTGAGCGCGAAGCGCGAACCTGTTTTGAATTTGATAGGGTTGGGATGAGCGTGCCGCGCACGCTGGCGGACAGGATGTCCGCGCTCCGTAACGGTTGCTCAAGATCTAGCGCTGGCGGGCCGGGGATCCGCGACGTTTCACTGGAACCGGACGGTTCATGCGGCTGATGGGAACCAGGGCGCCGGCCTCCGGTGGCGGCTCGGTGAAGTGAGAGAATTCTTCAGCATGTGTTTGCAGGTAATCAAAGAAGCGTTCGAACTCGCGTTGCATCGAATCCATCTTTTCGCGCATGTTCAAAATAATTTCGACGCCCGCAAGATTCACGCCCAGGTCACGTGTTAAGGAAAGAATGATTTCAAGCCGTTCAAGATCAGTATTAGTGTAAAGACGGGTGTTGCCTTCGGACCGCGAAGGTTTGAGCAGACCCTCGCGCTCGTAAAGACGAAGCGTCTGAGGGTGGAGTTCGAACTCTTCGGCCACCGCGCTGATCGTAAATGTTTTGGCTCGCTTTTTCATTGCCGGTCTGCTGAAGACTCCCTCTCCCTTTGGGAGAGGGCTGGGAAGAGGAGTAGGACATCTGACCATTACACCCTCTCCCCCGACCCTCTCCCAAAGGGAGAGGGAGAAAAATCCTTATTCCAGTCCCATAACCACCCGCGGATTCTCGGTATTCATTTGCCCATACTTTCGCAGCAATTCTTTTGTCTCTTCCGAAATTACTTTCGGCAAGACCACCTGAACTTCTACAAATTGATCGCCGTGCGTGTTTGGATCGCGCAGCGACGGCGCGCCGCGCTGGCGGAGGCGAAACTTCTGACCTGACTGAGTTCCGGGCGCAATGCGCAATTGAGCTTTGCCGGTCACGGTCGGAACTTCGATCTTTGCTCCGAGGGCTGCTTCCGGAACCGTGATCGGGACCGTGACATAGATGTTGTCGCCCTTGCGGGTGAAATACTGGTGCCGGCCGACATTTGCGATGATGAAAAGATCGCCCGGCGGCGCGCCCAAGCGTCCGCCTTCGCCTTTGCCGGGGATACGTACGCGCGAGCCAGTATCGACACCCGCGGGAATTCGGACCTTAACTTTCTCAGTCTTAGGCAAAGTGCCTTTGCCTTTACACAGCGAACAGGGGGGACGTCGTTTACCGGTGCCGCCACAGTCGGGGCATTCCTGTGTGAAGCGCAGACGCCCACCGGCTTTCTGTACCTGACCGGCGCCTTTGCACGTCGGACATGTGATCACCGAACCGCCGGTGTCGCCCGCGCCGTGACAGCGCGAACATTGATCGGATCTGTTTACAGTTATGCTGGTGGTGAGCCCGTTGATCGCTTCTTCAAAGCTGAGAGAGAGCGGCATTTCAATGTCCGCACCCTTTTGTGGCTGGGGCCGCGGCGGTTCACGTTCCACTTTGCCGCCGCTGAAAAGATCGGCAAAGATGTCCCGGAAACTGCTGCTGCCGGCGCTACCACTGCCGGCAGAACCAGAGGTCGCGCCCCAGTCAAAGCCGGAAAAATCGAATGGTGTTCCGCGGGTGTAAGCCGCGCCGGGGGTACCACCGGCCGCGGCGGCGTTCGCCAGATTATCTGAGTACTCGCCAAAGCGATCGTAAACTTTGCGCTTCTTGGGGTCGGACAGGATATCGAACGCTTCGCTCATCTGCTTGAAGCGATCTTCCGCCCCCTTATCGCCGGGATTTACGTCAGGATGATACTTGCGCGCCAGCCGCCGGTAGGCTTTCTTGATCTCTTCCGGCTTGGCATCTCGTTTTATCCCAAGGATCTTGTAGAAGTCCTCTTTAGCCATTTAGGACACGTCAATATTAAATGTTACAAGTAACAAGTCTAAAAGACGACCTATCACTTGTCACCTAACCTAAGGACAGTGGGATCTAAGTTTCGGTCAACTGTCGCCTTGGCTGACTAACCAAACTAGGGCAGCTAGTCCTCCCACGATAAGCCACTCCACCTGAGTGCTCTTTTTCTCGCCAGATGTAATGTAACGCGCAGTATGTTCACAATTATTCGTCAAGACATAGTAGTTCGGATCATTAAATGCCTCTGACGCTCGGTTCACAACCGATTGAGTTTGGTCAGAAGGAACTTCATCCACAGCCTCCCAAATTCCAGTGTTGTCTGCCCATTCAGCTCTGATGTCGGGAGTGCGATGAATTATTACGGGGTTGTAAGGTGGAACTCCAAAAGCGACTAGGGGTTCCCCGTTTACCAAAACACCGTAGTGATCCGCAACTGGAATCTTCGTGCTCCTCTTTCTAACTAAGAAGATTCCATCAGGAAACTCTCGAAACGGAGTGACTTGTGGCTGCACTGGTTGACCAAACATACTCTTCCCTCGCCGCTTACTTCTTTTCTTCGTCAACGTCGACATACTCGGCGTCAATGACATTGTCCTCGCCACCCGCCTGGCCGGACGAAGAGGCGCCGGCAGCGGACGATTGGTCAGCCGGCTCGCCACCGGGAGTCGAAGCTGTTTGCTGGTACAAGGCTTCGGCCATTTTGTGCGAGACGGCTTGCAGCGCATTAAATGCTTCGTTCATGCGTTCGACTCCGCCTTCCTCGAGCGCCTTCTTCGCGTCGGCGATCGCCGTGTCGACTTCGCTGGCCACAGCGCTGACCTTCTCACGGTTTTCGCTCAGTGTCTTCTCCATTTGATAGACGAGACTGTCGAGTTTGTTCCGCGATTCGATCTCTTCGCGTTTGCGTGCGTCATCAGCAGAATGGGAATCAGCATCGCGCATCATCTTATCGATCTCATCCTTGCTGAGACCGGATGACGAAGTAATCGTAATCTTCTGTTCGCGACCCGTGCCCATGTCTTTGCGGGGGGAATGCCCACCAGGTGGAACTTGCCGAGCGTGCGATTGTCGGCGGCCATGGGCCGCTCACCCTGAAGCACGTGGACCTCGACCGACGTCTGGTTGTCCGACGCCGTCGAAAAGATCTCCGACTTGCGCGTCGGGATGGTGGTGTTGCGGTCAATCAACTTTGTGAATACGCCGCCCAGAGTTTCAATACCGAGACTCAACGGCGTAACGTCGAGCAGCAGAATGTCCGTCTTCTCTCCGGATAGCACGCCGGCCTGCACGGCTGCGCCGATGGCCACAACCTCGTCCGGGTTGACGCTCTTGTTCGGCTCTTTCTTAAAGAAGCTCTTCACGATTTCCTGAACTTTGGGAATGCGTGTAGAACCGCCGACCAGCACTACTTCGTCAATCTTGGAGGAATCCAACTGGGCATCCTTTAACGCTTGTTCGAGTGGCGGAGTAAGACGCTTGAAGAGGGGCTCGGCCAACTGTTCGAATCGCGCGCGCGTGAGCTTCATCACCAAATGCTTTGGTCCCGACGCGTCGGCGGTGATGAAGGGCAGATTGATTTCAGTTTCCATGGTGGATGAAAGTTCAATCTTTGCTTTCTCGCCGGTTTCTTTGAGCCTTTGCAGGGCCATCTTATCCTTGGACAAATCGATGCCCTGATCCTTCTTGAATTCTTCGATGATCCATTCAACCAGGGCTTCGTCGATATCGTCACCGCCAAGGTGCGTGTCGCCGTTGGTCGATTTTACTTCGACGACGCCTTCGCCGACTTCAAGGATGGAAATGTCGAACGTGCCGCCCCCAAAGTCGAATACCGCAATCGTCTCGTCCTTCTTTTTATCGAGACCGTAGGCGAGCGCGGCGGCAGTGGGTTCGTTGACGATGCGCATTACTTCGAGGCCCGCGATCTTGCCGGCGTCTTTTGTCGCCTGGCGCTGCGAATCGTTAAAATAAGCCGGAACGGTAATTACGGCCTTCTCGACTTTTTGACCGAGGTAGTCCTCGGCCGACTGCTTCATCTTCTGAAGAATCATGGCCGAGATTTCCGGCGGGCTCCACTCCTTGCCGCCGGCCACAATGCGAACGTCGCCCCCGGCGCCGCTGCCCTGCACTTTGTATGGAACCTGTTTTATTTCCTCGGTTACTTCGTTGAAGCGTCGACCCATGAATCGCTTGATTGAATAAATGGTGTTCTCCGGATTGGTTACGGCCTGTCGTTTGGCAACCTGTCCGACCAGGCGGCTACCATCTTTGGCAAATGCCACCACTGAAGGCGTCGTCCGGCCTCCCTCTGAATTGTTAATGACGACGGGCTCGCCGCCTTCCATAACCGCAACGACAGAGTTAGTCGTGCCCAGGTCAATTCCAATGATTTTGCTCATTTTCTTGAATACTCCGCTGTTTATTTTCCGTCATCCGAAAGCTTGGTAACGGGTTGAATGCCTGCTTAGAATAATACCTGAGTGTAGCGTTGTCAACTTTGCTAGAGTGTCAGAGCCACTTGCGGTTGCGGGTGGTTGATGGCTGGCGTTGTGAGACTTAACCGGACAACCGAGACACTTCACCTTTGATTCTCCGATTCAACCGCCCGCTACCGCAGGCGGTTGTGACGGTGCCTCTATTTGCGGTCGTCGTTTAGCAGGCCGGAGACGAAGAAGACGTAGTGGATCCCAGACAAGAGAGTGAAAGCGAACACCAAAGTGTAAACGCTGGGGAGATAGTAACCAGTGCCCACGCGAGTCTGCGCGGCCAGGATCACAATCGCGATTGCCCCAATCTGAACTACCGTACTGAGTTTCCCCAGGAACGAAGGGCGAAAAGCGCGAAAGCCGCTGACCATGTTAATCGCTGCCGCTCCCACCAGAATGAAGACATCGCGGCTAATGACCGTTATGGTGACCCAGAAGGGAATAGGCAGGTGCTTGGGCAACGGTGTCGGGTAGACACCGCGCATTGAAAGCACCACAAAAGAAGTCACCAACATCATCTTGTCCGCAATCGGATCCAGAATGCGGCCGAGGGGAGATTGCTGGTGAAAGCGGCGCGCCAAGAGACCATCGAGGCCGTCAGTCACTCCCGCGAAGACAAACACTCCCAGCGCCAGCAGAAACTTCTGATAAAAAAGCAAAGAGACGAAAACCGGAATCAAGGCCATCCTCACGATGGTTAGCAGATTTGGCAGGGTGACAATGCGAGAGGACATTCAGGGATTTTCGATTTCAGGTTTGCTTTAGATTGGTATTCTGGTGAGACATTCTAGTTATAAGGGACCAATCCTACCTCACGCGGAGCTGGAAACTCAGGATATTGAGCGCAGTTCAAGCATCGAAACTTCTGGTGGGCAGCCATAACGAATTGGCAACACGACGGTTCCCAATCCACGCGTAACGTAAATCTGCGTATTTCCCCGGCGACCCAGGCCGCGCAGTAATCTGCGACGCGGACGACCTGAGCGGTTCTTTTCGGGCCGCAAAGTTACCTGGCCGCCATGCGTATGACCGCTGAGCACCAGGTCGACCCCAGCCCGGGCTGCGCGGCGGAGGATAATTGGATTATGCGCCAGCAACAACTTCATCTCGTTTTCGCCAGAGCCGGCCAAAGCCAGGGGCAGGTCCTCGAGACCAACCATAGTATCGTTAACCCCGGACAGCCAGAATGACTCGCCGTTGAGATCGAGGCGCATGCCTTCATTCAACAAAACCGTTATGCCTTCGGCCCGGAACAAGTCTGCGATCAGAGCGGCGTCCGTCCAGTGATCATGGTTTCCCAGAACGGCGAAAACGCCGTGACGGGCGCGCAAGCGGCCGACCAACTCAGCACAGGGCGCTGCATAACTGCGATCGTGCGAAATATAGTCACCGGTCAACGCAATCAAGTCGGGACGGAGATCATTTGCCGCTTCGATGGCGCGCTCAAGATGTCTCGGGTTTACGATTGGACCAAAGTGCAGATCTGACAGCTGGACTATGCGCAGGCCATCCAGAGGCTTTGGCAAACGGCGAAGATAAATCTGTTGCCGTTCGATGGCCAACATGAAAGGCTCAGCAAACGCCACCCGCGCCATCTCACCAAGCGCGGACTTGATTACCGACAGCGGTCTTGCTTCAGGTCGCGGCCGTCGGGGCGCCGGGCGGTCATGTCTCCAGCGAATCGGAGTCGACATAATATTTGGGGGGAAAGTTGCTAAAGCCGGGGCATTATATTGCTCGCTGGTTGTGAGCGCAACGTGGAGCGCCGACATCCTGTCGGCGGCTCGCGAGCATCTTGCTCGGATCTCTCGTCAGCTTCCAAAAGCCGGCAGGATGCGGCGAACCGCAGGCAAGATGCCTGCGCTCCGAAAGCCTGCGCTCCTTCACGCTACGGTAATATCGTCCGACAGGTAAACGTCCTGAATTGCCTTGAGCAATTCAACCCCTTCGTTCATGGGCCGCTGGAACGCTTTACGTCCGGAGATTAAGCCCATGCCGCCGCCGCGCTTGTTGATTACGGCGGTGCGCACGGCTTCAGCCATGTCACTGGCGCCTTTCGATTCGCCACCTGAATTAATCAGGCCGATGCGTCCCATGTAGCAATTGGCGACTTGATATCGGACCAGATCGATCGGATTGTCGGTGGTGAGCTTGTCGTAAACCAGCTTGCTGGTCTTGCCGTAAGACTTGCCCAACTCCTTTTCAACCGCCAGGTAACCACCGTTGCGCTCCGGCAGTTTCTGCTTGATGATATCAGCCTGAATCGTGACGCCGAGATGATTAGCCTGACCAGTTAAGTCCGCGGCCGCGTGCATGTCGCCTTCCGGGGTCTTGAATTTCGAGTTACGCAGATAGCACCAGAGAATACAAGCCATACCGAGTTCATGAGCCTGGGCAAAGGCTTCGGCAACTTCGGTTATCTGGCGAGTCGATTCATCAGAGCCGAAATAGATTGTGGCGCCGACGGCGATCGCTCCCAGGTTGTGCGCTTCCTTCACCGTGCCAAACAGCACCTGATCGAATTTGTTCGGCAGCGTTAACAACTCGTTATGGTTGATCTTCACGATAAACGGAATTTTATGGGCATACTTCCGCGCGACGCTGCCCAGAACCCCAAACGTCGAAGCCACGCCGTTGCAGCCGCCTTCAATGGCCAGCTTCACGATGTTGCCGGGATCAAAATACTGCGGATTGGGAGCGAATGAAGCCCCGGCCGAATGCTCGATTCCCTGATCCACAGGGAGAATCGAAACGTATCCCGTACCCGCCAATCGCCCATGATCAAGCAGTGACTGCAAGGAACGAAGTACCGACGGCGACCGATCTGAATTTGACACTACTCGATCAATATAGTCGGGCCCGGGGAGATGAAGCTGGTCCTTGGGTATTGTTCGGGCCTTATGATCCAACAGTTCTCTGGTCGCAGATCCCAGGAGTTCTTCCAGCCGATCGATTATTGCCGGGGACCGGGTCATCTCAGTTGCCATGGTTTCCTCCCGAGGGATTGCCCTCGATATATTTATTATAGAAGCTGAAAATTAAAGTTTTTGCGAGGGTGAATTATAACATATGGGATGCAGGGGGCCTGAGGGCGGGGCTGAGACGCCGCACTAATCTCGGAAGCGCACTTTCGTCTCCACTTCATAGTCGAACCAAGCAAGAATTTTGTATCTATCAAGATTGCCACTCTTAAAAGGCTGGGTTACAATCCGGTTTCGCTTCCGTGGTGACGTTGCACCCAGGCCAATTACTCGATTTCCTAGTCTCAATTGGTTTCGAAACCCGGCCCTTGCGAAATCAGTTATCGAAAGGTCTTCACGCTTATGAAGTTTCCTCCCCGCATCTTTCTGCTTTTCATCATAGTCCTGTGCTTTGTACTTTATGCATTCCTGCCGGCGTTTGCAGTTGGCGAAGACTGGCGCGCGATCACTCCCGAAGAGCTGGCGATGAAAACGCCGAAGGTCGACCCGGATGCCGACGCCGAAGCCATTTTTTGGGAAGTCAGAATCGATGACAGCTCATCTGAAGATTTGTCTCTCCAGCATTATGTGCGCGTCAAGATTTTCACCGAACGGGCACGCGAAAAGTACGGCAAGTTCGATATCCCCTTTACCAAAGGAATGAAAATTAAGGATGTTGCCGCGCGCGTGACGAAACCGGACGGTGCGAGCGTTGAGATCCAAAAGGACGACATTTTCGAGCGTGAGATTATCAAAGCGAACGGACTTAAGGTAAAGGCCAAATCGTTTGCTATTCCAAACGTCGAGCCCGGCGTAATCGTTGAATATCGTTATCGAGAGGTCATCAGCGATGCGGGAGCGTCCGGAATGCGCTTGAAATTCCAGCGTGATATTCCTGTGCAAAATCTTTCTTATTATTACAAACCTTACAGTAAAAAGACCCCGAACTATCAAAGCTTTAATTTTGACGATACCAAGTTCATCGAAGACCAAAAAGGGTTTTGGGTCGCGACGAGAAAGAATGTACCGGCCCTAAAAGCAGAGCCGCGGATGCCGCCGGAAGACCAGGTCGTTCCCTGGATGCTGCTTCAGTCTGTGAGGATCAATATTACGAATGTTTCGTTCGATTCATTTGCAATCTCGATCAAGGATCCAAGCAACCCGGTAATTTATTGGGGGTCAGTCGGTACCGAGAAGGCTTTCCTGGCCAAATTCATGAACAAACCCGATAAGGAGATCAAAAAAGTTGCCGAAGAGATCACTGCCGCCGCTGTGACACCGGAAGAGAAACTGAAAAAGCTTTATCGCTACTGCCAAACTGAAATAAGCAATACAACTTTCAATACGGCTTTGACTGATGACCAACGCAGGAAATTGCCGGAAATCAAATCGGTGAGCGACGTTCTGAAACGCAAAGCCGCCAGTGCTCAGTATGTTGACATGTTATTCGGCGCAATGGCGAACTCGCTCGGCTATGAAACCCGAATAGCTTTTTGCGGCGACCGCAGCGAAGTGTTCTTCAAACCCGAAATGACCAATGAAGCATTTATCCATCCAGCGGCCATTGCCGTTAACATTGACAACTCCTGGAAGTTCTTCAATCCGGGCTTGAGCTTTCTACCTTACGGCGCCCTGGTCTGGTATGAATCAGGTGTCTGGGCGTTGCTGGTTGGAGAAAAAAACTTCTCCTGGCTGAAAACGCCGGCTTCGAGAGCTGAGGAGGCGGTGGCGAAGCGCACGGGCACGCTTAAGCTGCTGGACGATGGCACTCTCGAAGGCGACGTCCGGATCGAATATGCCGATCAACTTGGTTTGGGTCATAGGCTGGAAAATTATGACAAGTCAGTCAATAAGAGAGAAGAAGATTTTAAGGCAGAACTCAAAAAGCGTCTGAGTACCGCGGAGATTTCAGATCTGGTAATTGAAAATATTTCCGAACCCTGATTTATGACAGGACCTTCTTCTTTGGTGGTGGGGGTAACATTCTGTTTCCGGCACAGAGCTACGCAGCGCTCAAAACGCTCTTCGATATGATCAGTCAGGCCAACGATCATACCATCACGCTCAAACAAAGCGCAGCTACCGCTTCTAATTAGAGATCGTCCCAGGTCGGCCGAAAAAGGAGTTCCAGGAATGCGCTTAAGAATACTCGTAATAGTTTTGTTAATGCTCTGCGCCGGTATCTGTGTCCGCGCCGCAGGCGATGAAGCGCCAGCCTGGTTGCAACAAGCAGCCAGGGCGCCGGTCCCGGGGTATGAAAAAGATTTGCCGGCCGTCGTGTTGCAGAGTGAGCAACACCTAATCGTGAGCCAGGATGGGCGCACCATTACCACGACCTTATTTGCCGTACGAATTATGATTCGTGAAGGACGAGGATATGCAGAGGCCAGAGAGTTTTACGAAAGCGATGCGGGCAAAGTGCGCGACCTGCACGCCTGGCTGATCAAATCTTCTGGCCAGGTCAGGAAGTATGGCAAGGATGACACTATCGATGCAGTCGAGGACCCAAACGACGTTTACAACGAATCCCGGTTTAAATTGATCGATGCGTCGAAGGATGCCGACGCGGGCGCAGTCTTCGGCTATCAGGCAATCACCGAAGAGAAATCGATTTTTTCCCAGAATGTCTGGGTGTTTCAGAATCGTTTGCCGGCGCTTTCATCGCGATACATACTCACGTTACCCTCGGGTTGGGCCGCAAAGACCGTAACGTTCAATCATGAGAAAATCGAGCCGACCGTCAACGGTTCCACTTACACCTGGGAGCTTACTAATCTGGCGCCCATAGAAATCGAGCCGAGCAGTCCCGGCATTACCAGCCTGGCGCCGCGGATTGCGATTAGCTACTTTCCGCCGGGCGATATCCAATCAAACAACTTCAAAACTTTCTCTAACTGGGCCGAAGTTTCCGATTGGCTGACTCAGCTACACGATCCGCAGGCCGTTCCCAACGAGGCACTCTCAGAAAAAGTAAAACTGCTGACGGCCAATGCAAAAACCGAACTGGAAAAAATCCGCGCCGTCGGCACGTTTGTTCAGAACATCCGCTACATCTCGATCGATATCGGCGTCAGTCGCGGCGGGGGGATGCGTCCGCACGCGGCCATGGAAGTTTTTGCCAAGTCATACGGTGACTGTAAAGACAAGGCGAATTTGATGCGGGCGATGCTCAAGGTCCTGGGAATAACGGCCTATCCGGTGGTGATCTATTCTGGAGATTCTGACTATGTGCGTGAGGAGTGGGCGTCGCCGCAACAGTTCAATCACTGTATCGTGGCCATCAGGGTCAGCGATGAGACGCAGGCCGCCACAATTATCACTCATGCCAAATTGGGACGTCTTTTGATCTTCGACGCTACTGACGATGATACGCCGGTCGGCGATCTCCCCGAACAGGAGCAAGGCAGTCTGGCGCTGATTGTGGCGGGTGATGCCGGATCCTTAGTGCGCATGCCCATCACGCCGCCCGAAACCAACCTTTTGGAGCGTCGGGTACAGGCCAGTCTGTCGGCGGACGGTTCATTAACCGCGGCGATTCAGGAAAAGGCGCTGGGCAGATGGGCGGTTGGGTATCGCAGCGAATTTCGGCATCTTGCTCGTCCGGAATATCAGAAGACTATCGAAGGATGGATAACCTCCGGAGCCTCTGCGGCTAAGGTCAACAAGATCGAGCCGCGCGACGACAGCAGCGCAGGTCGTTTCGATCTCGATATTGATTTTACGGCGCCGGCTTATGCGCAATTAATGCAGAATCGATTACTGGTGTTCAAACCGACCATCGTCTCGCGCCGCGATTCACTATCCCTGACCGAAGCAAAACGCAAACACCCGGTCGTGCTCAAGTCAATCGCCTACTCGGAAACCGTAAGCGTAAAGCTTCCCTCGGGTTTCGGGGTTGATGAAATGCCTGACCCAGTCAAGCTCAATACTTATTTTGGATCTTACGCCACGACTTATGAAGTTAAGGACGGGCAGCTGATTTTCACGCGCAAGCTGGTCCAGAACGCGGCCATCATCCCGGTCGATCAATACAATTCTGTCCGTGGGTTTTTCGAGAGAATTCGCGCGGCCGAACAAGCGCCCGTGGTATTGATAAGGAAGTAAGTTCGACTTAGTCCAAGAAGCAAGAGGGAGAAGCAACGATGGGAACACCTGGCGTGATTAGTATCTTACTGCGCACAACCGGGCCGACTGGTTTACTGGCAATAGTGTTATTTGCCGGAGCCTCGACCGCCCGCGCGCAAAAATCCCCATCCGCATTAGAAGTTGATCGAACGCGCGTTATGCTCAGGGCTATCAAGGAAGATTTGAAGAAGAACTACTACGATCCTGCTTATCACGGCATGGATCTGGAGGCACGTTTCAAGACCGCAGACGAGAAACTCAAAACTGCGACTTCGGTGGGCCAGCTGATGGGTATCGTTGCGCGTGTCCTTCTGGACTTTGACGACTCGCACACCTTCTTCATCCCGCCCGATCGCGCCGATAGGACCGAGTATGGTTGGCAGGCCCAGGCCATCGGCGATAAGTGCTACGTGGTTTCGGTAAAACCCGGGAGCGACGCGGAAAAGAAAGGACTCAAGGCGGGCGACGAGATCGTTTCCGTAGATGGGGGCGGCCTCAATCGGCAGAACATGTGGCTCTTTAATTATTTGTATCATGCTCTTCGGCCCCGCCCGGGAATGCGTCTCGAGGTTATTAAGGACGGAAAACACGAACAGCTCGATGTGCTGGCTAAAATCCAGAACGGCAAGCGGGTGATGGATGTCTCGGGCGATGACGGAGGCGACATCTTTGATCTCATTCGGGAAGGAGAGAACGAGAGCCGTTTACATAGTCATCGCTATGTCGAACTGGGCGAGGATTACTTTGTCTGGAAGATGCCGGCGTTCAATCTTAATAATGACAGAGTCGATGGCCTGGCAGATAAATTCCACAAGCGGAAGGGACTTATACTCGACTTGCGCGGTAACGGCGGCGGTGCGCTGGAAACACTCCTGCGGCTGTTGGGCAATCTATTCGATCACGACATCAAAGTTGGTGATTTCAAAGGCCGTAGAGATCAAAAGCCGGCGGTAGCCAAGACGAGAGGCAGCAATGCCTTCGCCGGAAAGTTAGTTGTGCTGATCGATAGCGGCTCAGGTTCGGCCGCGGAACTTCTTGCTCGGGTGGTGCAATTGGAAAAACGCGGGACGGTAATTGGCGACGTCTCAGCCGGAGCTGTCATGGTAGCCAGACACTTCTCTCATGAAACTGGACTTGATGTAATCGTGCCCTACGGAGTTAGCATTACGGAGGCTGACATGATCATGGCGGACGGCAAGAGCCTCGAGCGCACGGGCGTGAGGCCTGATGAAATCAAACTACCGACTGCGGCCGATCTGGCCGCTCAACGCGATCCGGTGCTCGCTTATGCTGCTTCATTGCTCGGCGTAACAATTACTCCTGAGAAAGCTGGCAGCTTCTTTCCCATTGAATGGCGGAAGTAAGATCGATAGCTATTCAGCGCCGGCGGCCAGAACTTCTGACTGAAGCTTTTCTTTCAAAGACGAGCGCCAGGCGTCTTCCATCTCGCTTACATCCAGTTGAATTACTTCGTCTCCGTCGCTTTCGATTCGCAGGCGATCGGCTCCGACATTTCCCATCAGCGTCATTGGGCAGCCGGCGGCGGCGACGATTTCTTCGATATCGCCCAACGCCGATTCATCGAAACTGATGATGATGCGCGAAGGAGATTCGCTGAACAGCCGTGTGACTAAATCATAATCGCCGGTGATGTCGATGTCCGCGCCGAACACTTCACGATTCAGCGATGAGAAACAACATTCCGCCAGCGCGATCGCCAGACCGCCATCGGCGCAATCATGGGCCGAGCGCAACAGACCGGCCTCAGCCGCGCGCAGACAAGCCCTTTGCACCGCCAGCTCGGCCTCGAGATTAAGCACAGGTACGCGGCCTTCGTTGAGAATTTGTGTGGAACTCTTTCCTTCGATTACGGCGGCATATTCGCCGATCGAAAGATCGTCATGGGTGGCGCCAAGCAAAGCAATAAAATCACCCGCGTTCTTGAAGCCTGTTTGGAGCACGCGCTTCACATCCTCGATCAGGCCGAGCATGCCGATGACCGGCGTCGGCAGGACGCCGCGCCCTTCCGTTTCGTTATAGAACGAGACGTTGCCCGACACGACCGGGGTGTTGAAAACCTTGCACGCTTCAGCGATACCGTCGATGACTTCTGAGAACGCCCACATCACTTCGGACCGTTCGGGAGAAGCAAAGTTCAGACAGTTGGTGATCGCGATCGGTTGCGCGCCCACGCAGACTACGTTACGCGCCGCTTCAGCAACCATCAGCCTGGCGCCTGCGCGTGGATTAGCGGCGCAATAGCGGCCATTACCATCAAGCGAGATGGCCAGTGCTTTACGCGTCTCTTTGATCCGTAGCACCGCGGCGTCAGCGCCCGGCAGAACCGCGGTGTTCGTGCGCACCATGTGATCGTATTGACGATAAACCCATTCCTTCGAGGCGAGGTTTGGCGAAGACAAAAGGTTTAGCAGGGCTCCGTTGTAGTTGGGGGGCGGAAGGAGCGCGGACATCCTGTCCGCACTGAGCGCGTCAGCGCGAATGTCCTCCGACAATTCACCTTTGATTGAAGATTGAGCGCAAGCTGGACTCGCGCTGGCGGACAGGATGTCCGCGCTCCGAGCAGTCATCGGCCGTTCGTAGACTGGAGCTTCATCGGTCAAAGCGTTCACAGGCACGTCGCAGACAACCTCGCCTCTATGCGAAACACGCATCCGGCCATCGTCGCGCACTTCGCCGATGACGACGGCATCCAGATCCCACTTGCGAAAGATATCGCCCACCTCGCGCTCGCGCCCTTTGTGCGCGACGATGAGCATGCGCTCCTGTGATTCCGAGAGCAGCATCTCATATGCGGTCATTCCGGTTTCGCGCTGCGGGACCAAAGACAGATCGATCTCGATGCCGGTGCCGGCGCGGGCGGCCATCTCGCAGGTCGAGCAGGTCAGGCCCGCTGCGCCCATGTCCTGAATGCCGGCCACCGCACCGCTGCGCATGGCTTCGAGGCAAGCTTCCAACAAGAGCTTTTCCAGGAAGGGATCGCCGACCTGCACCGTTGGCCTTTTCTCCAAAGCTTCTTCATCAAACTCAGCCGAAGCCATGGTCGCACCGTGAATGCCGTCGCGGCCGGTCTTGGCGCCGACATACAAAACCGGATTACCGACGCCGGTGGCTTTGCCAAAGAAGATTTGATCCTTGCGTACCAGACCAAGGGCGAAAGCATTCACCAAAGGGTTAAATGCGTAAGCATCGTCGAACGAAACCTCGCCGCCAACAGTCGGCACGCCGAAAGCGTTTCCATAATGCGCGATGCCGGCGACGACGCCGGCGAGCAACGAGCGGTTGCGTCGTCCATTCGCAGGATCGTCCAAAGATCCAAATCGCAAACTATTCAACGCTGCAATCGGGCGCGCGCCCATGGTAAAAATGTCGCGCAGTATTCCGCCGACTCCGGTGGCTGCTCCCTGGAATGGTTCGATGAATGACGGATGATTGTGCGACTCGATCTTGAAGCAGGCGCACCAGCCGTCGCCGAGATCCACGATGCCGGCGTTTTCGCCGGGTGGGACGATCACGCGTTCTCCCGTGGTCGGTAATCTTTTTAAATGAACGCGAGAAGATTTGTAAGAACAATGTTCCGACCACATCACGGAAAAGACACCCAGCTCGACCAAGTTGGGTTCACGACCGAGCAGCTCTTTGATGTGGGCGAATTCTTCCGGAGTAAGGTTGTGGGCCGCGATTACCTGCGGAGTGATTGGTTCCATGACTCTCTTGTTCAGACTGTCTAAAAGTAGTTCGCGCTTAGCTTCGGAGGAACGTGATATTCAGATGACCGCCCAACCGGTTTAAGCAATACGGCGCGGCATCGCATTGATGCCGCGCCGTGTTGAATCGTTCATTCTTAGCCTTGGTTCTATGAAGATTACGCCTGGCGGAGCTAAGAAATCGACGCGCGATCTTGATCAAGGCCTTCGCGATACTTCTTCGCGGCCTGCTGCTCACGGCTTGCTGCCTAGTTGAGTGTCAATCGCCTTGCGCAATTCGACTGGCTTGATCGCTCCAAAGTACTTGAATACCACTTTGCCGTCTTTATCATAACGATAAGTCGCCGGTAGGGCGCCGTCCCAGGTTGCGTCGACGGCGTGAATCGCCGGTTCGGGATCTTTTATGTTCAGCAAAACGACCGGCATCTGCGCCTTCATTTTTTTGAGAAACTCCGGCACCGCGGTGTTGATTTCAGTAATCTCGTCGAGCGTGACCGAGACAAAGTTCAGTTTGCCGCGATAATCGTTATCGATCTTCACCAGATCGGGAAACTCTTCGCGACATCCATCGCACCACGTCGCCCAGAAGTTAATCAAGAGTGGCCGCGTGTCTTTGGGATCGCGCTGCAGGATCTTCTTGAGACCCTCTAGATCGATCTCGCGGATATCGGTTCTATCGACGCCGTCCAGCATATCGCGTCCGGGCCGGGTGACTGTCGCCGCAGCCCCTGACCGTTGTGTCTGGGCAGGCGCGGCTAAAACGACCAGAACCCAGATGGCAGCTATGACGATCAACGATGTAATAAAGCGCAAACGCATTTTTGTAGCGCAAGTTGCTAACTTGCGCCTTTCTTTCAATCTTCAACGCGGCAGCGCAAGTTAACAACTTGCGCCACAATTTCTACGAGGCCCGCTTGATGCTGCAACCAAAAGCGGCGCCGCCGGTCTTGCTGATCGGCTTGCCCGAGAGCAATTCATCAACTGCGTCGCGCAGATCATTCGCAGTAATGTTCGCCGTGTTCTGCGAATTATCGATGCGGCCGTGATAGACGAGCTTGCCGCCGGCATCGATCAAATATGCTTCCGGCGTGCGCGTGGCGCCGAGACGATCGGCGATCTTGTTGCCATCGTCCTTGAGCACCGCAAAGGTGAAATGCTTATCGGCAGCGTGCGCCCTGACCGCGGAAACCGGCTCGGTAACATTCGAGTTGATGCCGATGACGTTAATGCCCCTGGCTTTGTAATCCTCGGCCAGTTTCTGCATGCGCTCGTTATAGCCGTTTGAGACCGGGCACTGCACTGAGATGAAAATCAATATTGCGCCGTTCTTGCCCGTCAGCGATTTAAGCGAACGCTCGGCGCCGTCGGTGTCATGCAGTTTGAAGTCTTCGATGACCGTGCCGATGGCCGGCGCCGCCGGCAGATCATTCGTGCTGCCGCTTCCGGCAACGGCCGCGAAGGCAATGACAACAATGGAAGCGAGGAACAGTAGTAGCGAATACTTCTTCATACACGAAACTCCTTTCAGGGATAGCTGGCGTTTGACTGCCAAGATTAGCAGCCGAAAGTTAGACGTGGCAAGCGCGGAATAGTTCAGTAGTGCCCCTTATTTGGTGATGAGGTCGGTACCGAGAACGATGGCAACCAGGTAACAATACTTCGCGCTCCCGATTTTGCTCATAACGTAGACCCGGTCGCTCTCCGTACTGACCTCTTCACCCGATGGAAATTAGGGCACTGCCAGGCGTCGGGTGATGCGCGAGGAGAGAAAAATCAGGATCGTAAGAGTGATCGTCACCGCCGCCGACAGCAGGCAGTATTGACAGAAGTGATGAATGACGAAGGCCTGTAGATAGAGAAGCCAAAGAGTCATTAGAAACATCACGCCTACCAGAGCGGTTAGCAGCGGCCGGGCGAAGGCATAACCAAACGCCGCCAGCACCGCAAGACTGAAAACGGTGAAATAGGCAAATGCGCCCAACACTGCCAGCGGCATCCGGCCGATATGGGCGTAGGGGCTGCTGAGGACTTCCGAACAGCCGGCGACGATCGTGCAGCGAAGACTTTGACCTGTCAGATCCTGGACGGTGAGATAAAGCGCGTCGCTCAGACCGACGAGCGACAACACTGCCGTCACGAGGTACGGCCAGGCGATCGGTTTCTGAGAAGCGGACGACATAGTTTCGCTAACGACGTTCAGAGTACCGACTTCAGTCGGGCATTTTTCGGTCCGGAATAAAGCCCGACTGAAGTTGGTACTCTATGCGCCGTTATTCCATGGCCATCTCGCTGATCCCCAGGTTCGCGCCAGGCTAACTACTTGCCGGAGTCGCTCAGAGCCTGCTTGATCATTGCGCGGAGACCGTCCGGCTTCCAATTTTCGTCTTTGGCTTCCTTACCATTGACGTAGAAAGTCGGCGTCGCAACGACGTTGAGGGCATGCACGCGTTTACCGTCCTGGAAGATTCGTGTGGCTACCGCTTCTCCGTTTAGATCTTTCATGAACCGGTCGGTGTCCAGTCCTATCTGTTTGGCGTAATCGACGAAGATGGGCACAAGATCGCTGACTTCGCTCCATGTCTTCTGGTTTTCGTAGAGCTTGTCATGCATCTCCCAGAAACGATTTTGCAGTCCGGCGGCCTCAGCGGCCTGCGCAGCCATCAGGGCGTGCTCGTGGGGTGGCACCAATGGCCGTTCGCGGAAAATAACTCGCAGGTTGTCACCAAATTCGCTTTCAATTTTTTTGAGTTCAGGGTAGTAGTAGCCGCACGAAGGACATTGAAAATCGGCAAACTCTTCCACGGTCACGGGCGCCTTGTCATTGCCGCGCACCCATGGAGGCTGCGCACCGGGTGGTTCTGAACCCGGATTAGATTCATTCGCAATCGCAATCGCAATCGCATTTGCGTTGGTGGCTTGACGCGACGAGCGCTGGAACAGCCAGGCGCCGCCCACGGCGGCTACCAGCACAACGATAATAATCAGGAAAGGCAGCAGACGTTTCATTAGATTCATCCGAAACAAAAGCTTAAGAGTTCAGTGGAATATTTCCCTCAATCTGTTAATCGGCAACTGAAGTTGCCGGACTCGTCGCCGCAAGCCCGGCAGTCCACCACTACTCGACCGTGAACTGGACGCTCTTGTCGAATGCGCCGTTGATCTCAACGGCGACCTCGTACGTGCCCTTGGGCCAGTCAGTTGTCCGAGTAAGATGAGCGTGAACTATGTTCTCGAAAGAATTCGTAGTGTAGTCGATCGACTTAAACTCTCCGTTCGGAACGCCCGGGACATCAACCGCTTTCCAGGAAAACTTAACAGTGGTGCCCTTCCTGGCCTTGTTCAGATTGATGACGCAGTGAATCGTGGCATCCTCCGGCGCAAACGTCGAGGTAGCGGTTTCTTCCGGTTTACCACTATTGTCTTTCGCCATGCGGATCTTCTCAATATAGATCTCGGCATTTGCCGGCCGGGTCTTAGTCGTATTCGAATTCTGGTTGCTGGTAGAGTTCGAATTCGAGTTGTTTGAGTTGTTGTTGTTGCCGTTCTTACTGAGATTGCACGCGACTACTACAAACAAAAGCAGTCCGGCGGCCAGCCATCCTGAATGACGTTTCATCGTGTCTTTCCTTTCTCGGTTACCCTCAGTTTACCCGAGGCCTCACGCCGCGGTCGCCAACGTGCCGGCCAGCGATCGGAAGACATCACGGCCATCGCTCGATCCAAGCAAGTCTTCACAGGCGCGTTCCGGGTGCGGCATCAGTCCCATGACATTCCGTTCGCGATTGCAGATGCCGGCAATGTTCTCGCGCGAACCATTTGGGTTCGCGGCCTCCGTCGGTTTTCCCTCTGGATCGCAATAGCGAAATACGATTCTGTCCTCTCGGCGCAATTCGTCGAGCGTCGCATCGTCACAGACAAAGTTTCCATCGGCATGGGCGATCGGCATGCGCAGCACGCTGCCAGGCTTCAGCTCATGCGTGAAGGGTGTGCTGGTGCTCTCTACTCTTACGTTTATGTGGTGGCAGATAAAGTGCAAATCTCGATTTCGAATCAGCGCTCCTGGAAGCAAGCCGGCCTCACACAGGATTTGAAAACCATTGCAAATGCCCAACACCAGATTGCCTTTTGCGGCAAACGCTTTCACCGAATTCATGACGGGGGAAAAACGGGCCAGCGCTCCAGCGCGCAAATAGTCGCCGTAAGAAAAGCCGCCGGGAATGATCAAGGCATCGTAACTGCTCAGGTCCGTATCGCGGTGCCAGATAAAATCGACCGGCTGTCCCACTTGTTTTGAAAGCACGTGATACGCGTCGTGGTCGCAGTTCGAGCCGGGAAAGACAATGACTCCAAATTTCACTCTTCAATCTCCTGTCACAAACTCTAAGTTTGTCGATCTACTCAGTAATGAAGTCAGTACCACCTGCGTGAGCGGGTGGGACAAACATCCAACCCACCAATTGAGTGTTTGACCCACCCGCTCACGCGGGTGGTACTGACCTCATGCTCTCGAGATAGCGTCGGGTTGTCGAACAATCCAAAGCGGTGTCGCGCTGCGCTTGCCACCGCACTCCAAGTCATTCTTCAATCTCCACGCGAAAGTCTTCAATGATCGGATTCGAGAGCACGTCGTGCGCCATGCGCATCGTTGCCTCGCGCGCCTGGGCCGCGGTCTGCTGGCCTTCGATGGCAATTTCGAAGTATTTGCCCTGGCGGATATCGCTGATGCCGTTATAACCGAGCAGTTCAATCGAATGTTTGATGGCCTTGCCCTGTGGATCGAGCACGCTCGGTTTCAGTGTCACGTAAACTTTGGCTTTCATTCAATCAGTGATCGGCGGCCCTGGCCGGCCGGCCTGCCTTTACCACGGGAATCGGAACGCGGAATATTACGCCAAAAGATTGCGTTTGTCGCAGTCAATATCATAGTATCTCCGCCGGTCGCTCGTTACTATCCCTGCAAAAGGAAGCTCAAAATGGCAACACCATATCCAGAAGGTGGACCACCGTCAGGTGCTCCGGGCGGTAAGACGAGTCTGGGTCTCGACTCGAATCTCGGAGCCATGCTCTGCTATATAGGCAATATCATATGCTGTGTGGGCGTCATTCTCAGCATAGTCTTTCTGGTCACGGAGAAAGAAAATCGCTTCGTTAAGTTTCATGCATTTCAGTCGCTGTTCCTGTGCGGAGTTTTTGTCGTTCTCCTGATTGTCGTGGAGATACTTGGCGTGATTTTGGGGGTCGTGCATCTCGGCATTTTGGCTACTGGACTCTGGTTTATTCTAGTGCTCATCTTTCTGGTAGTTTGGTTATTGGCCGGTATCAAGGCTTACAGCGGACAGTGGTACAAGCTGCCCGGCATCGGCGATGTCGCCTTTAGCCTGGCCAATAAGTAGCGCCCAAACACTTTCGCCTAACGGCTGACGGTCATTAATGTATTGAATTCGAATGGAGAACAGCGTAATGGAGACCACTGGAAAATCGGCTCTTGGTTTGGATGGGAACATCGCGTCCCTGATCGGTTACATTGTCTGGCCCGTAGCACTGGTTTCGGTGATTATTGAAAAGGAAAGCAAGTTTGTTCGCTTTCACGCGATTCAGTCGCTGTTGTATCACGCTGCTATGATCGTGGCCGTCATCCTGCTCGTGATCGTAGTCATCTTTCTCGGGATTATCGGCATAGCGAGCGCAGCTGCCGGCAGTAGCGCGGGCGGCGCCATTGGCGGAATATTCGGCTCGCTGGTATCCCTCGTGTGGTTTGTCTTTATTCTTGCCTACTTGGCGGGATTGATCTACGCAGCGGTGCAGGCCTATGGCAACAAGTGGTTCAAGTTGCCGGTGGTCGGAAATATGGCTGAGAAGTTCGCTAATAAGTAGATCGTAAGCTGTGTCGAGAGGTTGACGCTTTCCTGCTTACCGGTAGAACGATCCACGAAGTCACACGAAGCGGAAATAGTTTTGTTCGTTTAGTGTGATTTCGTGGATCGTTCTTTTTGGAGCGGGGAAAAAGACAAATCGGAAGTAAGGAACTGATCGATGGCCTTCCCTAGTGTTTGAAACTAACGAGGCCAAAACTTGGATCGTCGGCAGAAGCAGGTTACGCCCCTGACGGCTTCACCAATGTAAGATCGACGGCGAACGCAACAGGCCATTTTTCCTCACCCAAAGACTCTCGCGAAGATCGCATCTACATTTCGCAAATAAGTATCGACTGCGAAAGCACGATCGATTTGCTCCTTAGACAAATGAGCAGAAATGTCCTTGTCTGAGGAAGCGAGTGCCTGCAACTCGCCGCTTTCGTCCCAGGCCTTCATCGCGTTCCGCTGCACCCATTCGTACGCCTGCTCGCGCGAGACCCCGGCTTTGGTCAACTCCAGCAATAATTGTCCACTGAATATCGATCCCCTTGTGGCGGCGAGGTTTTCCAACATCCTTTCGGGATAAACGACCAGTCCGTCAATCAGCGACGCCATCTTTTGCAGCATGTAGTCCGTGGCAATGCTCGAGTCGGGCAGCACGACGCGCTCGGCCGACGAGTGGGAGATATCGCGTTCATGCCAGAGCGCTACATTCTCAAGTCCCACAATGCTGTTTGCCCGCACGAGCCGGGCCATACCGCAAATGCGTTCGGAAAGAATCGGGTTACGCTTGTGCGGCATAGCGCTCGATACTTTCTGGCCCGGTTTGAATTTCTCCTGCGCCTCACCCACTTCGGTGCGCTGCCAGTGACGAATCTGCAAAGCGAACTTATGTGCGCAAAGGCGCCGACGGCCCCGCTGATTTTGCCGACGGCTACTGACTCCCGAGCATTTTTCAGACGGTCCTGGTTGCGGCGCATTTCGTCAAACCAAAGCGCAAAGGTCAAACCGAACGAAGTGGGTTCGGCGTGAATGCCGTGTGTGCGGCCCACCTGTGGCGTGTCTTTGAACTCCAGCGCCCGGCGTTTAAGCACGTCGAGCAGAACGTCGATCTTCTTTAGCAGAATGTCGCAGGCATCGCGCAACAACAGTGCGTTCGCCGTATCTACCACATCGGAAGAAGTCAGACCGTAATGAACGAAACGCGATGCCTCTCCGATTGATTCGGCCAGGTTGGTGGTGAAAGCGATAACGTCGTGGTCGGTCGTCTTCTCAATTTCGTTGATGCGTGCGACAGAAAACTTCGCGCGACTCTTGATCTGTTCCAGAGCGTCACGCGGAATTGTGCCCATCTCAGCATGGACTTCGCAGACCGCGATTTCCACGTCCAGCCACTTCTGGAACTTGGTCTCTTCCGACCAGAGCGCGCCCATTTCGGGTAGGGTGTATCGATCAATCATCTTTCAAACTTTTATCCGCAGATTCCGCAGATTCAAACATACAGGAAAGTGTCTGAAAGTCCGCTCTTTAGCGCACTGACAGCAAGCAGCGAAGATCGCGCACTGCTTACCAAATTCGCTTTTCCTAATCTGTGAAATCTGCGTAATCTGTGGATTATCATTTCAAAGCATTCGAAGTTACGAAATATCTCGCCAGATACCAGCGACCGCTGCGTTCCACGAGCGTGAAGGTTTCCATGCCGCTGCCTTGTTCGAATGATGTCTGGTACAGCGCGACGACCGAGTGTCCCGCGATGGGCGCAGTTGAAGTTTGCTCCTCACGGACATTTTGCAGATCGCGCGAGCGCACCTTGCCCAGCTTATCGTGCAGCCTTTGAAAAGTGGCTTTGGATTCATCCAGCGTCGTATCGTTCCGCCATTCATCCGCGGCTTCATGGTAAAGCTTTTCATAGCGTCTGGCGTCAATGTCCTCAATCGATGTGTCCAGTACAGTCTGAGCACCGGCCGGCATTCCGCTGCGACGCGCGTTTTGACTGCTGCACGCGAGCGTTAAGGGCAACACGACGCTTGCCAGGACCGTGAGAAGAGGAAAGCGGCTTTGCCGCCGCACTGATAGGCTCTCACTTCGGTAAAGAATCCGGGAGAGGATCCGAGGCTGTCCTGCTTCGATAGCTTGCTCTCCAGGTAAAACCATCCACGAAATTACACGAAGAGGAACCGGTTTTGTTTGTGTGGTTTCGTGTGATTTCGTGGATCGTTCCTGTCCCGGCAGCGAAAAGAACCGAAACCAAGCCAAGACACCAGGAACCTGAGTTTTGAATCGAATCATTATCAACCGTCACACAACGCGACCGCTCTCCCGGGCGGAAGGAAAAGCATTTTCAAACTTCAATCCACGCAGTCGGCTCTCTGGGAAACG
>WNFP01000795.1_pt1 | contig 24416 bp, 22 predicted proteins | sample 5400201 | NCBI WGS metagenome assembly WNFP01 (sample SAMN13153355, study PRJNA577476) | soil metagenome | isolation source: 115 cm saprolite under Madrone tree | place: USA:California | collected 2016-06-14
TACCTCGAAATGAATGTCTACAAGCCGCTAATCATCTTCAACATTACCCACTCCATCACCCTCATGAGCGATGGCTGCGTGAACTTCCGAAAGTTCCTGATCGAGGGCACCAAGCCCAATCTGAAGAAGATCAACGAATACGTCGAGCGTTCGCTGATGCTGGTGACGGCGCTCTCCCCTGTCATCGGCTACGACAAGGCGTCGAAGATCGCGCACCACGCCATGGACAACGACCTCACGCTGAAGGAGGCGGCGTTGCAACTGGGCTTCGTCACCGAGGAAGAATTCGATCGGGTGGTCGATCCGAAGAAAATGGTGAAGCCCTACGTGGCGACCGACGCAGCGGCCAAGGCGGCGCGTTGAGCAGCGCCAGGTCCGCCGTTCACTCCGGCGCGTGCGGTTCGCGCCGCTGCGATGGTGAATTTGCCGCGCGCGAAGCCGCGGCTGGCAGGACGCGCTCATGACGTCGGAGGAACGCTCGAACCTCGTCCTCGCGGCCGCCCGCGTTCTCTACGTCAACGGCCAAGCGACCGAGGAGACGGTGGCTGCGGCCGAACAACTCGGCCGCGCGCTCGGACTGTGCGCCAAGGTCATGCCGCGCTGGGGCGAGCTGCGCCTTCAGTCCGAGGACAACGACGGCAGATTGATCGACCAGATCGCGGCCGATCCGACCGGCGTGGACATGGATCGCGTCGCGTCCACGGTGCGGGTCACCGAGGAGGTCGGCGCCGGTCGGCTGATGCCGGAGGCTGCGATGGCGGCGATTGCCGCGATCGCGCACGCGCCGCCCGGGCCGACATGGCTTTTCACGCTCGCCGCGGGGGCAGGTGCCGTGGCGCTCGCGGTGATCTTCGGCGTCGAGCATCCGATCGCTGCGGCGCTGATATTCGCGAGCGCTGCCGCTGGCACCGTTCTGCGTCGCGGCGTAGCGCGCGTGAGCGCAAACGTCTTCATTCAGCCGTTCTGCGCCGCGCTCGTCGCCGGCGTCGTCGGCGCGCTCGCGGTTCGCTATCAGCTCAGCTCCTCGTTGCGCCTGATCGCGATTTGCCCGTGTATGGTCCTGGTGCCCGGGCCGCACGTACTCAATGGCGCGCTCGACCTCATCAACGGCCGCATTCAGCTCGGCGCCGCCCGCCTGATCTATGCCGGGCTCATCATCGTGGCGACCTCGACCGGATTGCTGCTGGGTCTGGCACTGCTCGGCGTCTCCCTGCCGGTCGATGCACCCGGCCGCGCCGTTCCGCTGTGGCAGGACGTGATCGCCGCCGGCGTCGCCGTCGCGGCGTACAGCGTCTTCTTCTCCACGCCGCTGACAATGCTGCCGTGGCCGGTGGCGGTCGGCATGCTGGCGCACGCGCTGCGCTGGGCGGCGATCGCGCTGCTCGGCTCCGGCGCCGCGACCGGCGCCTTTGTCGCGTGTCTCGTCGTCGGGCTGATGCTCACTCCGGTCGCGCGCCGTCGCCACATGCCATTCGCGGCCATCGGCTTCGCCGCCGTGGTGTCGATGCTGCCGGGCGTCTTTTTGTTCAGGATGGCGAGCGGCCTTGTGCAACTTGCCGACCGCGCGACGACGACGTTGGAGGTCATCGGCGCGACCATCACCGATGGCATGACCGCCCTGCTCATCGTTTTCGCGATGAGCTTCGGCCTCGTTACTCCGAAGCTCGTGATCGACTATCTAAGCGAACGATCGGCGGCGGCAAAATCATAGCAGGCGCCCTCGCCATTCGCTTCACTCCGCGTAGAGCGGACGGTAGACCCGCGCGCGTATCAGCGCGCCGACATCGTCCGGCCGCGGCACGCGCGCCAGCCCCTGATCGAAAATGTACGCGGCGATCCGTTCCGCGACGTGGAGCGATGCGTTGAGGATATGACTCTGCGGCGGGTAGATGAGGCCCATCGAGAGATTCTCCTCGGTGACCTGCTCGGCGACCGCTTGCGCCGCGACGACGAACATGTGCTCCGTCACTCGCGTGGCTTCGGTGGCAAATACCGCCATGCCCATGGCGGGGAAAATGTACACATTGTTGCCCTGGCCCGGCACGAAATGCCGGCCGTTGATCTCGACCGGCGGGAAGGGACTTCCGCTCGCGAAAACGGCGCGGCCGCCGGACCAGCGGTAGGCCTCCTCCGCCGTGCATTCCGAGCGCGAGGTCGGATTGGAGTACGGAAAAACAATCGGGCGCTCGTTGATCTTCGCCATCGCTTCGATCACCTCGCGGTTGAAGAGTTTTGGCACGGTGCTCACGCCGATGATGGCGGTCGGCCGCAACGCCTCGACCGCCTCAACAAAAGTGGAGGCCGGCGAAGCGTCCTGCACGAAAGGTTTTTGAAAATCGGCGAGATCCGTGCGCGAGGTCACGAGCAGGCCGTTGATGTCGAACAGAGCATTGCGCCGCCGCGCCGCAGCGAGATCCATGCCTTCCCGCTCCATGGCGAGGCTGATCAGCTCGGCGATACCGGTCGCGGCGGAGCCCGCGCCAAGGAACAGGAAGCGCTGCGCTGAAAGCTTTTTCCCGGTGAGGCGCAATGCGCCATAGATCCCGGCCAGCGCGACACCAGCGGTGCCCTGGATGTCATCGTTGAAGGTGCAGATCTTGTCGCGATAGCGCGCCAGGATCGGGACAGCATTGAAATTGGCGAAATCCTCCCATTGGATGCAGCAGCTCGGGTAGAGCTGCTGCACCGCCGCCACGAACTCGTCGACAAAGGCGAGATGCTCTTCGCCGCGCACGCGGAGCTGGCGCAGGCCCTGATAAAGGGGGTCGTCGAGCAGAGCCTGATCGTTCGTGCCGACGTCGAGGACGATCGGCAGACAGTACTGCGGCGGCACGCCGGCGCAGGCGGTATAGAGCGAGAGCTTGCCGATCGGGATGCCCATGCCGCCGGCGCCGAGATCGCCGAGACCGAGGATGCGCTCCCCGTCGGTGACGACGATGAAACGCACGTCTCTTTCCGGCCAGTTGGACAGCAGCTCTTTGAGCCGACCGCGCGCGCTGATTGGCAGATACATGCCGCGCGGCTCCCGGAAGATGTGGGCGAACTTCTGGCATGCCTCCCCGACGGTCGGCGTATACACGAGCGGCATGTAGGTCGCCGGGTCCGACATGAGGACCGCGTAATAAAGGGTCTCGTTGCGCGCCTGCAGATCCGAGAGCACGAGATACTTCTGCAGATCGTTCTCGAGACTGGCGATCTCGGCGTGCCGGCGCGCGACCTGTAGCGCCAACGTGGTTACAGCAGGCGGCAGCAGACCTTCGAGACCCAAGGCGCGGCGCTCCTCCTGCGTGAACGCCGTGCCCTTGTTGAGGCGCGGATTGCGCAGCAAATCGTAGCCGGTGGGGTGCCCATGTGACGGCATCTTCATCGCTGGCTGCATGGTCATCTTAGATTACTCCGTCCTGAGCGCTGATCGCGGCTGTCGGCGAACCAGCGATTGCAGAAGGATCAATCGAGATACTTGTCCGACCTCTCCGCCGCGGCAATCCGGGATTTACCTCGCACGATCTGCGAAGCGATGGATTGGGGCTGCCGCGCGCAGCCCAAACCAAGAAGCAAGCTGCAGGCGCGCGGAGAACCGCTCGCGTGACAATCGCCAATTCTCCTCAGCGCCAAAGATTGGTCTCTGTACCCCAGAGAGTATCAGTCGTCTGATGCGCTCGCGCCGTCCGGTCGTCCGTCTGCTGAAATCGTAAACTGGAATGTCGTGCCAGGGCCGGCATTCCCAGACGCCCACACTCGTCCGCCGTGCGCCTCGACGATCGACCGGCAGATCGAGAGTCCCATGCCCAAGCCATCCGGTTTGGTCGTATGGAATGCCGTGAAAAGTCGTTTGGCATCCTCGGGCGCGATACCAATGCCCGCGTCCTCGACCGCCACCAGGACCCGATCGGATCGATCCCGCTTCGTGCGAGCGATGAGCACGCGCTCCTGGTCGCGGACCGTCGCCATGGCTTCCATGCCATTGACGAGGAAGTTGATGAGCACTTGCTGCAGCTGGATTCGATCGCCACGCACAGGGGGCAGGCCCGGCGCGAGCTCGAGCCGCATGGCGACGTCATGCCGAAGCGCCTCGTGCCGCACGAGTGCGACAGCCTCCTCGACGACCTCATTGAGGTCGAGTTGAACCATCTGCGGATCGGCCTTTTTGGAGAACTCGCGAATCCTGCGGATCACCTCGGTCGCGCGGTGCGCGTCGCTGACGATATGCTCGATGGCGGCCCGCGCCTCTTCGGTGTCCGGACGCTCGCGCCTAAGCCACCGCAAGCCGGCTTCTCCATTGGAGACGATCGCCGCCAGCGGTTGGCTCACTTCATGGGCGATGGACGCGCTCATCTCTCCGAGCATGGTGACTCGCGTGACGTGGGCGAGCGCAGTTTGCGCGATCTGCAGTTCTTCCTGCGCTTTCCTGGTTGCGGTCACATCCATCACCGCACCGACGACTTCCTCCTCGCCCGCTTCGGAGACATGACGATGGGCTCGAACGTGCATGTGTTTGATGTCTCCATCCGGCATCAGCAGACGGCCCTCATACTCGTAGTCCTGCTCGCTTTGCGCCGCCCGATCGAGTTGCTGCTGCAACAGCTTGCGATCGTCAGGATGAACGCGTTGCAGGAGGAGACCGATCGTGGGCTTGGCCGTTTCATCGAATCCCATGATCCGATAGGTTTCTTTCGACCAGAAGAGCTCCCCGGTGGCGACCTTGCGGGCAAAACTTCCCGTGCTGCTCAGCCGCTGGGCCTCGGCCAAATAAGTCTGGCTCCGCTGGAGCGCGCGCTCGGCCCACTTCAGATCCTCGATGTCGTGGCCCACACCATACCATCTGATCACCTCGCCGTTCTCGTCGCGGAGCGGGACGCGGCGCACCCAATGCCAGCGATATTCGCCGTCGGCTCGCCGCAGGCGCTGCTCCATTTGAAACGCCCGCCCGCTCGGTAGATGAGCGCGCCACGCGGCTTCGACCTTCGGCAGGTCATCGGGATGGATTGCGACCCCCCAGCGTTCTCCCTGCAAGCTCTCCTGGGAGAGACCGGTATAGGTTCGCCAGGTCTGGTTGACGAAATCGAGCGAACCGTCGCGCCGATATCGCGCCGCCAATGCCGGGATGGTGTCGATCGTCACCTGAAGCTCTCGTTCGGCCCGCATCCGTTCGGCGTTCTCAGCTCGCAGGGACGTGTTGAGCTTTTCCAGCTCTGCAACCGTCGCCCGCAGCTCATCGCGCGCGCGCCGCAGCGATTCCGCCGTGCGTTTTTGCGCCGCGCTGACCCAAACCACGAACAGTGCCGTGATCGCAAAAAGCGCGATTCGCAGCGTGCCCCCGGATCCTACCAAGAGCGAATGCACCGGCGTGATGAAGAAGTAATCGAAAGCGAGAATGGAGAGGCCGGTCGCAAACAGGCCCGGACCGATCCCTCCAAGCCAGGCGGAGAGCAGCACCGCACACAGAAACAGAGAGACGAACGGCGCAGTCTGCAAAAATCTGTCCACCGCTAGCCCGGCGAGGACCGCTGCGGCGACCGCCAGGACCGCGACTGCGTAGTAAAGGAGCACGCGCGGCAGGGACGGCCACAGTGGGCTCGATCGCGACACGTTCCCGCCTCCCAGGCGCTGGCGATGCAGGCGCGCTATTGGGAAAAGTCCAATATGCGCGCGGCGGGATTACCGTATTTGGTGTGAGCCTACCGAACAAGCGGTTCGAGCAACTGCCGACCCGAACGGCCAAGGCATGTCGAAGGCATCGGGCCTCGATCAAGGCTTACCTTCATTCGCTGTCACGATGCCCGCGCCCGGTCCATGAGCACCGAGACACTGAGCTTGCAGTGACCGAGATAGCACTGGTAGCTGCAGTAGGAGAGACGCGTCGTAAGCTCGCGCAAGTAGCTTTCACTGATCGGCTCGCAGCACAGCGCGCAGAAACTCTCTGGACGCGGGCTCCTGCCGTTCACCAGGACGAATTTCATATCGGCCTCCAACAAGCGGCGACACTCGTTCCTCTCGCCTGCGATTAGGTCACCCAGGCGCAGCCTTCTCAATCGTACGCAGGTTGATGCCACTGACTCAGTGGTTTGGTGCGCGCATACTCGCGTTTGCCGCTCCTCATACGTCAGTTGCCCAGCACATACTTTGGTTGCGACAGGCAGCTCAATCGGCGCCAGACCTCGCGGAAAGTCGCCGTGGGCGAGGCAAAGCCACGCACGCCGATAGGTGCAAAACCGGCTTATTTGCAGCAATTCCGCGCAAGCAAAATTCGGCGACAGTCACATATCCGGAGTTCGGGCTGGCCCGGCAGGAGGGCGGCCGTCCGATCAGCGTTGGGAGAGGCAAACATGCTCGGCATCGTCATTGCGTTGATGCTTCTGGCGTCGCCGGCGGCAGCACGGGACTTTGGACAGTGGGAGAACCAGGCGCCGGAGGTGCGCAAGTGGTTTCAAAAGCTCATGCAGCCCGACGCCCCGTTCATGTCGTGCTGCGGCGAAGCCGACGCCTATTGGGCCGACAGCTTCGAGGCGGACGGGGAGCGCTATGTGGCGATCATCACCGACGAGCGCCCCGACGGGCCGCTCGGCCGCCCACACCGTGAGCTAGGCGAAAAAATCCTCATCCCGAACAGCAAGATCAAATGGGACGACGGAAACCCGACCGGGCACGGCATCATCTTCATCGGAGCTGGCGGCCAGGTCTTTTGCTACGTGCCGCCTGGCGGCGTCTGACGCCGGTTGCGGCGATAGGTTTAACGTACCGGAGGCTGGACATGAGCGAGCGTAAGATTACCCAGTTGTTTGGATTGATCTTGGGCGCCCTTTTTACATGCACCTTGATCCTGAACGCCTTCGCTTTCTAAAGCGTGATGCCTTCAGATAGAATCTATCGCTCTTCGCCCGTCATGCCCCCCGAAAGCGGAGCTTCCAATAATCATAGACAATCTTGTCTTACTAGATCGTCCGCCTTCGCAGACAAGGACGACTGAGAAGGACGATCTGCGTGGCTCTGTTCGCCACTCTCGGGGGCAATCGCAAGAAAGATCAATACGCCGAGGGTGCAGGCAGCGTGAATTGAAAGGTCGTGCCGCGAGGCACGTTGGCGCTCGCCCACAATCGTCCGCCGTGCGCCTCGATGATGGAGTGGCAGATCGACAGGCCCAGCCCCAAGCCGTTGGGCTTGGTCGTGTAGAATGCCTCGAACAGCCGCTCGAGAGCCGCTGGCGCCAGTCCTGGACCGGAATCTCGTACTGCGACGCGCACGCCGCCCGTCTCGGCTCTTCCGGTGCTGATCAGCAGTTCGCGTGGCCCGTCGATGAGCCCGCTCATGGCCTCCACGGCATTGATGATCAAGTTCAGCACCACTTGCTGGAGTTGCACCCGATCTCCGTCAATGAGCGGCAAATTGTCCATGAGCTCCGTCTGCACCGAGACGCCGTTCTTCACTACCTCGCTACGGGTGAGCTCAATCAGCTCGCGAATCGCTCCGTTGAAATCGAACCGATCCTTGCGCGGAGGCGCCTTTTGGATGAGATCCCGGATACGACCAACGACGTCGCCCGCCCGTTTGCCGTCTTTGACGATGCACGCGAGCGCCTCCCGCACTTCCTGCAGATCCGGCGATTCACGCCTGAGCCAGCGCAGCCCCGCCTGAGCGTTGCTGACCGTCGCGGCGATGGGCTGTTTCACTTCATGGGCGATCGAGGCCGTGAGCTGCCCCATGGTTGCGACGCGGTTCGCGTGCGCCAGCTCCATCTCTATCTGGCGGTACCGGCGCTCGCTCTCGCGCGTTTCTGCTTCCGCCCGCTTGCGTTCGGTCAAATCGAGCACGAAGGCGATGGCCTGCTGTGATCCTTCACCGACCGCGACCCCGCCGATCAGCACGGGCACGCGGCTGCCGTCTTTACGGAAGTATTCTTTCTCGCGCGGTTGGACCGTTCCGGTGGCCCTCACTTCCGCCACGCGCCGGGCGGTGTCGTCGCGCCATTCCGGCGGCGTCAGCTCAGTCCAGCGCAGGCGGCCTGCGACCACATCTTCACGATCGTACCCTATGAGGCGCAGAAATGCGTCATTGGCCTCGAGAATCCGCCCCTCCACATCCCAGACGAAAATCCCGATGATATTGCCATCGACCAGGCGCCGGATCTTCGCTTCGCGTTGTTCGATCTCTCCGTGCAATCTTGCCAATGATTTCAAGTCAGCCTGCAACATGTCGCGGAAGTGCAGCAGTAGCTTGAGATAAGCCTCGCTATATTCGTTCCTTTTATTGTCGCGAACGCAAATCGTCCCGAATATGCGGCCATCGGGCCAACCGATCGGGACGCCCAGGTAAGAGATCATCCCCAGCCTGACATGCGGGTTTGCTTTCCATGCTTCGTTCTCGAGAGCGTTAGGGATGAGCAGCGGCTGACCGGTCTTCAAGACGGTCTCGCAATAAGGTCCCGTATCGAGAGCGCCCGGCTCGCAAGGATTTCCTTTGGACGTGCTGGAGACGAAAACCTTGATGTGCGGAGGCTCGACTCTCATGATCGAGGCGGAGGGAACGTGCATGATTTCAGCAAGCACATCCACGACCTCCTGCCACTTGCGAACGATTTCCGAGGGTACTTGGATGGAATGTGGCGTGATCGATGTTGTCGCCGAAGAGCTCATCGAGCTCATCGGATCTTGTTCTTGCGATAACTGCAGACGTTCTTGTTCTCTGTGGCGCATCTTCGGCGCGCTTTCGATCCAACGCGGTCCAGACTAATCGGTGCCAGGCGGATCAGTCGGTTTTTGCCGCCGCATGAGCGCTCGCTCCACGCATTCGAGCAATTGCGGTTCGTCGAACGGCTTGCTCAAAAAGCAGACTGCCCCGCCCTTCATCGCTCGCTCACGAACGGACTCGTGCGGGAAGGCAGTAATGAAGATGATCGGCACTCCGTGATCCCGAGCGGTCAAATATTCCTGGAGCTCGACACCGTTCATGCCGGGCATCTGCACATCCGCGATGACACAGGACGTTTCATTCAATTGGGGCGAGGACAAGAATTCTTGTGCCGAAGCAAACGCATGTACAGAAAACCCCATCGATCTCAGTAATCGCGCCGTCGCCGTACGCACCGAAGGATCGTCGTCGATGACCGAGATGACCGGGGCCTCTGCCACGCGACCTGACCTTTTCTCAAGGGCCAAGGCCGGCCCATCATCGTCGCCCTCCATAACGTAGGGGGGCATTTCTGGACGGAGAACTATACTTAGGTTTCGAAAACGGGAGATTTGTGAATTAACTGTGCGCTTTGCCGGGGCGTTTCCCTGCCGGCGGCTAAAGTTCTCCGTTCGTCCCCGGGCGCGGGGGAGGGCCGCAGACCGTGGCGCTGGACCTCGCTTTCGCTGGGCGAGCGGCAAGGGCCGAACAATATGGACAGCACGTGACTCGAGGCCGGCGTGGCGCTGCGTTAATGCTCGGATGTTCCCGGCTTCACCCCGAGCGCTTCGGCCATCCTGACCAGATCGGCCACCGATCTCGCCCCCATTTTCTTCATGATGTGACTGCGATGCACTTTCACGGTGATCTCGCTCAGCCCGATTTGGCCCGCGATCTGTTTGCTCATCAGCCCGCTCGCGACCAAAGCCATGATTTCCCGCTCGCGGGCGGTAAGGGAGGAGAAATGCGCCTTCAGGTCTGCGAGCCTGTTCTCCTGTTCACGCCGTTTCTCGTCGCGCTGGATCGCGGCGGTGACGGCATCCAGAAGATCCTGATCGCGAAATGGCTTGGCGAGGAAATCGACAGCGCCAGCCTTCATCGCGCGTACCGTCATGGGAATATCGCCATGTCCGGAAATGAATACGATGGGAATACGCACATCGGCTTTCATCAGCTCGGCCTGGAAGTCGAGCCCGCTCAATCCCGGCAAGCGCACGTCGAGCACGAGGCAGCTCGGCACATCCAGACGCTCGCTGTGCAAAAACTCCTGGGGCGATGCGAACACTTCAACCCGCAATTGGACGGATTGAAAAAGCCTCGCCAGCGCCTGGCGCATCGAGGCGTCGTCGTCCACGACGAAGACGACCGGCTGATCTGCGCCCCCAACCGGCTTCGCTGACAAACTGCGCTGAGTGACCATGCAGTCCCACACTGCGGACCGGCATTCACGATATGTTGTGAGAATACTCTAGCGAAAACCGCAGTACAGGCCAATCCGAGCCTGTCCACCTCACAGCAGGTCTTTCGCCGCCAAAGCGTGTCGCGCCCATACGAGCGCGTCCAGCACGCAATGCTCGCCTGAAGCCATACGATCTTTGGCTGCATCGCGCTAGTGCTTCGCCCGCCTTGTAGGTATAGGATTGCAATTGGGCTTGAGGGGCGAGCGGCATGGCCGCACAGAGCGCTTCAGCCGTGGCAGTTCCGACTGAACCCATCGCAGGCATTCCCGGTCGGCTCTGCTCATCGAAGCAGCGCGCGCCTTCTAATCCGGACGCATCTCGCAGGCGGGGCTGGAAGCCGTGAGCGGTTGGCGATGCTGAATCTGGACTGGCATTTCTTTCCTGTTTTCGACCGCCTCGATCCGGCGGCCGCCTATCCGGTCACCTACAATTTGGGATTGGTGGTCACGTCGGTGGCGATCGCGATTCTTGCGGCATTCGTCGCGCTTTCAATTTCCGGGCGCATCGCCGCCGCCGCGACGCCGCGGGCTCGTTACACCTGGGCCACTGCGGGCGCGATCAGCATGGGCGGCGGCATTTGGTCGATGCACTTCATCGGGATGCTGGCGTTCTCGTTGCCCTGCGGGATCACCTATGACGCGCTTGGCACGATGTTGTCGACGATCCCCGGAATGCTGGCGAGCGGCATCGCCTTGGTCACGATCAGCAAACCGCACGCGCCGGGCTTGAGCCGACTCTCAGTGAGCGCGGTCCTCATGGGTGGCGGCATCGCGGCGATGCACTATTCGGGAATGGCCGCGATGCGGCCGGAGGCGCTGCTGCGCTACGATCCCGCGCTGGTCGCGATTTCGGTGCTCGTGGCGGTGGTGTTGGCCTTCGTCTCGCTCGGCATCCGTTTCCAGGCCCACCGTCTGCAATCGTCGCCGAGGATGGCAACCATCATCGCCGCATCGGTCATGGGCTGCGCCGTCGCCGGCATGCACTACACGGCGATGCAGGCCTCGATCTTCTTTCCGCTTCCCGACGCGCCGACCTACAGCATGGCCCTCCCGCCGACTCTGCTAGCGCTTCTGATCACGGTCTTTACGGTCCTGATCGCGGTCAGCACCTTGGTCGCGACCTTCGCGGGGCGGCAGGGCGAGCTGGCGCAGAGCCTGAGCGCGGAAATCTCCCGGCGCAAGCGCACCGAAGAAGACCTGCGCCGGAGCGAGACTTATCTGGCGGATGCGCAGAGGCTCAGCCACACCGGCAGCTTCGCATACGATGTCGCGAAACGGCGCATCACCTATTCGTCCGAAGAACATCTGCGCCTGTTCGGTTTCGATCTCGCAGCAGCCGTGGCGGACCCCGACGACTGGATGCGGCGCATCCATCCCGAGGATCGAGAACGAGTGACCCAGACTATGGCCCAAATCGTGCGTGGACGGACGGGCTACGAGGTGGAATACCGGATCGTTCATCCGGACGGCACAATCAAATTTGTTCACTCGGTCGGTCATCCTGTTTTCAGCCCATCGGGCGATCTCGTCGAAATCGCGGGAACAGTCACCGACATCACGGATCGCAAGCGGGAGGAATATCTGACCGAACAGGTGTCCGAGCACTTACCCGACCTCGTATCCATCATCGGCCGGGATTACCGCTATCGGCGGGCCAACCCCACCTATGAGCGGGTTTGGAGAATACCGGTCGAGAAAGTCGTCGGGATGCATGTCGGCGACATCGTCGGCACACAAATTTTCGACCGAGTGCTCAAACCGAATTTGGATCGATGCTTCGCGGGAGAAGAGATCAGCTTTGCAGAATGGTTCGACAATCCCGACGGTCGCAAATACTGGGCCGTGACCTATTCCCCGCTGCGGCTCGACTCGGAGCGGGTGGACAGCGCCCTCGCGGTGGCCCGCGATGTCACCGACCTCACATTGGCCGCCGAAAACCTTCGCGAGGCGCAGACCCAGCTCGCGCACGTCAACCGCATCGCAACGATCGGTCAACTGGCGGCATCGATCGCGCATGAGGTCAACCAGCCCATCGGTGCGCTGGTCACGAACGCCGATGCTGCAATGCGCATGCTGAGCGCCGAGCGACCCAATCTAAGCGAAGCGCGCGAGGCGCTTGGTGACATCATCAAGGACGGCCGCCGGGCCAGCGACGTCATCCAGCATATCCGCGGCTTGGTCAAAAAGGCGCCTGCCCAGACGGACCTGTTTGACATCAACGAAGTGATTATCGAAACCATCGCGCTCGCCCGGAGCGAAATCCTCAGAAATGGCGTCTCGCTCGAGACACCGCTCGGAAGAGACTTGCCGCCCATCCGCGCAGATCGCGTTCAAGTGCAGCAGGTCATCATGAATTTAGTAATGAATGCTGTCGAAGCCATGAGTATCTTGGACGAAGGGAGGCGAGAGCTGCGGATCGCCACCGTTAGAGACCGCGAGGATCGCGTTTCAATCAGGGTGAGCGACTCAGGTCCCGTGCTCGAACCGGAGTGTCTCAAGCGCTTCTTCGAAGCGTTCTACTCCACAAAGCCGACCGGCATGGGGATAGGGCTTTCGATCTGCCGCTCAATCATTGAAGCGCATGAGGGGCGAATTTGGGCCACCGCCAACGAGCCTTTTGGCGTCACGCTCCACGTCAGCTTGCCCGCGGTTGGCGTGCGATAAAGCCGCGCCTCCCGCGTTCGGGCGGGCGGCGCTCCGGAGTCACCGGCGCTCGGAATCGCTCACGAATACCTCAATCGGGAGCGAATGATTGATCACGTAGACGCCATAGCTGTGGTCGTGCTCTTGAGGTTGCACCACGCCGCTCGCGTCCTTGGCGCGCGCCAGTAAGGTGTACTGGCCCGGCCTTGCCGGTGTGAGCCAATCGAATTTCCACCGTCGCCAGGCATGCCGCCGCACCGGGTCTAGGAATTCTGCCCCGGCCCATGTTTGTCCGCCATCGGTGCTCACCTCAATTTCGATCACGTCGGTCTCGCCCGCCCATGCGGCGCCGCAAACCGTGTAGATGCGGTTCGGCGGCAGCGTTTCGTAAACGCGCGGCCGCGCGATTTGCGACTTGAGTTTCATTTCTCCCAGCGCGCGCCGCACGGGTTTTCCGTCCATCGACACCCAGTAGGCGTAATCCGAGGTCTGCCAGTAACCGTGAAACGGCTCGCGCACCGCCTCAATTCGCGTCAGCCACTTGACGGAAGCCATTCCGTAGTGACCCGGCACGATGGCGCGGACCGGAAATCCGTGATCGCGCGGAAGATCGCGACCATTCATCTGGTAAGCGATCAGGACTTCGGGACGCATTGCCTTGGCCCGGGGCACGCTCCAAACATACGAGATCGGGCCGGGAGGAAGAGGTTCTTCTTTTGGCATTCCGCGATCCGCGCCCTCGAGCACGATCTCGCAAGCGTCTTCTGCGAGACCAGCGCGCTCCAGCAGGGCGCTCAGCGGCACCCCCGTCCATTCCGCATTGCTGACCGCCCCGAGCTCCCACTGTGCTCCCTGCACCTGCGGGACCAGAAACACCCGACCATTGCCCGCGCACTCGAGCGTGGCGACCCGTGTTTCGCATGGGAAAGATCGCAACTCCTCGTAGCTCAAAGTAAACGGATGCCGGACCGCGCCATCGACGCGCAGCCGATAAGCGGCGCGGTCCAAGTCCGGCGTTGGAAAATGGCTGCGGATGTAGAACAGCTCCGTCGGAGTGAGATAGGAGTCGATCCGATCGAACGGAGCCTCCAGATTCTTTGGCTCCTTTTGGCGGATGATCAGGCCTGCCGAAGAGAATGAAGAGAATGGAGCAGGATTGTCGAGATCGCGCTTATTCAAGGCTTTCATCATTGCCTCCTACGGATGCCGGCAAAGCATGGCGGGCACGCTCGCATGCAGCGCCTCCGGCGGCTGCGGCAGGGCTGGAATCACGCAAATCGCCATGGCAACGCCGAGCAGCGCGAGCAGCATGGCCACCACCATCCCTTGCTATTGGGCACGCCCCCAAAACACCCGGCATGGACGGCCCTGTAAATGCGCTCGTCGCATGATGTGTTCTGCATACCCGAAATGACTTGGCCGTTATTGCCGTCATCAGATCGGCCTTGCTTCTAAATACCTGCCACACGAATCCTCGTGTTGTAGGACCTAGCGAGAATGGGGCTGATGATGACCTGGACCGTGGCCGCGCCGGCCATCTCCGCTGCATTTCTCAGTTCGCTCGTCGAGGCGGTCGAGGCGCTGACGATCGTGCTTGCCGTCGGCACCGTTCGCGGCTGGCGTCCCGCCGGGCTTGGGGCAGTTGCGGGGCTCGCGCTGCTTGCGCTCATCGTCCTGGCGCTCGGGCCGCTGCTCGATCGTGTTCCGCTCAACCTTTTGCAGCTCGCGATCGGCGTCCTGCTTCTGCTGTTCGGAATGCGCTGGCTGCGCAAGGCCATTCTGCGCGCCGCAGGGGTTATCCCCCTCCACGATGAAGCAAAAGTCTACGCGACGGAGACGGCGCAGCTGCGCGAGCAAGAGAACCTCCACAAAGCGCGGCTTGATTGGCTCGCTGCTCTGGCGAGCTTCAAGACCATCGTGCTGGAAGGACTGGAAGTGGTGTTCATCGTGATCGCCGTCGGCGCGGGACGTGGCCTGATCGGTCCCGCGAGCGTTGGCGCGATTGCGGCCTGCATTCTCGTTGCTGGCGTTGGCTTCGCGGTTCACCGGCCGCTCGCGCGAGTCCCCGAGAACACGCTCAAGTTCGTGGTTGGCGTCATGCTCTCCGCCTTCGGCGTGTTCTGGATCGGGGAGGGTTTTGGGATCGATTGGCCGGGCGAGGACATTGCAATCATCGCCTTCGCGGCGCTGTTTCTCGTTGTCGCGCTCGGGACGGCCGCCCTTACGCGCCGTGTCGGCAGGGAGGCGTTGCAATGAGCGCATTGATAAGCGCCCTTCGCCAGTTCGCCGGGTTGTTCGTTGAAGATGGATGGCTTGCACTCGCGATCCTTGGCATCGTCGCGCTCGCCGGCGTGCTTGCGTTGCTGATGCCGCGCCTCTCGCTGGCGGCAGGCGCGATCTTGTTGTTCGGGTGCCTAGGCGTGCTTGTCGCGAACGTCATGCGGGCGGCTCGGGACGAACGTGTGCGGTAATCCCAGAGCAGTTTCATAACCGCTGGGAATCGTGCTGCTTGCTGTGCCGTGGGCTCCTGCATCGCCCGGATCAAACCCGTCGCACGCTGCGAAATTGCTCAATTCAATTGCAGCCCCTCGTCGATTGAAGGGCCAGGCCTCGCCCCGCCAGTGGCCTTCCGAACTCCGTCGGCACCCCCTCGATCGTGGGGACACCGCTCTGCGTTGTCGCGCATGGGGCCGGGCTCGGCGCGGCCGACACCGAAGGAGTGGAGGGCGGGGTCATGCCGCCGAGAGGCGTCAGCGAGCTCATAGTGGGCGCTGACGGATTGGGGTTCAGCGCAACGGATGGAGGGCTCAGCCCTCCCCCTCCCATTTCGGTAGAGCCCAGCGGAATTCCAACCGGGCCGACGGAGGAGCCGGCCCCCATCGACGATGCCAACGGCGGAGATGCCGTCGCCGATGCCGCGCAAATCCCCGGCGCGCTCGCGGTCATGCCGCCGCCGTCGAAGGGCGAGGAGCCAGATAATCCCATAGAGCTTCCCGTTGCAGCATCCGCTCCTGTCGTCGGACTTCCCGCGGCGGGAGACGTTCCCATCCCGGCAGATGCTCCCGTCGACGAACTTGCCGTGAAAGCAGACGCGGGCGCCGGCGAGACGCCGGCGCATATCGCGCCGATCAAAGGCGAGGCGCCGGCTGTGGTCGGACTCACGCCTGGGCTTGCGAGTTCGGTCGCGCCCATGGGAATTCCGGTGTGCCCGACCGGCGCGTTTGGAATGCCAAACGGCGAGGTCATGCCAAGCGCCGGGAGCGGCGACACGTTCATGCGAGTTTGTGCGTACGCAGAGCCGCAACCCGAGAGGACCACCGCCGTCGCGATCGCAAAGCGTGTCAGCATGGGGTTCGACCTCATCTTTGCCTCGCCGCTCGCGGGGAAGCCGCCCGTCACAACCTCCGCGTAGGAAATGTAATCCCACCGCCCAAACGCCACTTTGCGTGGATTGCTGCGCTTTGCTCGATTTTGCGTCTCGGCAGGGGCATCGCCGGTCTCACGTCGCGCGCGATCTCTTTGGCGCAAGAACGCGCAAACGACGACAAGCCATGGCAAGCAGCGGCCGACAACCTGAGCGAACCTCTCGCATTCCGGTCGTCGCCACGCTGGCGGGAATTCATGCTGCGCAGCTTCGCCATCGCTCTTCTGATCCTTGCCTCGACAGCCGCCGCGGCGGATGCATCATACTGCGGTCAGGGCTCCGAGCTTGCTGCCGCGCGCGTGCGCTGGGCGGGGGTGCGCCAAAGCCGCTTCGACCCCGCCGACCCGGGCAAGATCTGCCGGACCTACGGCAGCCATTTCTACGAGGCGGCGCAGGCGCGCCAGGCCGCTTCCCTATGCGAGGACAGCGCCAGCCGCGAACGCAGTCTCAACATGCTGGACGCTGAGATCGACGCGTTTAACAACCTGATTGCAGCCCAGTGCACCGGCTCGTGACGGTCCATTCTTCGGACATCGGCGCGAGCCGGCGCGACGGCGATCAATACGCCCACGGGTAGCAGCTGTCGTAGGGTGTGTAATACGGGTAGTTGCACCCGTAGTCGTAGCCATAGAAACCCGGCACGAAGCGCCGGCCGTGACGGAAATGCCCTTCATGGGCGAAGTGGCCGCGAGCCGCGGCGAAGTGCTGACCCGCAACCCCGCGAGCGAACCCGCCGCGAGCACCGGCGAAATGGCCCGCGCCAAGGCCGCCGATGTGAGCGCCGCCGCCGAAGCCGCGAGCGCCACCGAACCCACCGCCCAAATGAGCACCGCCGCCGAAGCTGCGAGCACCACCGAAGCCGCCGCCCATATGAGCGCCTCCGCCGAACCCGCCGGCGTGTCCACCGCCGAAGCCGCCACCGTGTCCCCCGCCGCCACCTCCGTGTCCACCGCCACCGCCGCCGCCTCCGCCGCGCGCAAACGCGTCAGCGCTCAATCCGCCGGTGAGAGCCGCAGCCGTCGCCAGGACGATCATGGTTTTACGTAGCATCGCACATACTCCTTCCGACGCGATTTCGCGTCCGTTCGATAAAAGACCATCCACGCCGACCGCGCGGATCACTCCTCCGCCCAGGAGCTAGTGCGTCGTACGCCGTTTCCAAGTCGCGCTGCGACATGCCTCGCTCGAGGAGCGCAAGGCCGAGCAAATCGAGGCAACAAAGCTGGATTCCTACGGATGGCAATTGTCTCGATTTCGTCATGCGCGGGCTTGACCCGCGCTCCATCGAAAACGGTGTCATTCGAAGCGATGGATTGCCGGGTCAAGGCCGGCAACGACGGACCCTTGAATTCAGCACAACAACACGCGCGTTAGTCGAGCGCTTCGAGCACCGCGAGCAACTTGTCCGGCGTGGCGGGGAAGTCGCGGACGCGCGCGCCGGTCGCGTTATGGATCGCGTTGATGACCGCCGCGCCCGCGCCGCAGATGCCGAGCTCGCCAAGCCCCTTGCTGCCGAGCGGGCTGCCGTGCGGGTCGGGCTCATCGACAAATACCGCGTCGATCGCGCCGACATCGGCGTTCACCACGACATGGTAGCTCGCCAAGTCCTGGTTGATGAAAGAGCCGAAGCGCTGGTCGACGTGGTTCTCCTCCATCAGCGCGCTGCCGATGCCCCAGATCATCCCGCCGATCATCTGCGAGCGCGCGGTTTTTGGATTGAGAATACGGCCGGCCGCAAACACGCCGAGCATGCGCCGAACGCGGACCTCCCCGGTATCCCGATCCACTCCGACCTCGGCGAAATGTGCGCCGAAGGCGTCGTGGGCGTAGCCGTTATCGAGCTCCGCCGGCGTGACCGATCCCTCCGCTTCCGTGATCCCGGAGGCGAGGCCGGCTTTGAGCTTGCGGCATGCGGCAAGCACCGCCGCGCCGGACGTCGCCGCGCCCCAGGAGCCGCCCGAGCCGTCGGTCGGCGGAAAATTCGTGTCGCCGAGGCGAACGGTGACGCGCTCCAGCGGCAACTCCATCGTCTCGGCGGCGATTTGGGTAAGGATGGTATAGCTACCGGTGCCGATGTCGGTCATGGCGAGCTCCACCGTCAACCGGCCGTCGCTCTCCAGGCGCGCGCGTGCGCTCGCGTGCTTCAAGAGGTCGCCGCGGATTGCGGATGCAACGCCGAGCCCGATGAGCCAGCGCCCGTCACGGACGCTCGCCGGCTTGGCGACGCGCCTCTCCCAGCCGAAGCGGGAGGCGCCTTCGCGCAAGGCTTCGGCGAGATGGCGCGAGGAGAACGGCTTCTTCAATTCAGGCTCGATTCGCGTGTCGTTGCGCAGGCGCAGCTCGATCGGATCGAGTCCCAGCGTCTCGGCCAACTCGTCCATCGCGCATTCGAGCGCCAACAGCCCGATCGCATCGCCCGGCGCGCGCATCGAATCCGAGCGTGGCAAATCCAGGTTGGCCAGGCGATGGCGGGTGAGCCGGTTGGGCGCGGCATAGAGGCTGCGTGCCGCAAGACACACCGGTTCAGTGAAGTTGTCGAAGCGCGCAGTCTGCACTAAGGCATCCTGCCCATAGGCGGTCAGCCGTCCGTCGCGATCAGCGCCGAGCCGCACGCGTTGCTCGGACGCGCTGCGATGGGTGGTGGTGTTGAAAACCTGCGGGCGCGCCATCGCGACCTTCACCGGCCGGCGCAGCATGCGCGCGCCGATCGCAGCGAGCGTTGCGTCGACGTAGTACGGCAATTTGTTGCCGAAGCCGCCGCCGATATAGCGGGTGATGATGCGCACGTTCTCGGGCGGAATGTTGAGCGTTCGCGCGAGACCTTCGCGGGGGCTCGTCGTCAGCTGCGCCGCCGTGCAGACGGTCAGCATATCGCCCTCCCAAAACGCCAGGCTCGCGTGCGGTTCCATCGGCGCCGAGTGCTGATAAGGCGTCGTATAGGCTCTATCGATCTTCACGGGCGCGGCGGCGAAGGCGGATTCGAAATCGCCGACCGCGCTGTCGGGGGCCGCACCGCCGTCGATCATTCCCGGAGTCTCCGCGTGCGGGGCCGCCGCGCGCAGGTCATACTCGGCCGGCTCCGCGGCGTAGCGGACGCGGACCAGAGCGGCGGCCGCGCGGGCCTGCTCGAATGTCTCCGCGACCACGAAGGCAACCGGGAAGCCAAAAAAGCGCACCAAGTCGGTATCGAGCGCGGGCTCCGCGCGCGCGAAACGATCCGGCAGCTCAAGTGGGCCCCACGGCGTCTGCGGCGGTGCATTGTCCTGGGTCAAAACGAGGAGTGCGCCGGGCGCGTGCTCGGCATCGCGTATGTCCACGCCAGTGACACGGCCCTTGCCGATCGCCGCGGACACGATGAACCCATACGCGGCCTCCCCTTGTGCCGCGTATTCGAACGCGTACTTGGCGCGGCCCGTCACCTTCAGGGGGCCGTCGACGCGGTCGAGCGGACGGCCGATCGGGCTCGCGACATCGGTTTGCGCCATCTGAAATCTCCTTACGCGAGGCCGGCCGCTTGCGTGAGCGTGGCGCGCAGCGTCCGCCGGGCGAGCGGAATTTTGAAATCGTTGTGGCCATACCCGCGCGCGCTTTGGAGGGCCGCATTGCCTGCGGCATCGAACGATGCACGGCTCACGGGGGCGCCCACGAGCGCCGCCTCGGCATCCGGCGAACGCCACGGCTTATAGGAAAGGCCTCCGAACGCGACGCGCGCTGAGCGCACCCGGTCATCGTTCAGGTCGAGGACTGCCGCGACCGAAACCAGCGCGAAGGCAAAGGACGCGCGGTCGCGAACTTTGCGATAGACCTGCCGGCCCGGCGGGGGCGGCGGCAGCAGCACCGACGTGATCAGCTCGCCCGGATCCAGCACGGTTTCGATGTGCGGCGTGTCGCCCGGTGGGCGGTAAAGCGCGTCGATCGGAATGACGCGGACCGAACCGTCAGGCACGACCGTCTCCACCACCGCGTCGAGCGCGGCCATCGCCACCGCCATATCTGAAGGATGCACGGCGATGCAGTTGTCGCTCACACCGAGCACGGCGTTCATCCGATTGAGGCCTTCGAGCGCCGCGCAACCCGATCCGGGCACGCGCTTGTTGCAGGGCTTCGTCGTGTCATAGAAGTAGGGGCAACGCGTGCGCTGCAGCAGGTTGCCGCCGGTCGTGGCCTTGTTGCGAAGCTGGGTCGACGCGCCGGAGAGAATGGCCTGCGCGAGCAGCGGATAGCGCCGGCGCACGCGCATGTCGACGGCAGCCGCGCTGTTGGTGACCAGCGCGCCGATGCGCAAGCCGCCCTCGGCCGTCTCTTCGATGCGAGTAAGCGGCAGCCGCGTGATATCGACCAGCTGTGCCGGCGCCTCGATTTGCAGCTTCATCAGGTCGACGAGATTCGTGCCGCCGGCGATGAACTTGGCCGTGGGCTGCGCCGCCGAAGCGCAGGCGGACGCGACGTCGCTCGCCCGCTGGTAACTGAACGGCTTCATCGACGGTCCTCCTCTGCCACTTCGCGGATGGCCGCGACGATGTTGGGATAGGCGGAGCAGCGGCAGATGTTGCCGCTCATGCGCTCGGCGATTTCCGCATTGGTCAGCGCGGGCGCGGTTTCGACATCGGCGGTCACGTAGCTGGGCCAGCCATCCCGGTGTTCGGAGAGAAGCGCGACGGCGGAGCAGATCTGGCCAGGCGTGCAGTATCCGCACTGCAATCCGTCATGGCGTACGAACGCGGCCTGCATCGGATGCAGAACCCCTTCATCTGCCAAGCCCTCGATGGTGGTGATCTCATCACCGTCATGCATGACCGCGAGCGCCAGACAACTATTGATGCGCTGTCCATTGACGATGACTGTGCAGGCGCCGCACTGTCCCTGGTCGCAGCCCTTCTTCGAGCCGGTCAGCGCCAAATGCTCGCGCAATACATCGAGCACCGTGGTGCGCGGATCGAGATCGATGGCATACGGTCGCCCGTTGATCGTGAAATTGACGCGTTCTGTCTGAAGAGGCGCGGTTTGCGCCTCGGCCTCGCCCGTCGCGTGTGGCGACGCGAGCGCCAGTGTCGCAGCGCCGGTCGTCTTGAGGAAGCGGCGGCGGGTTGCCATGGATTGAAGCTTGAGCCAATCGTTCACTGCCATACCTCCGCGTGCGCTCGCGTGTGTTTAGAACTAACGCCAGTTATCAACGAGCATCAGGCGCTCGTGGTCCGGTTGCGGGCTTTCCGGCGGTCGCTTTGTATGGTCAAGCCGTTTTGCGAGCTGCGAGGGAACATCGAGCATCGCGATTGCAAGATCAGCGCTGTCGGCCACGAGTTCGCGCATCAGCGACACCGGCGTCGGGCGCGCCGCGATCACGTCGGCCACGACACTGCCGGATTGAAAGGTAAGCTCCGCGTCGAACTTCCGCGCGAGCTGCTGCACGCGCCGGTTTTCAGCGAGGCAAATCATATGCAGGTGCTTGATCTGCCGGTTGCGAGCGACGAGCAGCACGCGTTCGAGCAGCGCTGTTCCCACTCCGCGGCTCTGCCACTCCCGCTCGACGCTCAGCGCGGCCTCCGCTTCGCCCGCGCGCGCGAGCGGGCGAAGCTCGGCCGCACCGCGCAACACGCCGTCGACAAAAAAGCCGTAGATGACCGCGCCGTCGAGCGCGGCGGGCTCGGCATATCGCTGGATGAACTCGTCGGAGACCGCGCCGCCGAACCGGTTGCGCCGGCTTTCGGCATCGAGGCGCAGCAAGTGCTGCCGGTAAAGCTCGGTTTCGCCGGACCACAGCCTGCGCACAGCACCAACGGATGTCAGACCCTCGTACACTGGTTGTCCTGACGTTCCAACTTCCTTAAAAACACCCAGATGCCAGCCCGACGGCAACGAGCGAAAGCTCCAAGCGCTCGTGAGCGGCCGCGTTTCACCAGGTCCAAACCAGACATAAGCCGCACGGGCACCACAGGCTTGCGCGAATTTGCTGCGGTGTTGCCAGAAGTTGCGGCAAAGCGTGGCTGATTAGAGGCCCGACTTGGTCTCGGATCCTCGCCTGACCGGCCGCTGGCGCGAGGAGGCGAAGGCGTGTGCGCGCGCTTGGCGGAACGAGCGTCTCAGCCAGTCGGCGACGAGAGACAACGTGACCATCCCGAATGGGATGAAAGCTGTCCAAAAAATCGCGAAGAACATGTCCATATCCTCACCAAGAGGGTTGGGGCCGTCGATCGAGAGCGCTGCTCTGGTCGACCCAACTCGGAACTGGCCGCAGCTCGTTGGCGAGCGATCCCTCCGAGACCCCCTCGATCAGGCGGCCGTTGATCACGACCTCGCGTATGATGCGTTGATCCTCGATCGGCTCGAGCTGCGCAGGTTGAGCGAGCGAGCAACCGGCGAAAGCCGGCGAGCTCAAAAGCGCGGCCGCAGCGATCGATGTGATGCGTACTTTGTCGAGCACTTCACTCTCCTAGGAAACGGAGCTTCTGGCCAGGCGGCCGGCGCAACGGCCGGCCGCGCTAGCGCAAAGCCATCGCATGGGCTCTGAATCAGAAGTCCGTCGGCGGTTCGTAGCCGTTAGCACCGAACTTCGGGCTAGCGGCGACACGTTGCGCTGGACCGAAGGCCGCGCGAAGCAACCTTACGGATTGCTGCCATAGCAGGGGGAGCTTGGTCCCCAGCCGTAGCCGCCACAGGTCGGACTGTCGGCGGTTGGCGCAGTCTGAGCGAAGGTCGGGCCGGCAAGCAGCGTGACCAGCGCGAGAGCTGCGATAAGGGCTTTCATGATGCCTCTCCATTTGTACGGACGATTGCCCGCGGGTTCCTACAACAGCGGCAGGCCGACGGCCCGTGCTCTGCAGTCATCGTTGAGATAGCCCCGTCGCGACGATCGGATGAGCTATATTTTGGGTTCGGCTCCCTAACCAAACGATCGACGCGCTCATACTTTGGTTTAGGGCACACCCCTGTGAAATGAATGCAGGGCTTCTTAAGTCGCGAAACGGAGCCTGTGCGGGGGCACCATCGGCTGACCTCCGGCCCAATTCGATAACCGCATGTGAGGGTGTTATCCTTGTCTGACAGAACCCGGAACACGATCCCGTGAAAGAGCGTCCCGCTCGCCCGGCCGCTGCTGCCGAAGAGGCGATGGTATTCGTCGTTGACGATGATGAATCCATGCGCGAGGCGCTGGGCAGCCTCTTTCGATCGGTGAGCCTCAAGGTCGAGACGTTCGGTTCGGCCGCGGACTTGCTGCGCAGCAAGCTTCCCGATGTGGCAAGCTGCCTCGTCCTCGATGTCAGGTTGCCGGGGGTCAGCGGGCTCGATTTTCAGGCCGAGCTCGGCAAGGCGAACATCCACATTCCCGTCATATTCATGACCGGGCACGGCGACATCCCGATGTCGGTGCAGGCCATGAAAGCCGGCGCCGTCGATTTTCTCACCAAGCCGTTTCGCGATCAGGACATGCTGGACGCGGTCGCCGCCGCGCTCGAGCGCGACCGCAAACGCCGGCAGGACGAGCATCGGGTCGCAGACCTGCGCGTACACTTCGAGGGGCTGACCGAGCGCGAACGAGAGGTGATGGGCCTCGTCACTGCCGGATTGATGAACAAGCAGGTCGCCGGCGAATTGGGGCTGAGCGAGATTACGGTCAAGATCCATCGTGGTCATGTCATGCGGAAAATGGCCGCGCGCTCGCTCGCCGACCTGGTGCGCATGGCGGAGGAGCTGGGCGTTCGACGGAGCAAGCCGCAGGGCGGCTAGGGGACCGCAACGGCGCAGCCGCGCAGCGGCGTGCCTTCACTCAAAATCGATTGCTTCGATACTCTTCCCCGCTCGTTGCGAGGCGGTGTCGAACGCACCTTCGAATCTTTTGTCAGCAGAATCAGGCCAATCACCGCAATGCGGGACAAGCGGATGATGCAAGCATCATTACGTTCAGCGTGTCGCTGCTCGCGCTACCAATGGATTAGCGCGACACAGCCCGCTGAAGCGAAGGAGCAACATCCATGGCTCGTCACACCGAAACCGGCGAAATAGCGATGGAGCGGGCCGCCATTGCCGGCACATCGCTCGAAGTATCGCGCGTTGCGCTCGGCACCTGGGCGATCGGCGGCTGGATGTGGGGCGGAACCGACGAGGCCGAATCAATCGCAACCATCCGTACGGCGGTCGACCGCGGCATCAATCTCATCGATACCGCGCCGGCCTACGGGTTCGGCCGTTCCGAGGAAATCGTCGGCAAGGCCATTAGCGAGGGTCATC
>WNFP01009370.1_pt1 | contig 24407 bp, 24 predicted proteins | sample 5400201 | NCBI WGS metagenome assembly WNFP01 (sample SAMN13153355, study PRJNA577476) | soil metagenome | isolation source: 115 cm saprolite under Madrone tree | place: USA:California | collected 2016-06-14
ACAGCCTGGCGTAGTGCCGGCGTGAGGCTTCATCGAAGCGCTTCGGATCCGCCGAGAATTCGTTCCAGAAGCGGTCGAGATAGATCCGCTCGCGCCCCTTGACCAGCCGTTCCATATCCGGGCCGCCGAAACGGAAGTGCCAGAGCAGCGGACTCTTCAGGATCTCGTCCCATGGGCCGACGCCCGGCAGCGGTGCATCCAGGAGGGCGAATTTCATGACGCGTCCTGGTTGGCCCGCTGCGAAGGCGTAGCCCACCATGTTTCCGATGTCGTGGGTGACGAGATCGACCTTGTCGATCTGGAGCGTGTCGAGGACGGTGGCGACGTCGCCCGCCTGGGTCTTCTTGTCGTAGCCACCGGCTGGGTGGGAGGAGAGGCCCATGCCGCGCAGATCTGGCACGACGACGGTGTGGCCGCGCGCCAGCCGGGCGGCGAGCGGCGCCCACATGTCGCCCGTCTCTCCGTAGCCGTGGAGCAACACGACCGCCGGCCCCTGCCCGCCGACGCGCACGAAGATCTGCGCACCGGGGGTGGAAATCGTTCGGGTCTTGAAGTTGGCCGGGAACGAGGGGACCTGGGCCCGGGCCGTCGTCGCCAGGAGCACGGCACTCAAGGCAACCGAGGTGAACTCTCGCATCTCTGAACTCCCGTCTGGTGTAGGCTGGTAAAGCTACTCTGTTCTCGACGGGCCCTCGCGCTCGAGCGCGGCATCAACCACCTTGATGTTGTGACGCCACCTTCTGCCTGGAGTCCGCTGCGGCGGCCCTTGTTCCGCGCGCTGTGGATCTCGGATGTGGTCTCGAGCATCGGCACCTGGATGCACGATTCCGCGGCCGCCTGGTTGATGACGTTGCTCACCCCCTCGCCGCTCATGGTCTCGCTGGTCCAGGTCGCCACCACCCTGCCGCTGTTCATGCTCGCCCTGCCCGCGGGCGCCCTGTCCGACATCCTGGACCGGCGGCGCGTTTTGCTCGCGACTCAGGTGTGGCTGGCCCTGATGGCCGCCTTACTGGGCGTGCTCACGGTGACCGGCGTGGTTCAGCCCTGGATGCTCCTCGTGGTCACGCTCGCCATTGGTGCGGGCAGCGCGGTCGACATCCCCGCGTGGCAGGCGATGATTCCTGAGGTCGTGCCGAAGGAGGAGCTGCCGGCGAGCGTGGGGCTGGGAACCGTCGCGATCAACGTCGCCCGCGCCGTGGGGCCGGCCATCGCCGGGATCGTCATCGTCGCGGCTGGACCGGGACCGGTGTTTCTCGTCAACGCCGTCACGGTGCTAGGCGTGTTCTTCGTGCTGTGGCGCTGGCGGCGCGAACCGCACCGCGCCACGCTTCCGGCTGAACGCATGGCGTCCGCCGTGCGCGCCGGTATCAGGTACGTCCGGTACACGCCGGCGCTGCGTGCGGTCATCGTGCGCACGGCGGCGTTCGTGCTGTTCGCGAGCGCGCTCTGGGCGCTGCTGCCGCTGGTCGCCAAGACATCGTTGGGGCGCGGACCCATCGCGTACGGTGCCCTGGTTGGAAGCCTCGGCCTCGGAGGTCTGCTCGGCGCTGCGATCTTGCCGGTCTGGCGGCGCCACCAGTCGACGGATGTGATCACGGCAGTGGCAACCGTCGTGTTCGCCGTCGGGTGTCTCGCGCTGGCGTGGGTCAGGGAGTTTGGCCTGCTGCTGGGCGCGATGCTCGTGGCCGGCATCGGCTGGCTCATCGTGGTCTCGAGCCTCATTCTCGCGGCGCAGCGGGGAGCGGCCGAGTGGGTACGGGGTCGGGCGCTCGCGGTGTCGACGCTCACCCTGTTCGGGTCGTTCGCGGTCGGCGCGCTGGTGTGGGGGCTCGTGGCGGACGAAGCGGGGATTCCATCGGCGTTGATGACGGCCGGCGGCGGCCTGCTGCTCGGGCTTGCCCTGATCCCCCTCTTTCCCCTGGCCGCCGCGGAAGGCCTGAAGTTGGACCCCGCCCACGTCTGGGACGACCCCGTGGTGGCGGAAGAGCTCGCGGCCGAGGCAGGGCCGGTGCTGGTCACCGTGGAATACACGCTCGAGCCGAGGCAGCGCGCTTCGTTCGCCGCCGCGCTGCGCCGTCAGGTGCGGCCGATTCGTCAGCGGGACGGCGCCGTGTTCTGGGAGCTGTTCGTGGATGCGGCGAACCCGCAGCACTGCATCGAGTGTTATTTAGTCGAATCGTGGGCGGAGCACCTGCGGCAACACGGTCGCACGACCCAATCGGACCGCGACGTGGAGGATGCGCTCCGCACGTTCTACTCGGGCCGGGAGCGGGTCACGCATTTCGTTGCCTTGCAGGCTCCCAGACCCCGACCAGCTCAGGAGTCTCGATGGCGTCTCGTTCGCTGATCGTCCTGCCGGATGATGCCGCTACGCCGATCCTCGAGGCGATCGGCGCGGCGAAGACGTCGCTCTCCATCAAGATGTTCGTCTTCTCCGATCCGGCGCTGCTCGGCGCCGTCATCGCCGCCCAGCGCCGAGGCGTGCACGTCCGCGTCATGCTCAACCCGGCGCGCCGCAGCGGTGAGGATGACAACGAGGGGACGCGCCAGGAGCTCGCGCGCGCCGGGGTCGACGTCATCGACAGCAACCCGGCCCTGGCGCTCACGCACGAGAAGTCGATGGTCATCGACCAGCGGACGGCGTTCGTCAAATCGCTCAACTGGGAGACGAAGAACCTCACTCGGACCCGTGACTACGCGGTGATCACGGACCACCGGCACGAGGTCGATGAGATCGTGGCGTGCTTCGAGGCGGATTGGGAGCGGCAGCCATTCCAGCCGGGCGGCAGCGCGCACCTGCTGTGGTGCCCCATCAACGGCCGGGACCGCATCGCGCAGTTCATCGACGAAGCGAGGCATACGCTGTTCGTTCAGAACGAGCGGTACCAGGATTCCGTGATCCTGGAGCGGCTCGTCCGGGCGGCCCGGCGCGGCGTCAAGGTCCACGTGATGGCGCGCCCGCCGCATGCACTGAAAAAAGACCAGCTGGTCGAGGGTGTGGGCGGCCTGCGGATTCTGGACGATGTCGGGATCAAGATCCGTAAGCTCAAGGGGCTGAAGCTGCACGGCAAGATGCTCCTCGCCGATGGCGTCAACTCCATCGTGGGGTCCATCAACTTTGCGCCCGGAAGCTTCGACAGCCGGCGCGAGCTCGCGATCGAAGTGCGCGATGCCGCGGTCGTGGACCGGCTGCACGCCATCGCCAAGGGCGACAAGGAAAAGTCGCATCCACTGGATCTCTCGGATGCCGGCCTGATGGCGGACCTCGCGGATCGCCTCGAGGACGCGGCGGAGAAGCTGGCGCTCACCGACCGCGCCCAGAAGAAAGGGAAGGAGTGATCCGCGACACGTCGACCGTCGGCTTGGGGAATCGCATATCGAGGGCCTCGAGCGTCTCGACCAGGATGCGCGATACGGCAAAGTTGCGGAACCACTTTTTGTCCGCCGGCACGATGAACCAGGGCGCGTCGGACGTGCTGCACCGGGTGAGCGCGTCTTCGTACGCGGCGACGTAGTCGTCCCAGTGCTTCCGGTCCTCGAAGTCACTGGGTGAGAGCTTCCACTGCTTCGTCGGATCGCGCAGCCGCTCCTCGAAGCGCCGCCCCTGCTCGTCTTTGCTGACATGCAGGAAGAACTTCGCGATCACGATGTCGCTGTCGGTCAGGAGCTGCTCGAACCGGTTGATGTGGTCGTAGCGCCGGGTCCATACGGTTTTCGGCACCAGCTTCCGCACGCGTGCCGCCAGCACATCCTCGTAGTGTGAGCGGTTGAAGATCGCCACTTCTCCCGACGACGGCACGACGCGGTGCACCCGCCATAGGAAGTCGTGCTCCGCCTCCTCGGCGGAGGGTGCCTTGAACGACGTCACCCGGCAGCCCTGGGGATTGAGGCCTCGCATGACGTGGCGGATCGTTCCGTCCTTGCCCGCGCCGTCCATCCCCTGCAGCACGACGAGCAAGGCGCGCCGGTGCTCGCCGTACATCAGATACTGCAGCTCGTCGAGGCGCGCGATGTTCTTCTCGGTCTTCTCGGCCGCTGCCTCCTTGTCGAGCCCCATCGTCTCCCCGGGATCCCGATCGGCGAGCGTGATTCGCGTGTCCGGACGGAGAAGCAACTTGTCGCGCAGGTCCATCGGTTCGTGCTCCCACCAGCGAGTGCGGCGAAGCTACTGCGCCCGCACGCATAGCGGAACTCGCGCCCCCCCCTAACCCGCGGAGTCGGCCCCGCGCACTTTGCATCATGCTTCCGACGAGCTACATCGCTCTCTTCTTCCTGGTCGGTCTCGAGAGCCTGGGCATCCCGCTCCCGGGCGAGACCGCGCTGGTCACGGCGGCCGCCGTTGCCGCGCTGGGACATCTCTCGATCTACGGGGTCGTGGCGGTCGCGGTCGCCGCGGCCATCGTGGGAGACAACGGCGGCTATTGGATCGGGCGAACGGGCGGCGTCGCGCTGGTGCGACGCTATGGGCACTTCCTGCACCTCAACGACGCGCATCTGGAGCGCGCGCGTCGCTTCTTTGAGCGGCATGGTCCCAAGACGGTCTTCTTCGGGCGCTTTATCGCTCTGCTGCGCACCTGGACCGCATTGCTCGCGGGGGCGGGCCACATGCCCTACGGCACCTTCATGCTCTACAACGCGCTCGGCGCGGCCTGCTGGGGGAGCATGTTTGGTTCGCTCGGCTACGTATTCGGCCGCAATCTGCCGCAACTCGAGCACTACATCGGTCAAGCCACTCTGGCGACGGCGCTCCTGGTCGCCCTGGTCGTCGCGCTCGGGTTCGGGTGGCACTGGTTCGAGTCGCGTCGCCCGCGCGCCTGGACCTTCGTCGCGTCACGGCTTGCGCGAGGGCAATACCTGGGGCTCCACCTCACGATCGGCTTGGCGATCAGCCTCGCGGGGCTTTGGGTGTTCGGCGCGATCACGGAAGACGTCATGCACCACGACCCCCTCACGCAGTTCGACATGACGGTGCTCGACTGGCTGCACGCACGTGCCACGTCCACGGGGTACGCGGTCTCCGGCGCGATCAGCCTGCTCGGCGATCCGGTAACGCTGACCATCCTGGCACTCGCGGTGGGTCTCCTGCTCACGGCCCGGCGGGAGTGGATCCTACTCGCCGGCTGGCTCGCGGTCTTCGCCGGCGGCGGGCTGCTCGATGCGGCGCTCAAGCTCATCATTCGTCGCCCGCGGCCACCCTACGCCGCCGCGTTCCTCCCACATTTCAGTTGGAGTTTTCCGAGCGGCCATGCGATGGGCTCGCTCATCGCCTACGGCATGCTCGCCTATGTGCTCACCGTTCTCTGGATCCACCGCCGCAGCGGGCAAATCGCGGTGGTGCTGGGCGCGGCCCTGCTGGTGGTGGCCGTCGGGCTGAGTCGACTGTACCTGGGAGTACACTATTTCAGCGACGTGGTGGGTGGGTACGCCGCCGGGGTGCTGTGGCTTTCAGCCTGCATCTCCGGCATCGAGCTCGCGCGTCGCTGGCCCGGGAATGCTTAGTGACCGTTTGACGAGTTGCTCACGGGAGAGGGCGCGCGGTGGCCGGTCCCCCTACGGTCGAGTCCGCCTGTTGCAGCAGTTGCGTAAAATCGCGGAGCTCCGCCAAGCCCAAGTCGGAGACGGCCCAGTGGGTGTACTCCGGCGTCGTCCACTGCAGCAGGTGATAGCCCTGCCGCGTGGCCACGCGGGGGGCGACCCCCACCGACCCCCGTGTCGCCGGCCAGAGGAACACGTTGATCACGTGTTGGCGCCGCCCGTACACGAGCGCCGCGACCGGCCGTCCGCCCACGTAGTCGAGCCGCCCGCCGATGAGTGGGAACCCGCGCCCGGCGAAGTCGTACACAGGTGGCGAGAAGTCCAGTTTGCCGTTGAACCACGGCTTCACCGTGTGCTGGTCCGATGAGACCACGTCGGTGAGGTGGCCCGGCATGAGCGAGCGCACGTGGCTCGCCAGCACCTGCCCAGAGAGCGCGTCCTCGCCCGCACGGCTCAAGGGACGGCAGGCAGGCTCCGGCGTACGCGCGTCGTTCCCGCCGCGTCGCGCAGCGTCGCGCGCACGCGATCGCGCAGCGCGTCCGGCGCACGCAGGGCGGGGACCTGTTTCCGGATCGCAGCGCTGAGGGCGACGCGGGCCTCGTGGAGGCGCGCGCAGTCGCCGCATCCGCTCAGATGCGCCTCGAGCTCGCGAGCGTCCTCGGGCACCAGCTCACCATCCACGTAGGCATCGAGCTGCAGCTCCAGCTCGCGGTGCGTCACTTTACTCCCCTTCCTCTCGGTTGCGCAGTGTCTCCTGAAGCCGCCGGCGCGCCCGCGCCAGCCGCGACATGACCGTACCGATTGGGACGCCGGTTACGTCGCCGATCTCTTTGTAGGACAACCCCTCGAGCTCGCGCAGCACGATCACCTCCCGGAATTCCGGGCCGAGCCGATCGAGCGCCTGGTACAGAGACTCGCGCGCCGAGTCGCTGTCGAGTGCCGTTGCCGGAGTGTGCTCCGCCAGGGTGTCGCTGTGCAGCTTTTCATCGAACTCCGTCGTGAGCGCGTCGCCGCGGTGCCGGCGCCGCCAGGTGTGCGCGGTGTTGCGCACGATCGCCAGCAGCCACGCGCGGCCGTCGCCGGCACTGCCCTGTCCCCGGAAGCCGCCGAAGTACTTGAGCGCACGCAGGTAGGCGTCCTGCACGATGTCCTGCGCGTCGTGGTCATTACGCGTGAGGTAGCGCGCCAGCGTGTAAGCGGCGTCCAGGTGCGGCAACACGATCGCTTCGAATCGCTCCAGCTCGCTCGGCTCCAACAGGTCCTCAACGTGGTCGCGGTACGCCTTCGGGTGTGGACTCCGGGAGCCGCAGGATTATTCCCGGGGGAATAAGCGCGCGGCACATCCGGTCAAGAGCACCGAGGCAGGTTGTCGTTCACTCTCGCAGGAGAAGATCACACATGGTCAGCATACATGCCGTTCCGACCCGCAACATCGCCGGGGTGCTACTCGCCGCGGCCGCGCTCGCCGCGGCCCAGCCCAGGCAGCGCGCCCCCGGCGCGGTCAGCGCCAAGCTCTCCGAATGGAAGGTTGAGCTGTCGGAGGTGACGATCGCGGCAGGGCCCGTGACGTTCACCATCAGCAACGCCGGCAGCATCCCGCACGGCTTCGAGGTGGAAGGGGAGGGGATCGAGCAGGAGACGAAGGTCATCCAGCCCGGCGCAACCGCCACGCTCACCCTCACCCTCAAGCCCGGTACCTACGAGGTGTACTGCCCGGTGGGCGAGGACTCACACAAGAAGCTCGGCATGGACACCCACCTCACGGTGGTCGGCTCCAACAGCGCGGCCTCCCCGGGGTACGGTAGCTCCGCGATGCGTGAGTCGCCGGCCGAGAAGGTGCAGACGATCGGAGTGACGAGCGGCGGCCCGGTCATCCAGATCCTCCCCGGTCCGTTCCCGTTTCCGGACAGCGCGGCCCCGATCCTCAGGGCCTTCGGGGACGAGCGCGAGGGGCTCGAGTCGCAGGTGAAGAATGGCCCGTACTCGAACAACGTCGCGCGGATCGCAGGAAGGTTTGCCTTTTCGGCGTGGGACAAGGGCGCCACGCGCGACTCGGTGAATGGCGTCGCCGAGTTCACCACCCAGGACGGCGCGCAGTGGAGGCTGCTGCTGGACCGCGTGCAGACGAAGGACGTGCCCCATCACCCGCGGTTCGGTGGCGTGATTCTGGGGCTGTATTATCACGGCACGACCCAGGTACACACGCCGCTCGTGCCCACGATCAACAGCGCGGTGGCGCTGTGGGCGGTGGGGCATCTGTACAAGAACGGCGCCCTCGTGACCGACAACGCGATGGTGCACGTCATGCTGTTATCGCGCACCCGGCGGGACGGCGATTTCGCACTGGCCTGCTGGGATTGCTCCAAGAACAAGATCGAAGAGCTACAGCTGCAAATCCTTCCCGGACCGGGCGAGCCAAAGTTCGACGCGCCGGGTGGGTTCCTGTTCGTGAACTGGGAAGAGTCGCGTTCTGCTAATCCGGCGAGATGAGGAACTCCCCGCAGCGGCACCACCGCTGCGGGCGGCTCACGGGGCCGCGTCGCTCCACCCCGTCACGGAGCGAGGTGTGTCACGCGGCCCTTCGGTCCAATTCGCGACCGTCGACGCCGAGCGTGACGTCGACGTTGCCCCGTGTGGCGTTCGAGTACGGGCAGCGCTCGTGGGCTCGCCGCATCAGGTCCTCGGCATCACCCCGCGACAGGCGCGGCGCGTGCAAGTCGAGGGCGACCGTCAAGCCATAGCCGCCGTGACCGGCGGGACCGATCCCCACCCGCGCGGTGATCGTCGAGTCGGAGGCGTCGAGTTTACGACCGCGCGCCAGCGACAACAGGGTGGACTGAAAGCAGGCGGCGTACCCGAGGGCGAACAGCTGTTCGGGATTGGTACCCGCCCCGCCCTCGCCGCCCATTTCTTTGGGAACGGAGAGCTCAACGGCCAGCCGCCCGTCGGACGTCCGGCCATGCCCCGCTCGCCCTCCCTCGACCACGGCCTCGGCGGTATAAAGGATGTTCACGTCTCCCCCTCGTGTTTCACAGTGATGAGGTCGGCCGCATCAGGCTCCACCAGCGCCGCCCCGGCCGGCACGACCAGCAGCGACGTAGGTAGGTGATTGATGAGTCCCTCGGTGACGCTCCCCACGAGCACTCGCTGGACCGGTCCTTTCCCGTGCGAAGCGACCACGACCAGATCGGCGTGCCAGTCGGCCGCCTCGCGCAGGATCGTTTCCAGGGCCGGGCCGTGTCGGACGACCGTGCCCACACCGGATGTTCGGATCAGGGGCCAGACGTCGCGGGCGAGTGCTTCCTCCCACCGCCGGTAGAAGTCGGTCGTGTCTTGCTGCGGCACTTCGGGAAGGACGGCCAGCGGCTCCACCACGCTCAAGGCACGCAGCTCGGCGCCGAACAGCGCGGCGTAACGGTCGGCGGCGGCGGCCGCCGGCCGCGCCGCGGCCGAGGGGTCCAGGGTGAGCAGCACCCGCCGGATGGCGGGGGCTCCCACGGTGACCAGCACTGGGACGAGCGCTGTGCGCGCCATGCTCACGGCCGTGCTACCGCCCAACCAGCGCCCGAGGGTCGAGTGGTGCTTGCCGCCGAGCACCACGAGCTCAGCCCCGAGCGCGGCCACCGAGTCGTTCAACACGGCAGCAGGCTTTCCGCGGTGGACCGCGAGGTTCTCGAGCAGCGCCATGGGTACGCGGCTTCCGAGCGCCGCGCCCACCTGCATGCTTGCCTCCTCGTAGAGCCGGGTGTACGGGTAGCGCTCGCGCCGAGGTGCGCGTCGCGACCCCAGGGTCGCGTGCACGAGATGGCAGGATGTTTCGGCGTGCTGCGCCGCCGCGACGGCAAACACGGCCGCATCTGCGGCCTCAGGCGATGCGTCGACGCCAACGACGATCGGCTTCCACGGCATGACTGAGAAACGACGCTTGGTCATTGAAGGTTCCGACCCCTAATCATTCGGCTATCTAAGTATCATTGCGGAACAGGACTCCGGCGCGCTATCATCCGTGATGGCCCAACAGTCGCGTCGGGAGGTGGCCGAGGGGGTGCTGGAGATCACGCTGCTCGTGACGCGCCTGGTGACCCCCGAGGTGAGGCGCCTGCGCCCGAAACAGCTGTCCTTGTCCCACATCCGGGCGCTCGGCTTTCTCGACGCTAACCCGGACGCCGACCTCTCAGCCGTAGCCGATTACGTAGGGCTCGCCCTACCCAGCATGTCCACGCTGGTGGACGGGCTGGTGCGCCGCGGGCTGGTGGCGCGACTCGCGGCCCCGCATGATCGCCGCCGCCTGCGGCTACGGCTTACCAGGGCGGGCAAGGGGGCGCTCCGAACCGCACTCGCGGCGGCGCAAGCTGTTCTCGAGACGCGGTTCGCCGACCTGCCACCAGGCGAGCGCGCGCTCGTGCACCGCGCGATGACACGGCTCCGACCGTTCCTGATGCGGGGGTAGGTCCTATCGGTCTGCACGGTTGGTCTTGTCTTCGATCGTGACGACCACGTGGGCGAACCTGGCCCTCGCGCCTTGACCGAACAGCCGCTCCTGCATCGGAACGGACACGTTCAGCGCCGGCGCCTCCGGATGCTGGAACGGGAACGCGTCGAGCAAGCTGAAGAGGCCGTGGGCGATGGTCACCGAGTTGATCTTGTCCCGCAAGAGCTCCCCGGGTCCGAGGGACGGATAGATCCCTGAGTACTTGACTCCCTGCGCGTCGAGCGGAATGCCGACCCTCTCGACCTTGGACACGCGCTTGCCGTCGAGGAAGTATTCCACCAGCGTCCCGTGCCGCTCGCGTGAGTAGCGGATCGCCACCGTGTGCGGGACGCCCGCGGCGATCGGCACCTCGTCGATGATCTGCGTGAACATCTTGTCGATGCCGACGTGCTCGGCCGACCCGGACACGCTCGACGGCAAACGCTCGTACAGCGTGAACGCCGTGTTCCCGGAAACGAACCAGTCGAACAGCTGCCCGGTGGCGAAGTCGATCATGTGAAACGTGGCGGCGGCCTGCTGGCCCTGCAGCACCCGCGCCGCGTACGGTGCGCCCGATTGGACGTAGGTGCCGTGAACGACGTGGCCGATGATGGTGCCGGGTGTTTCGGCCGCGATGTCGATCGAGCCGGTGACGGAGCCGATCTCGGGGACCGCGAACGCCTGTTTGCTCAGGGCGGTGTACTTGGCGTGATCGAGGACGCTGGAGTCTTTGCCGGTCCGAAACGGCGTCGCGGAGATCGAGAACGTGTGGTTGTCGAACTGGCGCGTATCCTGGACGGCCATCTCGCCCAGCGTGAGTGTGGACCATTTGGCGTTATAGTCGGCCAGGGTATAGCCGCCAGGCTTCTGGAAGTTGTCGTAAACAATGACGGTGGTACCCGGTCGGTTGGCAGTCGCGTTCGGGGCGATGCATCGGTGTTATCCACCTGGGAAAGTTCGACGCATGCTAATCCCGGCCGATGCTTCTGCCTATCACGTGTTTCCGTTAACAGGTGACTGCGCGAAGGTGTAACATCTTTCTATTATTGTCGCATCGCCGGCGTGGTCCTACCCTGGCGGGATGCCAGCGTGGACGCGCGGCACACTTCGAGGCCGATAGCTCTCGCCATGAAAGCGTCTTCCGAGTCAATCCATCACAGCGACTGCGAAGCTCGGCTGATCGTCGAGCACATGCCGGGATTTGCCTGGTCGGCGGATCAGGATGGGAAGCTGCGATATCTGAATCAACGATTTCTGGAATACACCGGCAAACGCATCGAGGATTTCGATCGCGTTGCGGGCGTGGCGAGCTTCGGGCGGACTGAAGTGCTGCACCCCGACGACATCGCCGACACGCTCAAAGCAGCATCCCACTCCGTCGCGACCGGCGACCCGTACGTCTTCGAGCACCGGGTTCGGCGATTCGACGGTACTTACCGATGGTTTCGTGTTTCCGCCCTACGCATCCTCGATCCCATGAGCCAGGAGATCGGCTGGTACGGCGTGGACATCGACATCGACGACCAAAAGCGCACGGACGAGGCGTTGCGCCAGAGCGAGCAGAGTCTGAACCGGCTGATCGAAACCTTGCCGGCGATGGTGTGGCGTGCCACACCGGACGGCGAGCCGGACTACATCAATCCCCGTCTCGCCAACTATACCGGGAGAGGACTGGACGGCGTCGGCAGAGGCCCGGAGGACCTCGGTAGAACCCTGGACGACCTCGTGAAACTCAAGGTGCAGAACGCGATGGTCCATCAGGATGATCTCGAGGCGGCTGCCCGGGCGTGGGGTCGCGCCCACGAGACTGGTGCCTTCGACCTGACCGCGCGACTCCGGGGCGCGGACGCTTCGTATCGCTGGTTCCAGGCGCGTGCCGAGCCGATGCGGGACGCGGCGGGCCGCATCGTCTATTGGTATGGCGTGGCTGTCGACATCGACGACCGCAAGCGGGTGGAGGAGGCGCTACAGAAGAGCGAGCAAGAGCTGCGTGGCATCGTCGACGCCATACCGCAGACCATCGTCGTCCTCGACGCCGACGGGCGTGGCCTGTACGCGAACCGGCCCCTGCTCGATTACACGGGGCTCACCATGGAACAGTTGCTGACCCCGGACTCCCGGGGCAACCCGGTCTTGTTCCATCCCGACGACTGGGCCCGACTGCAGGATGAGCGCCGCCAGGCGCTGTCCCGTTCGATGCCCTTCGAAATCGAATGGCGCGTCCGGCGCAAGGATGGCCAGTACCGCTGGTTCCTAGTCCGGTACCATCCCCTGCGCGACGAGCAAGGACGGATCCTCCGGTGGTACGCGGGGGGAACAGACATCGACGATCGTAAGCGGGCAGAGGAGGCCCTGCGGCACAGCGAACAGGAGCTTCGCGTGCTCATCGAGACCCTGCCGGCGATGGTGTGGCGCACGACTGGGGACGGCGAGCCCGACTACATCAACCAACGCTTCGCGGACTACCTGGGCAGGTCTCTGGCCGAGTTGGCGCAACAGAGGTGGCAGGACGTCGTGCATCCTGAAGACGCCGAAACCGCCGCGCGAGCGTGGTCCTTGGCCCGCGATACCGCAACGCCGGTCGATACGACGTGCCGGTTCCGCAAGGCCGACGGAGCCTATCGCTGGTTCCACGTGCATGCCGAACCACTGCGCGACTGCGATGGCCACGTGGTCCGCTGGTACGGCGTGAATGTCGACGTCGACGACCGCAAGCGGGCGGAGGAAGCTCTGCGGAAGAGCGAGCGCGAACTTCGCCTGCTCATCGAGACCATACCGGCGGCGGTGTGGCGGGCAACGCCCGACGGTGAGTCGGACTACTTCAATCAACGGATGGCACGTGATATCGGTATGTCGCAGACCGACCTGCTGAATCTCACGGTGCGACGAGACCTCACCAATCCAGATGACCTCGGCATGGTCGCTCAGGAGTGGGCTCGAGCCCGCGAAACTGAAACGGCGTTCGACAGTACGCACAAAGTCCGCGCAGCGGACGGGTCGTATCGCTGGGTTAATGCGCGTGCCGAGCCGATGCGCGACGAAGCTGGCCGCATCATCCATTGGTACGGCGTGATGTTCGACATCGATGATCACAAGCGGGCGGAGGAGGCGCTGCGCACGACCCAGGCGAAGCTTTCCCGCGCCTCGGAGATTGCGATGGTCTCCGAAATGGCGGCCTCCATTGCGCATGAGATCAGCCAGCCACTGGGGGCCCTGGTCGCCAACGGTCACGCGATTCAGCGCTGGTTGTCCGCCGAGCCTCCCAATCTCGAACGGGCGCGGCTTACCGCCGAACGGCTGATTCGCGACGGGAGCGCCGCGGCCGAAGTGGTGAACCGCATCCGTGCGCTGTTCAAGCGGACCGACTTGACGCGCACGCCGCTGGATCTCAACGAGGTGATTCGGGAGGTGAACCGACTGATGACGGACGAGGCCTCCACGAAGGGCGTCAGGATCGAGATTGACCTTGCCGACGACATGCCACCGATTTGGGCCGATCGGATGCAGATGCAACAGGTCATCGTCAACCTGGTGCGCAACGGCGTCGAGGCGATGGAGTCCGAGCAAAGCGATCCGAGAGTTCTGTCGATTCGCTCCACCCGCGACGGGATCAATAGCGTGTTGATCGAGATCCGCGATCAGGGCAGCGGGCTCGAAGATGTGGAGCGGGTGTTCGAGCCGTTCTTCACCACCAAGGAAACGGGCATGGGCATGGGGCTCGCGATCTCTCGCTGGATCGTCGAGGCGCACCAGGGCCGGGTCTGGGCCACGAGCAACACGCCGCGGGGAGCGGTATTCAGCTTCACGCTCCCGATCTCCTCGAGCACGTCGTGATGAGCGCGCACGATCATATCGTGTTCGTCGTCGACGACGATTTCCGCATGCGCGAAGCGCTACAGGAGCTCCTGACCTCGGCGCACTTGAACGTCGTCACCTTCGGGTCGGCCTCCGAGTACCTGCAGTTCGCCAAGCCCGACCTGCCGGGGTGCCTGATCCTGGACGTCGACTTGCCGGACATCAACGGCCTCGACCTGCAGGGCCAGATGGCCGGCCAACCTCATCCGCAAATCGTGTTCATCACGGGACATGGGGACGTTCCCAGCTCGGTGCGCGCGCTCAAGGCGGGAGCGGTGGACTTTCTGACCAAGCCATTCAGCGACGCGGATTTGATGGGAGCGATCCATACGGCGCTGGCGCAGGACCGGGGAGCTCGGCTCGAGCGAGGCAAGCTGGCCACCCTGCGGCAGCGATTCTCGACCCTGACGCCACGTGAGCGCGAGGTCCTGCCCCTGGTGGTGAGCGGACTGCTGAACAAGCAGGCCGCGGCCGAGCTCGGGATCAGCGAAGTCACCCTCCAGATTCATCGCGGCAAGATCATGCACAAGATGGAGGCCGGGTCGTTTGCCGAGTTGGTGCGGATGGCTGGAACGCTGGGCATTCCTGTCACCCACGGCCGGCGGGCCCAGCACTAAACCGGCCTCTCATAGAAACATGTGATAGTGGCCGGACCGACCGCTGACTACCGTCCGCCCGAATGCGCTTCTTCGCGAATCTGCATCAGCTGAGCGATTGGGGCCTCCTGGCCCTGCGGATCGGTGTGGGGATGAGCTTCTGGGCCCACGGGACGGCGAAGCGGACGATGTGGAAGATGGCACCATCACCACAGATGCCGGCGGGTTTGTTGTCGACGCTGCGGCTGCTCTCGATCGTGGAGCCTCTCGGGGCGGCGGCCGCGTTCGCCGGCTTCCTGATGCAGCCCGTCGCTGTTGGGTTCGTGATCATCATGCTCGGTGCGATCCGGCTCAAGGCCGTGCAGATGCACCGCGGGTTCGCTGTAGACGGCGGCTGGGAGCTCGACTTCGTGCTTTTGTCCGCCGGGCTCGCCCTGCTGTTTCTCGGCGCGGGCGCGATCTCGCTCGACCGGCTGCTGTTCGGGCTCTGAGTCGTTTGGCGTAGCCTTCATCACTGCGGAGGGAATGATGACGGGCACATGGCACTGGTTCTCGGCTCGCGCTGCGCTCGTCGTCGCCTGCGTTGCCGCGCCCATCGCCGCGAACGCGGACACGCATCGGACTCCGGTAGGGCATACGCCCGAGGTGAGCACAGCGGATCGGGAGAAGGCCGAGCGGGAGTGGATGTACGCAACCATCCATCGCCGGTTCGCGGCTACTCATGCGATCCCCGCCTTCGCCCGGAAGTACGGCATGAAATGCTCGGCCTGCCATCTCGCGGTACCGGTGCTCAACCAATTCGGCCAGGCCTTCAAAGACAACGGCTACCGGATGAAGAACGGCACCGACGACCTGCGGGCGAACGAGCCGGCCTATTGGCCGCTGTTCGGCTGGCTGTGGAAGGACTACGAGGTCGACATCCAGCGCGTGGGCGGGCAGACCGTGCAGCAACAGGGCGGCATCTCCAATGGCGCATTGGTCCTCGGGGGGTTGGGATCGATCGGCGATAAGGTGTCATTCCGGTTCGTGCCGATCATCTACGAGGACGGGAACACGATCGTCGATCACGGCTGGATCCGCTACAACCAAGCGTTCGGCAGCGACTGGCTCAACATCAAGGTGGGATCCGCCGAGCTCGATCTGCCGATTAACCCGGGGCGCGAATACAACATGGGCGCGTCCCGCTTCGCCGTGCTGTACGCCTACTCGGTGCCGGGCTCGGTCTCACGCTTCAGCGTGCTGTTCCCCCAGCCCGGCGTCGAGATCATGGGGCACGATCTCGGCAGCCGGAACCGCTACTCGGTGAATCTGTTCAACACGGGCGGAGCGCCGCGCGCGCATTGCGTACTCTGCTCCCCCGGGATCTTCGGCCGGGTGACACACCGCCACGAGTTCGCGAACGGATTCCTGCGCGCCGTGAAGGTCGGCGTGTTCGGTGCGTACGCCACCTGGCCGGTCGGCCCTGACACCTCGGACCTGAAGGGACAGCAGCGGCTCGGCGGCGACATGGAGCTGTGGTTCGGGTCGGATGTGTTGCCGTTCCGCGCCACGCTGATGGGCATCACAGGGCGGGACGACCGCGCGCTCGTGACGGGGGCGACCCAGGACCCAAAGTTCAACGCGGGAATGCTGCAGCTCGAGTACGTGCCGAAGCTGCCACTCGTGTTCTACGGTCGGCTCCAGGTGATCCGCAACCAACGACAGGCCGTCGCCGGGAGTCTCGACGACTTCGGCGATCAAGATTTCCAGCTCATTGGGGTCCGGCATGCCCTCGAGCTGAACAGCCGGTTCGCATGGCTGCTGGAGCTGACGTACTGGCGGTGGACGATCAAGCGTGTGGTGCCGGGGGGCGGAAATGTGACGAACCACACTGTGTGGCTCGGGACTCACCTCGACTTCTGAAGGGGGAGCGCATGTCGACGGCGGCGGTGGTCTTTGCGCTCATAGTCGGCGCACTGGCGCTCGGTGCTACGCCACTGCGGGCACAAGCGGGCGGGGGAGGCGACCCGGGGCGCGGTCGCCAGGTGTACGAGCGCTACTGCGTGCAGTGCCACGGTGACCGCGCCGACGGCGCGGGCGAAGTGGCGCGCTGGTCGCAACCGAGGCCGCGTGACTTCCGCGGAGGCGTCTACAAGTTCAGCTCGACGCCCTACGGCTTCCTGCCCACCACGGCCGACCTCGACCGGGTGATCCAGAACGGCCTGTACGGCACGCGCATGCCGCCCTTCGCCGCATTGAGCACGCGCGAGCGGCGGGACGTGATCGCCTACTTGCAAACGCGGTCGCCGCGGTGGCGGGCCCGGGAAGCCGATCGCGATCGCCGCCGAGCCGGCGCCCACGCGGGAGTCCGTGACGCGAGGCCGGGAGCTGTTCGAGGCGAACTGCACCAAGTGCCACGGCGACGGCACGGGCAACGGACCTTCCGCGCTGAAGGGGATGGCGGACGATTGGGGGGCCGCCATCACGCCGGCCAACCTCTTGCTGGGGCGCGGCAAGTGGGCACGCACGGCACGCGACATCTATCTGCGGATAACGGGCGGGATCAATGGGACGCCGATGCCGGAGGCCGGCGACGCGCTGTCGCCTGATCAGGTATGGCAGGTCGCGCATTATGTCCAGGCCCTCGGCGGCTGGAGCGGATCCACTCCGGAGCTCAGGCAGTTCGCCGCACAGCTGGCGCCGCCGGGAACGGAGGCGCCAAGTGAGCCCGCGGCAGCGGACACGACCAAGCGATGATGAGCTCACTCCTGCCTCCGGCTGTCGACCGACGGCTGCAATCGCTCGAGCGGGTCGACGAATCCGACGGTGACCTGACCGCAGCCCTGCGCGACACGGTGGAGGCCATCTGGGACATCGTCGAACAGGCGACGTCCGAGCCGTCGCTCGACAGCCTGCACCATGGCTTGACGGCACTCTTAGCCCGGCGCGAGCTGGTACAGCGCGCGACGTGGACGCTATCGGCAGTGATTCGTCGGGGCGTCGCATCGGGCGCGTTTCGGCCGCGATGCGTGCCGTGGGCTATCGAGCGCCTGCCCTTCGCCACCGTCACCGGTGCGTGTGTGCAATGGACTTTGGGTCTCGCAACGGGGCCGTCACTACGGGCCAGTGCAGCGATCGAGATGGTGCTCGAGGTGCTGCGCCTCCAGGAAGAATTGGCCGAGGCCGTAGTTGCAAGTCGGCATTGACAGCTTCGCCGCGGCGCACGACGACTCCAGCCTTGCGGTCGACCCGTCGGTTCGGCTGCGTAACCTGGTGGAGCAGATCGAACACGCCGATCAGGTTGGCTTGGACGCGTTTGGAATCGGCGAGCATCACCGTCGGGAATTTCTCGATTCCGCTCCCGCGGTCATTCTCGGAGCCGCGGCGGCACGCACCCAGCGGATACGCCTCACCAGTGCCGTAACGGTCCTGAGCGCAGCGGACCCGGTGCGGGTGTTCCAGAGCTTCGCCACCCTCGACCTCCTATCGCAGGGCAGGGCGGAGATGGTCGTCGGCCGCGGCTCATTCATCGAGGCGTTTCCATTGTTCGGCCTGCGTTTGGAGGACTACGACGCCCTATTCGCGGAGAAGCTCGATCTGCTCCTCAACGTCCGTGACCACGAGCAGGTTCACTGGTCGGGCAAGTATCGGGCTCCGCTGACAGGCCAGGGCGTCTACCCGAGACCGGTGCAGAACCCCTTCCCGATATGGCTCGGGGTCGGCGGCACCCCGAAATCGTTCGTTCGGGCGGGCGAGCTCGGACTTCCGTTGATGGTCGCGATCATCGGCGGTGAAACGCGGCGCTTCCGACCGCTGATCGATCTTTACCGCGAGGCCGGCGAAGACGCGGGACACCCGCCCGATCGACTGAAGGTGGGCGTACACTCACTCGGCTACGTCGCGGCCACCACCCGGGAGGCGGCCGATGATTTCTATCCGGGTTACGCCCGTGCCGTCACCGACATCGGGGAAGAGCGCGGCTGGCCTCCCATGACACGTGGGGCCTTCGACGCCCAGCGCGGTCCCCACGGTGCCTTGCTGGTTGGGACTCCCGATGAGGTGGTAGAGAAGGTCATGCGACATAGTGACGCGCTGGGCGGCATTTCCCGGATCAGCTTTCAAATGAACGCGTCCTCGCTACCTCACGCGAAGCTGATGCGTGCCATCGAAACGCTCGGCACGCGAGTCGCGCCTGCCCTACGCACAGGACTGGTGGACGACTAGCTCGGCGTTCCCCCCTGCTGCATGGCGACATCGGCTTCCGCCGGTACATTAGGCGCCCATGCATCCCACCCTCATCCTGCTCATTGGAATCGTCACGATCCTCGCGGGGATCGTCGTGCTCCGCCTCAACGCGTTCCTGGCGCTGATCATCGCCGCGATCGTCGTCAGCCTGCTCGCGCCCGGCGAGGCGGCCGTGAAGATCGCTCGCGTCGCGGAGGGCTTCGGCCGCACCGCCGGCACCGTCGGGATCGTGATCGCGCTGGCGGCGATCATCGGCAAAGCGATGATGGATAGCGGGGCGGCGGATCGGATCGTCAATGGGTTCCTCGCCTTGTTGGGTGAAAAGCGAGGCGCGACGGCCTTATGCTCCACGGGCTACATCTTGTCGATCCCGGTGTTCTTCGATACGGTCTTCTTTCTGCTGGTCCCCCTGGCCCGCTCGATGTACGGCCGCACCAACCGCAACTATCTCAAGTACCTCCTGGCGATCGCGGCGGGCGCGGGGGCGACGCACACGCTGGTGCCGCCGACGCCCGGGCCCCTGGCAATCGCCGGCACGTTGGGAGTCGACCTCGGAACCATGGTGCTGGTCGGCGCCGTGGTGGCGCTGCCGGCCGCCGCGGCTGGGCTGCTGTTCGCGGGATGGGTGGACCGGCGCATGCCCGTGCTGCCTCCGGCCCCCGCCGCCCTCGGCGTGAGTGCCGCAGAGGTGGCGCCAACCGCGCCGCTTCCTGGTCTCATTCCTTCACTCTTGCCCATCCTCCTTCCCGTGCTCCTCATCTCGTCGCACACCGTGGTCGCGTCCATGACGGCGCGACCGGGAGTGCACGTTGCGATGTGGTCGGCGTTGGAGCCCTACACCGCGATTAGCGGGAACCCCAACCTGGCGCTGCTTGTGGGCACGGGCATCGCCCTGTGGGTGTACGCGCGGCAGCGCCGGGCGAGCCGGGCGGACATCGCGGAGATGGTGGAGACGTCCATCACGAGCGCCGGGGTGATGATCCTGATCATAGCGGCGAGCGGAGGATTCGGAGTGGCGCTGCAGGCCACTGGGATCGGGTCCGTGATCGAGCGGACCTTCGTGGGACAGGCGGCCGCGTCGGGGATCGGCTCCGGTCTGGTCTTTTTGTTCCTCGGGTTCGGGGTCGCGAGCCTGATAAAGCTCGCGCAGGGATCGAGCACCGTTGCGATGATCACGACCGCGGCCATGCTGGCGGCCATGCTGCCGGCGAGCGGCCTGCCGTTTCACACCGTGTATGTCGCCACCGCGATTGCGAGCGGGTCGCTCGTCGGGACGTGGATGAATGACAGTGGGTTCTGGCTGTTTTCAAAGATGGGCGGTGTGACGGAGATCGAGACCCTGAAGTCGTGGACCCCGGTGCTGGGGATCGTCGGGGTCACGGCCATGGTGACCACGCTCGCGCTCGCGCTGCTGGTGCCGCTGCGCTAGCGAGGATTGACACGCTCGGCAATAGGATGGTAGTACTCGGCATGACCTCAGGAGCTACTATGCCCGACGAGATGGGAACCTTCCGCGTAGACATGGAAATCGAGAACCCTGCCCGCCCGGGCGAGCGACGGGTTCTCACATCGGTGCTGGTGGACACCGGCGCGGAATTGTCGTGGGTTCCGGCCGAGATCCTCGAATCGTTGGGTGTCGAGCGCAACAACAGGTGGCACTTCCGCCAGGCCGACGGAACGATTCTGGAGCGATGGACTGGCGGTGTGTTCGTCTACTTAGCCGGGAAGCGGGCGGCGGACGAGGTTGTGTTCGGAGAGGCCGGCGACCTCGTGCTGCTCGGATCGCGCACCCTGGAAGGACTCAACTTTCGGATTGACCCCGTCACAAAGCAGCTAGTGGACGCCGGCCCCGCGCCCGCCGCAGCGGCGGCGTAGACCGTGACGATGTAGGGGCGCAGCATGCTGCGCCCCTACGCGTACGCTGCTGGCGATTCCGCGCCCCCCGCCGCAACGTTGTGGACATGCACGGTAAACTCGCTGCGCCCCCGCTCGACTCAGTGCTCGGCTCGGCGACCGCCCTTACCAAAGGCCGGCTGACCGGTGAGGGACCTGCGGGCAAGCTGCCCCTCACTCCAGACATGCTGCGCGAGGAGCCGAGCGGCAATCTGTTCGGTCTGACGCAAAACGTGGGCATGGGCTGGAGCCCAAGAGCCTTGGACGGTCCGCAGTACGTCATCGTGAGCACGCACGGTGGCCTGCGCAGCGAGGACGGCAGCCCCGTGGCGCTGGGATACCACACGGGGCACTGGGAGATCGGACTGCTGGTGCGCGCGGCGGCGGAGGCGCTGCGCGCGGCCGGGGCGATCCCCTTCGCGGCGTATTGCAGCGACCCCTGCGACGGCCGCACGCAGGGCACAACGGGGATGTTCGACAGCCTGCCGTACCGCAACGATGCGGCGATCGTGATGCGGCGGTTGATCCGCTCCCTACCCACCGCGTCGGGCGTGATCGGAGTCGCCACTTGCGACAAAGGGCTGCCGGCCACCATGCTCGCGCTCGCCGGATGCCGCGATCTGCCGGGCGTGATCGTGCCCGGCGGCGTCACGCTCCCGGCCGTGGGCGGCGAGGACGCGGGGCAGGTGCAGAGCCTGGGCGCGCGCTTCGCCCGCGACCTCGTGAGCCTGGACTACGCGGCCACCATGGGGTGCCGCGCCTGCGGCTCGGCGGGTGGCGGCTGCCAGTTCCTGGGCACGGCGGCGACCTCCCAGATCGTGGCGGAAGCGTTCGGCCTGGCGCTGCCGCACAGCGCGCTGGCGCCCTCCGGTGAGCCGGTGTGGCTCGAGCTCGGCCAGCGCTCGGCGCTGGCGCTGCTACGGCTCGACGCCCTCGGCCTCACGCTCAAGGGGATCCTCACTCAGCACGCGCTCGAGAACGCGATGCTGGTGCACGCCGCGTTCGGCGGATCGACCAACCTGTTGCTTCATATCCCCGCAATCGCGCATGCGGCGGGGCTGCGGCCGCCTACGGTCGAGGACTGGATCCGCGTGAATCGCGCCACGCCGCGCCTGGTCGACGCGTTGCCCAACGGTCCGCGCGGCCATCCCACGGTGCAGGCGTTCATGGCCGGCGGCGTGCCGGAGGTGATGCTGCACCTGCGGCGCATGGGGTTGCTGCACGGCGACGTGCTGACGGCGACGGGCGACACGCTGGACGCGACGCTCGACTGGTGGGAAACGAGCGACCGGCGACAGGCAGCTCGGGCGCGGCTCATGGCGGGCGCCGCGGTGTCCCCCGACGACGTGATCATGAACCCCGACGCCGCGCGCCGCGCCGGCATGACCAGCACGGTGGTGTTTCCGGTTGGGAACCTGGCCCCCGAGGGCGCGGTGATCAAAGCCACCGCGATGGACCCTTCAGTAGTGGGCGACGATCAGGTGTATCGCCACCGCGGCCCCGCGCGCGTGTTCGTGGACGAGCGCGACGCGATCCGGGCCGTGAAGGGGGTAGGGACCGACCGGCCGATCAAGCCCGGGGACGTGATCGTGCTGATCGGTAACGGGCCGTCCGGCACGGGGATGCAGGAGACGGCGCAGATCACCACCGCCCTCAAGTATCTCCCCTGGGGAAAGCACGTCGCGCTGCTGACCGACGGCCGCTTTTCGGGGTTCTCAAGCGGTGCCTGTGTGGGACACATCGGCCCGGAGGCGCTGCACGGCGGCCCGATCGGGCGGGTGCGCGACGAAGACCTGATTGAGATCGTGATCGACCGGGGCTCGCTCACGGGCTCGGTCAACCTCGTGGGGGCGGCGGGGCAGGCGCTCGACGCGCGGGCGTGCGTCGCGCTGCTTGAGCAACGAGCCCCGCATCCCGGACTCGCGCCCCACGCGGCGCTGCCCGCGGATACGCGGCTGTGGGCGGCCCTGCAGCGGGCCAGTGGCGGTACGTGGGCCGGCTGCGTGTACGACGTCGATCGCATCGTGGCAACGCTCGAGGCTGGTCTCGACGCGCTCCGTCCTCACCCCCTGACCCCCTCTCCCTTCGGGAGAGGGGGAACTCCCGACGTCCCCCCTCTCCGGGACGGAGAGGGGGACAGGGGGTGAGGACCAACGGGAGGAGTCCGGTGAGAGGGCTCATTCTTGTCACTATCCGATTCGGCTTTGCCTTCGCGCCCCAACTTGCGATCGCACAGGCATCCGGCGTCGTCCAGGGCGATGCGCCCATCGTGGCTCCTGGCGCCAAGCTCGAGCGCCTGTTCGGCGAGGGATTCTTCACCGAGGGTCCGGCGCCTGCGCCCGACGGCTCGGTGTATTTCTCCGACATCACGGTCGGCAAGGCGTCCGGGTATCAGGCGGGCTACATCTGGCGTTGGGACCCGCAGACCCGGACGAGCACCGTATTTCGCTCGCCGAGCGGCATGTCCAACGGGATGCTGTTCGACGCCCAAGGGCGACTGGTCGTGGCGGAGGGGGCCTGGTTCGGGGGCCGGCGGATCACGCGGACCGACATGAAGACCGGCAAGAGTGTGATCCTCGCGGCTCTGTTCGACGGCCGACCCTTCAACTCTCCCAACGACGTGGCGCTCGATGCGCGCGGGCGCATCTACTTCACCGATCCACGCTACGTGGGTTGGGAGCCGATCGAGCAGCCGGTGCAGGGGGTGTACCGCATCGATCCGGACGGGCGCGTCTCGCTGGTGGCGGCCGATGCCGGGAAGCCGAACGGCATCGCGGTGTCACCGGATCAGGCGACGCTGTACGTGGGCGCGAACGACAACGGATCGCTCGGCGACTTGCCGCCGGAGACTCCGGCGGCGCCTGGGCGGAAGGCGCTGCTGGCGTACGACCTGGCGCCGGACGGCTCGGCCAAGTTCCGCCGCGCGGTAGTGGACTTTTCCCCGGCCGGGCCCGATGGCATCACCGTGGACCGGGAGGGCAACATCTATTGCGCGGTGCAGGGGGAGCGCCAGGGGATCTACGCGTACTCCCCGGCCGGGAAGGAGCTGGCCTACATCCCGACGGCCGAGAGCCCGACGAACGTGAAGTTCGGCCGCGCCGGAGACGCGCAGACGCTGTTCATCACCGCGGGGAAGAGCCTATACCGGATTCGGGTGGAGCGGACCGGAGTGACCCGGGAGTGAGGCGTTAACCCGCCGCCGGACGGCCTCGATGTCCTGCACCGGCCGCACCTCGACGCAGCCGGTGTGGCTCCACGGGAACTCGGTCGCGATGCGGACCGCCTCGTCGATGTCTGCGGCCTCGATCAGGTTGAAGCCCGCGAGCATTTCCTTGGTCTCGGCGAACGGCCCATCCACGATCGTCTGACGGCCGTTGCGGACGCGCACGGACTTGGCGGTCGCCACGCCCTCGAGCATCTGGGAATCGAGCAGCTGTCCGTCCTGGCGCAGCTCGTCGGCATGCTCGAGACAGTCGCGCATTTTGGCGTCGAACTGCCCCTCCGGGAGCGCGTCGAGAAGCTCTTTGTCGGTGTAGATCAGGATGACGAATTTCATGGGGTCAGTGGCTGATCGCGAAGAACCACGCTCCGATGACCGGCCCCCGCGGCGGGCGGGCCCCCGGCTGCGGTGGCGGCGAGCCCGGGGCGGGGGCGGGCGCCGGGCCGTACTCCGGCTGGAACAGATAGGCCACATGCTTTAGCGGATCCACGCTGATGGTCTTGGCGCCCCGCATGGTGGCGACCGTGGCCACCACGCTGTACTTGTCGGGCGCATCCTCGTGCACCACGGTGACGTTGCTGTCGCGCCCCGCGGGGATGTAGATGAGCTTCTC
>WNFP01001430.1_pt1 | contig 24398 bp, 25 predicted proteins | sample 5400201 | NCBI WGS metagenome assembly WNFP01 (sample SAMN13153355, study PRJNA577476) | soil metagenome | isolation source: 115 cm saprolite under Madrone tree | place: USA:California | collected 2016-06-14
CTGTTGGCTCCTCACCTCAAGCTACGTCCCCAAATACGTGGCGATGAACCAGCTATTGCCCCACGCGTCCTTGACTCCTGCCGCGCGGTCCCCATAAGGCGCGTTGCGCGGCGTTTCAATCGAACTCGCTCCCGCCCGCAGCGCCCGCTCGTAGACGGCATCGGTATCCGGCACGTAGACGTGCAGGTGGCAAGCCATAGGCTGAAATTCGCCATGGGCTTCGTCGATTTCGAGCGTGGCGTTGGCGATCCTGATGGTCGCATGGTGCACGATACCCTCCGGCGATTTGTGGACGCCCATCGCCTCGGCCCCGAACGCTGCCTCTAAGAACGGAATCATCTTGTGGGCCTCGCGAAGATGCAGGTACGGCTGCACCGAGCGCAGCCCCTCCGGCCCCGGCGTCCAGCCACGAGGCTTGGCGATGTACCAATGATTGCCGAAGGGATCTTTGACGGCACCCCAGCGGTCGCCAGAAGGATGGTCGTCGGTCGGCGCATAGAAAGAGGTGGCGCCGGCTTGCAGGGTACGGGCGTACGTGGCGTCAGGGTCATCCACATAGAGGTGGACCGCTGCGGGCCCGGTCGGATACTCCTCGTTTCCATCGCTCACCTCGATAGCGCCGTTTCCAATCTGCACATCCGCGTGCATGATCGAGCCGTCCGGCGCCGACATCCGCAGCCGTTCGATCCCGTCGAACGAACTCTTCAGGAACTCGATGAACTGCGCCGCTGGCCGCACGATGATGTACGGCGTGACCGACGTCAGTCCGGGCCGCATATAATGCACTTCCTTGCTTACCCGTGTTGGTGCTGCTGCTGTGCCTTCGCTCATGGTTGCTCTCCTTTGCAAATCGGATTTTAGTGCTGCTCGGAACTCTTCGCGCGGAAGGTCGCGCAATATCTGTACAACGCGCGCCAGGGAAGCCAGCTCGCGATCCGGCGCTTCCTCCGGCCGCGGCCGCAGCGACACCAGCATGGCCTGCACCACTTCATCAAACTGCATGGCGAGGGAGCGCTTAGCCACGGCCACCCTCCATCTGCGCCCGCAAACTCTGTACCGCGCGCAATTGCAGTTGCTTGATGGCTCCCGGTGTTTTACCCAATCGCTGCGCTATCTCCCGTATGCTTCGCTGCTCCACAAATCGGTCGTACACCACTTGCTTCTGAACCTCCGGAAGCTGCCCTACCAGCCGGAACAACTGGGCTCGATACTCGATGGCGCGCATCTCGGAGGCTTGCAGATCGAGATCGGCGGCGGGCTCTGGCGGATCGTCCATAGCAGGGAACTCCCGCGCGGCGCGTTTGGCGTGATCGACGATGGCGTTCGCCGCAATCCGGAACAGCCACGATGCGAACGGCACACCGCGCCATTCATAATTCGGCAGGCTGGCCAGCGCTTTGTGAAACACCTCCGACGTCACATCCTCCGCAGTCGTGCGGTCCCGCATGCGGCTGGCAACAAACGCATAGACGCGCTCGAAATGCAGCTCGTAGAGCGCATCGAACCTTGCCGGGTCACTCTGCGCGGCCTCGACTAGCAAGCGCTCGTCTGGCCCCAGCCCAGCATCAGCAGGCAGACCCTCACCCGCTCGCCCCGCAGGGCCCGCCTTCTGAGGCGGGCCGCTCCTGGGCCGCGAACCCTTCCGTGCCGGTCGTCGAGTGGCCATCTTGGGTCTAACAATATAACTGTCGCCCCCGAAAAAGGTCACGCAAGCCGCAAGGCGCGCTCCTTGCGAGGCAGGAACGAAAAGATTGGCAGCGCGGCAGTGGCGCTGTAGGATGAGAGCCGTTCCAAGGGGAAGACTCGATGGCAACGGGAGGAGACGATGGCGAAGAAGAGCAGGCTGACGCAAGTAGCGGTGAAAATCGGGACCGCGATGGGCAGGGCGGATCGTAAAGCTCATCAGGTTGTCAAGGCGGGAAAGCTCGCCAAGAAAGAGTTGGCGGACATCTCGAAGCAAGTTGACGCGTTGAAGCGGCAATTGCAGGCGGCTACGAAGCGGTTGCGGAAGGCGCTGACATAGAAACTAGAAATTCGAAATTAGAAGTCAGAAAGTCGAAGGGTCAAAGTTGAGGGCTGCAAATGGCAGCGAGCGGCGTGCTGGGGCGAAATCGTGTTAGTATTTTTTTATGGAAGTGAAGGTCAAGATTCCGGATGAACTGGCTGCCCGGGCCAAAGCGCGCGGGTTGCGGGTCGAGGACTACGTCCTGGAGATTTTGACGCAGCAGATGGGGGCACAACAGTTGAGCGCTCCACAAGCGCGCACTCCGGAAGAGATTCGAGCATGGCTTGACTCGCTGGCGCAGTTTTCCGATAAGATTCCGCCGCTCCCGAAAAACATCACGCGCGACTGGATTTATCAGGACCACAACTAAATGGCATTGCCTCACGGCGCGTGGCAAGCTTCTGAGAGGGCGCCAACCGGGAGATTCGTCCCGCTGAACTCGCGGGTTTGGGCAGAGATGGCGTTCCCGGATGCGTTGCGCTGATCCTAACCCTCGATTGTGACGATCTGCCCAGGCTGAATGGATGCGATGCGCGCGAGGCAGGCGGGTGCGAGCGGCAACAGGTCTTTGAGACGGTTCGACTTGATATAGAAAATGATGATTGCGAGCTTTCGAACAGTTAGATTTTGCTGGTATACGATTCCTTGATCCACGGTCAGGAAAACGTCGAATTTGGCTGTTTCGGCAGCGGTAAGAAGGTCGCCGTTTTTTAGTCCAGCGAATCCGGCGTAGCGGGCGGTTTGGCAATCGTGACCGGCTAACGCGTTTCGGAATCGCTCATCGATGCACTCGTCGATCAGAATGCGCATTTAGGGACGTGCGAGCAAGAGGTCTTTTGCTTCTTGGAGAGCAGCGACGGCCATGTCGCGCGAGACCGTAGGAAATCCTTCTAGAAAATCTTCGAGTGTTTCTCCGCCTTCCAGGTAGTCGAACAGCGCTTGGATGGGCACGCGGGTTCCGCGGAACACAGGAGTTCCGCCAAGAATGTCAGGATTTCTGACGATAACGCCCATGAAATAATTATATCACGTTGCGATTGTGGCGGGCGCATAGGTGTACTCGTCCAGTAGATTAGTGACACTTTGCCTTTCCGAGGTTGAGCTTCCAACGGGTGATAAATTCCAGTGGGGTGAGGTAGGCAAGCGACTGGTGTGGTCGGATGCGGTTGTAGGTTTTCTCCCAGCCTCGCAACTGCATGCACCTCGTAGAACTCTTCGTTGTGGGTGCGATGGGAACGCTCCACGTGAGCGTTCAACTTGGGTGATTTCGGTGGCAGCACGAACAGTGGCAACTCTTTTTGCTGACAGGCTTCCTCGAACTCTGCGGCGAACTCACTCCCGCCATCCACCTGCAGCGCCTTGATGGTAAAGGGCACGCGATCCAGCAGCGTGTCCAGAAAACGTGCGGCGGCCAGCGAAGTCGCGCGGTGATGCACCTCCACCACGTCCCAGCGCGAGACCACGTCTCGCGCGCTGAAGTGCTTTAGGATGACGCCGCGACGCATGCGAATCTCCTTGGTGTCGACCTCTACCAGATCACCGGGCTGCGCGATTCGCCAGTGTTTAGGCTTGCGAATGGCCCATGGCCGATTTCGCAATTTCCGTCGTGCTCGCCGCAGCACGGCCGGCTTGGGTGGCTCGTGCAGCGCCCCGCGGCGCTTGAGATGCACCAGGATGCGCCCCACCATCGAAGTGGAAACCATACACTTTTCTCTCCGCAACAGCACCGCCAGCTTATCTTTGCCCCAGCGCGGGTACTGCTGGCGGAGCGCCAGAACACGTTCCGCGCAATCCGGCGGCCAGGTTGGCTGGCGCACCCGACGGGGCCGATGCGAGCGCCCTTCCAGGGTGCTGAGATCGTGACGGTCAAAGCGGCGTTTCCAGCGATAAAACGTCTGTCGGCTGATCCCAAAGTGACGGCAGGTCCGCGCCGCATTCCGGCCGTTGAAGAAATAGAACAGCATCCACTGAAGCCGCGCCTGCGCGGGCCGACTCAGCTTCTTCCCGAGGCCCGCCAGCTGGCGGGCCTCGGGAATCTCAACCCACCTGATTACTCTCATCCTGACACTCTACCGAGTGTCACCAATCATTCTGAACGAGCACAGCGTCCGGCAGGAGCTTGGGTTGGAACATAGCACCCGGAAAATTCACGTGGTAGTTGCCGATGATTCACAAACCGCGCTCCATGCGGTTTGCGCGTACCTCGACTTCGAGGGGCAGTTTGAAATCGTCGGAACAGCCAGCGACGGTCTGAGCATGTTGCGCCTGGCGGAACGCCTTTCTCCGGACTTGGTACTGACGGACTTGAGCATGCCTCAAATGACCGGTCTCGAAGCAGCGATGCAGTTGCGCAAGTCTCTTCCGGAATTGCGAATCCTGATTTTCACGGAATTGAACGGGCTTCTTCTTCGGGGGCAGTGCCTGGAACTTGGCGTGGATGGTTTTATAAAAAAAGTCAATTGCCGGAAAAACTCATGGAAGAGGTTCGCAGACTATTTCCTGAAAATCCGCAGATGAGTTGAATGACCCGCCGAGCAGCCGGGTAAAGCTAAATGGGAGAGAAATTGATGTCAACCAAGAAGATTCTTCTTGTGGATGATTCCTGCGTCGCACGTTTGGTAAACAGGATGATCTTTAGCCAGAAAACAAATTACGTGCTCATCAGCGCCGTCGATGGAGAAGAGGCGGTGGAAAGAGCGAAGCGCGAGAAGCCGGACCTGGTCCTTATGGATATCGTGATGCCACGGATGACCGGTCTGGAAGCGTGCCGAGCGCTGAAGAAGGACAGGGAGACGGAGAAAATTCCGGTGATCCTGCTGGCGACGCGCGGGGAGGAACAGTACGTTCAAGAAGGTTACGCGAGCGGATGCAGCGACTATCTGACAAAACCCGTGAATGACGCGGAGCTACTCGATTTATTGAAAGCATACCTCGCCGAGTAAATCAAGCGGGCAAGAAGCATGCAGAACTCACGTGGAAGCAGCGAGGGAAAGAGATGATAGGCACAGGAGATAGAAATCGTCCGCCCGCCAAGGCGGGTTGCCGGATCGAGCTGGCGGAGGAGAATGCACCGATTCCCACGGGAATGGAAGAGCTGCGGGTGCGCGTGCAGCAGATCTCGCTGCGCGAACAGATTGAGCGAAATCATTTTCTGCTGGTGCGGCTCAACGCGGCAAACGCGCGGCTGATTCAAAGTCTGGAGGAAGGAGACGTATTCGAAGCTATTGCGGAGATCGTTGCAAATCTGATTGGGTCTGAAGAGATTGCGGTGTTTGACTACCACTCCGCGGAACGAAATTTCTCCCTGGCATGGTCTTCGGGTGTTGAAGCAGCCGCGCTGCAGCCGTTCCTGTGCGGCGCCGGTCTGTTCGGGCGCGCGGTGCAGCAGGGCATGAGCCAATTTCAAGAGCGCCAGCCGGATGGAGCGCTCCTGCCCTACGAGAAGAACCTGACGGCATGCATAATTCTGAAGTCCAGCCGAGAGATTGTCGGGGTCATTGCCATCTTTGGTCTTCTCCCGCAGAAGAACAACCTGGAATGGGCCGACTATGAATTGTTGAAATTCCTGGAGACCTACGGGGCAGTGGCGATCAAGTTTCATAGATTACAGGGGAGACAGGTATCGCCATGAGTCCGCACCCATCAGCGGAACATGGCTCGTCCATTCCCACGGCGCGGCCATCGGCCGGAAATCATGATGCCGGTTCATCAAATTCACATTTTCTGCATGCCGGCCAGGTTTTCGTTTCGGCGGAAGCGCAATCGATCGTTCTCATTCTCGGCTCTTGCGTCGGAGTATGCATCTGGGACGAGGTTAACGCCATCGGCGGCGCAACCCATTTCTTGCTGCCGAGGTGGGGTGGGCCAGGAGTAGCGTCGCCCCGTTACGGCAATGTAGCCATTTCCATACTGGTGCAGAAGCTGCTCGAAGCAGGGGCCAACCGTGGACAACTTAGAGCCAAGGTGTTCGGTGGAGGCTGCCTGTTTGACTCCATGCGCGAATCGAGTTCGCGAAAAGAGCAGCGCCTCGGCAGCCGGAACGTTGAGATCGCCCTGGAAATGCTGACGAAGGCACGAATCCCGGTGGTGTCCACTGTCGTTGGGGTGGACCGAGGGCAACGCATCGTATTTCGAACAGATACAGGCGACGCAGAAATAAAAGTGCTGTAGAGGAGTTGCGTGAACACCGATTGGGACTAAGGGAATCCTGAGCGTTCGGCCCAAAAGTGTTACCCATGTAGTCAGTACATTCTGTTACCCATGTGTCCGGGCTGGACCCCGGAAATAGATGGCGCGCCAGGAGGGATTTGAACCCCCGACCCTTAGCTCCGGAGGCTAATGCTCTATCCATCTGAGCTACTGGCGCGCAGCAGGCGCTCGTCGATACTGCTGAAGGCCCGACAAGCGGGAACTTCCGTGAACAATTGTATTCTATCTGGTATGTATATTCTATCTGGATGAGATGTGGACTAGGATGACGACGTAAAGTCGCCGCTACGGGAACGACGCCGACGAACGGGGGCGCAAGAGCGCATTCCCGGCGGGCAGCGCGGTTCAGCCTTTCGCGCGGGACTTGATTTCTCGAGCCAGTTTTTCGATTTCTTCGGTCTTTCGCAGCATGGCAAGGGAGAGTACCTGGACTGAGTCCGTTTTTTCCACTTCAGCCTTCAATTCAGCCGCCAAGTCGTAAAGCTTCTCGACATTTTTCTTAATTTGCTTCTGATTCGCTTCGAGGATCAGCTTGGGATCGACCTTGGGCGGATGCGTATCGTCATCCTTTTGCAGCGGAGGAGGATTTTGCTGGGACTGGGCGCGAACCTTTGCGCTGGGTATGAGAGCGAGTATTCCCGCTGGAACACCCACTGCGATTGCGTTTGTCAAAAACTTGCGTCTTGATTCCATAGAGAGAAATCCCCCTTGATTACGCACACTCCCCCGCAGCAGGGGGAGAACACTTCTCCGGCCCCATCCAATGTTATACTCCCCCTCGCATCAAAATCATGCCTAGTTCCTTCAATCGCTTGTTGAATTCGGCGCTTCCAAACGCACTACACCTTCTCGGGATTCTTGTCATCGCGCTGGTGCTGAACCGGCTGCTGCGCGCGGTAACGAACCTGGTGATCAAGCAAGCGTCGGCGCCAGGGCGGTCGGCACAACTGCGCGAGCAGCAGACGCGCACGCTGGCGGGAGTCCTCTACGGCGCAGGAAGCAAGATGGTGTGGGCCGTGGCGCTGCTGACGGCCCTGCACGAATTCAATATCGATATCACGCCTGCGGTGACGCTGGCAGGCCTGGCCAGCCTCGCTGTGGGCTTCGGGGCGCAAACGCTTGTTCGAGACGTGATCACCGGATTTTACATCGTGCTGGAAGACCAGTACGTGGTTGGCGATACGATTCAAATCGCGGACTACATTGGCCGAGTGGAACACTTGACGCTGCGGCGGACGGTGATCCGTGATGCGCGAGGTGCGCTGGTGACCATCGCGAATGGAGAGATCCGCACGGTCAGCAACCTCAGCCGAGACTGGTCGCAGACATTCGTGGACGTCTCGCTCGCACCGGAAAGCCCGATCGAAAAAACATTGCAGGCGCTGGAGACAGCGGCAGCTGCTTTGCGAGGCGATCCAGCATGGTCGCAAACGCTGGTGGACGGACCGCGGATTCTTGGCGTGCAGAGCTTTGACCGGACTTCAACGACGGTACGATTGCAAGTGAGGACCGCGCCGACACGGCAGGATGAAGTGGCGCGCGAGCTGCGGCGGCGGATACAGGTGGAATTACAAAAGCAAGGTATACCCATCTCCAGCGTGCACCGCATCGAACTGGCGGGCGTCTCCCATTCCTCGCAGGAAGCGGTCCAACCAGACGCGGCGAGTTAGAGCAAGGAGGACCGGTAATGGCCCAAATTACCTACGAAGAAGTGAACCTGATGCTGCGCTTGTACGACATGAGGCGTGAGCCCCGCTTGCGCCAGGCGCGCGCGTGGTTCGTCGAACACTTTCATCCGGAATCGCCGGAAGAGATGATGCAGAAGTATCCGCAGGGCAGTGAGGAGAACACTTACATCCGCATGGTGATCAGCTACTGGGATATGGTCGCGGGCATCGTCAACCGTGGATTGATCAACGACGAATTGTTTTTCGACAGTAATGGAGAGATCTGGGTGGTGTGGGACCGCATGCGATCGATCGTGCCAACGTGGCGAAATGCCTTCAAGAATCCACATCTATTCCACCACATAGAAGAAGCTTGCAAGCGGCTGGAAGCCTGGCGGGAAAAGCGCGCGCCAGGATCCTCGGCGGCAATGCGGCAAATGTTGGGGCAAGCGAAAGCGAGCACCAGGGCGAGCTAAAGTTTGCGGAACGGGAAAGCTTTCCGAGAACGAATCCTACCAGACAATCTGAAATTGAGGTTGGAACACCAGACAGCATAAGGAAATCTAAGAAGCTTGGAGGCGCGGGTGGGATTCGAACCCACGAATGGAGGTTTTGCAGACCTCTCCCTTGGGCCACTTGGGTACCGCGCCGAACCTCTAAGTATAGCAAATCTGCGCGAACTCCTCGGACATGCCCTTGAAACGCTGTTGCTGCCAATCTCTACTTTTTTTCTGCGACTGAGGGAATCCTTGCCTCACGCAAGAATCGCGCCGACTCTTCCGGCGGGGTCGGATTAATGTAAAAACCGGTGCCCCATTCGAAACCGGCAACTTTCGTCAACTTCGGAATGATTTCGATGTGCCAGTGGTAGTGGTCGTTGATTTCTTCGCCGATCGGAGAGGTGTGAATCATGAAGTTGAGCGCGGGCCGGTCCAAGACTTGGTCGAGACGCATCAGCGTATCTTTCAGCATGCGCGCCAGACTGGCATACATGGAGCTCTGATTATTCTCGTAGGAGGACCCATGCACTTTGGGCAGCAGCCACATCTCAAACGGGAAGCGCGGCGCATAGGGTGCAAGGGTAATGAAATGCTCGTTTTCACCGATGACGCGCTCGCCGGTGTCGCGCTCCTGACGGATGATGTCGCAGAAAATGCAGCGCTCTTTCTCGTCGTAATAGTGCCAGCAGTTGTCGACTTCTTCGCGCACGCGGCGCGGGACTATGGGCAGCGCGATTAACTGAGAATGGGGATGATCGATGGTCGCGCCGGCAGCTTCTCCGTGATTTTTGAAAATGAGGATGTAGCGAAAGCGCTTGTCATTCTTGAGGTCCAGCATGCGATCCCGATAACCCCAGAGGACGTCTTCGACGGCGCGTTCAGGCAGCGTGGCCAGCGTTGCAAGATGGTTCGGCGACTCGATGACCACTTCGTGCGCGCCGATTCCATTCATCTTGTCAAAGAGACCTTCTCCCTCACGGTCCAGTTCGCCTTCGATGCCTAACGCGGGAAATTTGTTCGGCACCACGCGGATGCTCCAGCCTGGCGTGTTTGGGCCTCCGCCGTTCCGGCCGTAGACGAGAATTTCCGGGGGAGTTCGAGCTTCGTTGCCGACACAGAAGGGGCAATTCTTTTCTTCTCTTGGGATGACGCTCTCTCGCAGGAAGTCGTTGGGACGCTTTCCTCGTTCCGTTGAAATGATCACCCATCTTCCTGTGATCGGGTCCTTACGCAACTCCGGCAAAGCTATCCTCCTCGAACTGTTTCGGCTTACCCGCGCGAGACGAGCAATCTGGGGACTCTAAATTGTACCTTGTCTGGAGTCCCCGTGAAGATGTTCCCGTCAAGCGCCTCACATTTGAGGGCTGAATGCGTCCTTGTGCAACCGCACTACCGGCGGCCGGCCCGGGCAGTTATCAATGGCCATGACATCAAACCGGCAGGGACATTCGCCGACGTGACGTTCCGCCAGGAATCGCTGCGCAGTGCGAACCACCAGGTGTTGTTTTTCCCTGGTAACGCTGAGTTCGGGCTGCGCCGGCAAATCTTCTCGGATGGTTCGCGTTCTCACTTCAACGAAAGCCAGCGTCCTGCCGTCATAGCCGACGAGGTCGATCTCGCCCTTAATGCCGCGCGGAGTGTAATTGCGAGCCACGAAAATGTACCCTTGCCTACGCAAATACCAGTAGGCGTAGGTTTCTCCGCGAATCCCAGTACGCCGGGCTTCTAGCTTCTTTGCATCGCTCGAGAAACTCTCCTCTTCGCGCAGACCGCGGCGCGCCGCCCAGTGCACCGCGCGAAACATCAGTTGTGGAAATATCGGCATGGTCCGGACACCGACTCCTCAGCGTTTCGCGCAGTATAAACAAAAATCCCGCGGCTGCCACATTTCTTCTGCGGCAGCAACGAGATTCTCTGTTGTCGATCACGGAGGACTCTGTGCCCTCAACGCTCTCTGTGTCAGATTTTTTTCTCCACCTCGCGGAAGCAATCTTCCAGCGTCCTCACGGCAAAGTCAGACTGTTCCCGATCGATCAGGAGCGGCGGTGAGAGGCGAATGCTATTCTCGCCGGCGCCAAGCACCAGCAAGCCCTTGTGAAACGCCAGATCGACGATGGCGTTGCGCAGGTCGGCGGCCTTTTCCTTGGTCCGCTGATCCCGCACGATCTCAATACCGATCATCAATCCGCGTCCTCGTACATCGCCCACGATCTTGAAGTTCTTGGTCCAATCCGCCATACGCCCGAAGAGGTACTCGCCCATGCGGCGGGCGTTTTCGTTGTACTCGCCTTCGAGCAGGTCCATAGTGGCTAACGCTGCCGCAATGCATACCGGGTTTCCGCCGAACGTCGTGCCGTGTGCGCCCGGTTTCCAGCGCATCACGCTTTCTCTGGCGACGATCGCGCCAAGCGGCATACCGCTGGCGATGCCCTTCGCGCAGCAAAGAATGTCGGGTTCGATCCCGGCGTGTTCGCAGGCCCACCATTTGCCCGTGCGGCCCATGCCCGATTGCACTTCGTCCACGATGAACATGATGCCGTGCTGGCGGCAGATGCGCTGCAATTCCTGCAGGAAGAACTTCGGCGCGGGCACATACCCGCCTTCGCCCTGAATGGGCTCGATGATGATGCCGGCAACATCCTCGGGATCGAACAGTCGCTTGAAAATCTGCCCTTCGAGCTGTTCGAGGATTTCCGCGCCGCAAGTCTCCGCGGTGTGGCCGTGCGCGCAACGATAAGCGTAGGGAAACGGGATGTGCTCGATGCCACTAAGCAGCGCGCCAAACCCTTTGCGCTGCGTCGATTTCGATGCTGTCAGCGAGAGCGCGCCCATCGAGCGGCCGTGAAAACAGCCGTAGAAGGCGATCATCTTGTCGCGCTTGGTGGCGTATCTCGCCAGTTTGATGGCGCCTTCTATGGACTCGGTACCGGAATTCGTGAAAAAGACCTTCTTGCTTTCCGCGCCCGGCGTCGTCCGCGTTAGCTGCTCTGCCAACTGCGGCATGCTCTCGTAGTAGAAATCCGTGCCGGACATATGAATCAGCTCGGCAGCTTGCTTCTGAATGGCCGCGACAACTTTCGGGTGACAGTGTCCGGTCGAGCACACGGCGATACCCGCGGCGAAATCGAGAAAGGCGTTGCCGTCCACATCTTCCACGATGGCGCCGTGACCGCGGTTGGCCACCAGCGGATAGTCGCGCGTGTACGACGGCGACATGAATTTCTTGTCTAGCTCTAGCACGCGCTTGGCGTTCGGCCCGGGCAGCGCTGTGATGAGCCGGGCTGTTTTCACTTCCAAAGTCGTTGGCATTTCTTCCTCCAGTGAAGAAACAAAAGGTTGGAGTTAATCAAGAGCTGCGGGCAAACACAGGCGTGCAAGCGGACCTATCCGCCAGGGGCCTGCAGGAGAAAGAAAATTAGACTAAGTCTACGCCGTAGAGTTCTGGCCGCTGGGCGGCCGGCGGGAGAAACCCAGGGACAAACGAAGCTCGAATTTGAAGGTTAAGGCTCACTTGCGTTTCCAGCGGACGCTGCCATCTTTGGCGTCCTCAATGATTATACCACGATCAGCCAGCTCTTTGCGGATGCGGTCGGCCGCGGCGAAATCGCGTCTCTTCTTCGCGGCGTTGCGCTCTGCAACAAGTTTATCGATCTCCTCGTCGCCAGGTCCGCTCTCGGGACCAGCGTATCCGAGAGTGCGAAGTTTTTCGCTATCATTGTCTTCGACGACGGCGAACACTTTGTCGAAGGCAGCCAGAAACTCGAGTACGGCGGAGACATCCCCCTGGCGAAATTCGCCTTTATCCATGGCGATATTCGCTTCGCGCACCAGGTCGAACGCTGCTGCCAGCGCCCGCGCGGTATTCAGGTCGTCCGCAAGCCCGGCGTCAAACTCCTCCGCCGCCTTCGCAATCCGCACGGCCATTCCCTCTTGCTTGCCCGCTGGAAATTTCCCGCGCTTTAGCCGATCGGCGAAATTCCGCAGCCGCTCCACCGAGCTGGCGGCCTGCTGCAGACCGTCGAAAGTAAAATTGAGCTGCTTGCGGTAAGGAACGCTGGCTAGCGCAAACCGCAGCGCCGAAGGCTTATAACCTTTTGCAAACAAATCACGCAGCGTGAAGAAATTCCCCTGCGACTTGGACATCTTCTCGCCTTCGACGAGCAGATGTTCGGCGTGCAGCCAGTACCGCGCGAAAGGCTTGCCGGTCGCGCCCTCGCTCTGCGCGATTTCGTTTTCGTGATGCGGAAATGCCAGGTCGATTCCACCGGTGTGAATATCCAGCGTTTCGCCGAGATACTTCATGGCCATCGCGGAGCACTCGATGTGCCATCCGGGGCGCCCGGGACCGAGCGGGGTTTCCCAGAAATGTTCACCCGGCTTCGGCGCTTTCCACAACGCAAAATCGCGCGCGCTTTCCTTTTCGTAGCGATCGTTGTCCACGCGCGCGCCCGCCTGAATACCGGTCAGATCGATCTTCGAGAGCTTTCCATAGTTAGGGAATTTCGCGATGCGGTAATAAATCGAACCGTCGCCCGGATACGTGAATGTCTTCGTCCGCAGCCGCTGAATCAGCTTTACCATGTCATCGATGTGGTCCGTGGCGCGGACCCAGCGCTCCGGGGCTTCAATGCTCAACGTCTTGCAATCATCGAAGAACGCCTGCACGAACTTTTCGGTGTATTCGCGGATGCCTTTCCCTGCGGCCGCCGCATTCGCGATAATGCGGTCGTCGACATCCGTCAGGTTCATCACGTGGTTCAGCTTGAATCCGCGCAATTTCAGGAACCGCCGCAAAATATCCTGAAACACGAATGTGCGGTAATTCCCGATATGCGCGTAGTCGTAGACCGTCGGCCCGCACGTATACATACGCACTTCGCCCGCTTTTTGTGGAACAAACTTTTCGATTTTTCCGCTCAGCGTGTTGTGCAGCTGAATATCGGCCATGGGCTGTAGATGATCTCTTTCCGCAAAGGAATAAGCGCTCGATTGTAGCCGAGCTGTTTGAAACCTAGCAATGTCGAAGCGTAGCGATGTTGCGCGGAGCGCTGCCCAATGCGACCTGTCCAGTCCTAATTGACGCTGGCCGCCCTCGCGGTTAGAGTCCTCCTTCTGACCGCATAAAGGAGTTACTGATGAATCTTCCTCTTTCCGCTGGCGCCTTGTTTGCTTTGTCGTTCCTCGCCGCGCCTATTGTTGCTCAAGAACCACCCAAGGCCACAGGGCCGAAGTTGCTGACTCCCGAAGCCTCTCTGAACCTGCGCAGTATTTCCGACCTGCAATTTTCTCCCGACGGCAATAGGCTGGCGTTCGTGGTAACGGAGCCCGCGAAGGGCGAGGGCCGTGCGCGGCACATTTGGATTTACGAGAAGGGGTCTAGCTCAATCCGGCAAGTCACCTATTCCGCAAAGTCCGACTCCAACCCGCGCTGGTCGCCTGATGGCAAACAGTTGGCTTTCCTTTCCGACCGCGACGAACAGCAGCAAGTCTACGCCATGCGCGCAGACGGCGGTGAGGCTAGTGCCTTGACCAAAGGGAAGCGCAGCGTGAAGAATTTTGCCTGGTCGCCCGATGGCAAACAGATCGCTTTTCTCGCCCCCGACGCAAAAACGGAAGCGGAAGAAAAGAAGGAAAAGGACAAAGACGACGCGCACGTAGTGGACAAGGAGGATAAGCACGCTCGTCTCTGGTTGCTTACTCTCGGCATCGGAGAGGCCAAAGCCCTCACCGAACCCAAATGGGATATCCGCGAAGCCGTGTGGCATCCCTCCGGGACAGGTCTCATGCTCAACGCCACGGATCATCCCGAGTCGGATCAGAATACCGAGCGCATTTTTTTCTTTCGCCTCTCGGATGCTTCCGCTGGCGACCGCAAAGCAGCCGATCCCATGGCACTGACTCACGCCCCTCGTGGGCCCTTTGACAACATCCGCATCGCGGCGGATGGCCGGCGGATGGCGTTCGTCGGCTGCCGTGAAGACGGCCCCATCCCGCATGACCTCATACTCGCCCGGCACGGCGAGAAGGGAGTGCAAAACCTCACCGGTGCTAGCGTGGACCGGCCAGTGTTTGACTTCCGCTGGTCCAAAGACAGTGGGCTGCTAGCTCTGGTGGAAGATGGTTTCCACACGAAATTCGTCGCATTCACCGCGGAAGGCGCGCTCAAAGATGTCCCGTCGATGCCGGCCAACCCAAATGCTTTCGACGTTGCGGGCTCCGGCGAAGTCGCGTTTGCCGGTCAAACGGCAACGACTCCGCAGGAATTATGGCTTTGGGACCAGAAAAGCGCACCGAAGCAAGTCTCTCACCTGAATGATTCGTGGAAGGAGTACACGCTCAGCGCTCCGGAGTTCTACAAATACAAAACTTTCGACGGCTTGGAAATCGAAGCGGCTCTTCTGAAACCGCTCGCATACGACGGCAAATCGAAGTTGCCGCTCATCGCCCTCATCCATGGCGGACCCACCGGCGCTTGGCAGGACTCCGTCGAAACCTGGGGACAGCTCCTTGCGGCCCGTGGCTACGCCGTTTTCTATCCTAATATTCGCGGATCGAGCGGTTACGGCCAGAACTTCATCGAACTGAATCGCGGTGACTGGGGCGGCGGCGATTACCGGGACGTTATGGCCGGTGTCGATGACCTCATCGCGCGCGGCGTCGCCGATCCCGAGAAGCTGGCCATCGGCGGCTGGTCTTACGGCGGCTACATGGCGGAATGGGCGATTACGCAAACCACACGCTTCAAGGCGGCTGTATCCGGCGCTGGCCTCTCCAATCTCATCTCCGAATACGGTAACGAACAGGGACCCTCCTACGATGAGTGGTTTTACGGCGTCCCCTATGAGCCTACAAAAGTCGCTGGATTCCTGAACAGTTCGCCATTCGTGCATCTCAAGAATGTGAAAACGCCGACCCTGATTCTCCAAGGAGATGCTGATCCCGTTGATCCCCCAGGCCAGAGCCAGGAACTCTACCGCGGCCTCAAGCGCTACGGCGTGGAAACTGAGCTGGTCCTCTACCCGCGCGAGCCCCACGGCTTCCACGAAGAAAAACACCTGCTGGATCGCCTCAACCGCATGCTCGCATGGTACGACAAGCACCTGAAGGAAGGAGCACCAGCCAGCAAATAGGCAGCAGACGAGTTGATACGTTATGAGGTTTTGTGGTAGGATTTTCCTACCGAGGCCAATATTGCAAACCGACACATTACGCTTGAGTACTTGACAACCACCAAGATCGGGGAAAAGGGGCAACTCACCGTTCCGAAAGAATTTCGCAAGGACCTTGGATTGGGGGCGGGAGCACCCTTTGCCGTCCTGCGTCTAGGTGATGGGCTGGTTCTTCTGCCTGAACAGCAGCGCTTTGAGAATCTCTGCGACCGCATAAGTACGGCTCTGACTGTTGCCGGGCTCTCGCCCGAAGCAGTCCTGGCAACTCTGCCTGGGGCCCGAAAACGCGTTTTCGCGCGCAATTACGAAACGACAAAAACCGCCAAGCGCGGCTCTCGCCGAGTTCGCAAGTGAAGTGACCGCCCGCGGTAGAATTCGACTCTTTCTGGATTCCAATGTGCTCACCGCAGGAATCGTATCTCCCTGGGGTCTGGACAAAGCCGTGCTGTCAATTTGCGCGGCAGGAGTCTGCAGACTTGTCCTGGCAGAGGTCGTCCGCGAGGAAGTCGAGGAAAACCTCCTTATCCATGCGGAACGTCTGTCCATGCTAGACGCGGATGAGCTAATCGAGGATTACCGCCGCCTTATCAAGTTGACCGATCCGGAAGTGATTGGCCGTCCTGAGTGGGCGCTGGTCAAAGCAAGTAGGCATCTGATCCGGCATGAAGCAGACGTCCCCGTACTGCTCTCTGCCTTTGCCAGCAAGCCGGACTGGCTGCTCACGCACAACATAAGGCATTTCACGCCAGCCGTAGCAAAGCGAACCGGATTACGGATCGGCACACCCGCGGTTTTCTTTCGTACGCTCTCATCACTGTTTGGCTGACGCGCCTTCTGCAGAGTCCTTCTGGCGCTGGCAAAGCGGGTACAAACAATGGCGTAGGGCTTTACACGCGTTGCGCATCGTGTTACTGTTTTTTCCCGTACCGCCATCCTTGCGCCAGGCGGCTGGGCCTCTGACCGAGAACCTGCCAAACGTTTCTGTGGGCGATCTGCGTGTGCGCACGATTAGCCCGACGCTAGAAAGTCCCTCCCCACGAGGAATACAACGCCGTCTCTCCTCGCGTCCGATTACCAAGCCCTGGATGAACGGGGCGATTGTTTTTGGCATCGAACTTAGAATGGCGCGACTTGAGGGACAAAGGGGATATCTTGCTGAAGCTGCGAAAAGTCGAAATCGTTGGCTTTAAGTCGTTCTGCGAACGCACCGTGGTCACGTTCAGCGGGTCCGGCACGACCTGTATCGTCGGGCCAAACGGTTGCGGCAAATCCAACGTAGTGGATGCCATTTCCTGGGTCCTTGGAGAGCAGAGCCACAAATCGCTGCGCGCCGAGCGCATGGCCGATTGCATTTTTAACGGCACTACCAAGCGCCCACCCCTGGGACTCGCCGAAGTCACCATCACCATGGAAGATCCCGAGTTGGCTGAAGCCGCCCACTTCGTGATGGAAAGCGCAGCGTCAGACACCGCAGCGGATTCTGAGCCCTCGATCGGCGAAAATAGTGAAACTCGAGGCTTGAGTGATACTGCGGCCGAAACTCTCTCTCTCGATCCCGCGCAGCCCCCCGAATCACAAGAAGCTGCCGTTGACGGTTCGGCTTCGGTCGCAGCTGAACCAGGTGGCAAGTTCAAGCGGAAGAAAAAGCTGGCGGACAAGCCGGTTCTGGCAACGAAGCCGGGGGAAGTCGTCATCAGCCGGCGCCTCTATCGCTCCGGCCAAAGCGAATACCTGATCAACGGCCGCGTCGGAAGGCTCCGCGACATCCAGGAAATGTTCATGGGCGTCGGCCTGGGCCCGGACTCCTACGCCATCATCGAGCAGGGCCGCATCGGCTTAATCCTCTCCACCAAGCCCATGGAGCGCCGAGCCATTATCGAAGAAGCCGCTGGCGTCACGAAATTCAAAACAAAAAAGCGCCTCGCGGAAGCCAAGCTGGAATCCTCCAAGGTCAATCTCTCCCGCGTCAACGACATCGTTGTGGAAGTCGAAAAGCAGCTCGGCTCGCTGAAGCGCCAGGCCGCCAAAGCGCGCCGCTATTCCGAAATCCGCGACCAGATACGCGGCATCGTCCGTCAAATGCTCGCTGGCAAGGCGCGCGAACTGGACGCCGAAGCCGAGCGCGTCTCCAGGCAGCTCGAAGAACTGAACGCCGCCGAATTACAGCGCTCCACCGCCATCCAGCAGCAGGAAAGCGACCAAGACCGGCTGAACCAGCGGATTTATGAGCTGGATGCCGAGATTCGGCAGAACCAGAATGTTTTGAACCTTACGGCGCTCGAAGTGGATCGCAACGAGAATCGCATTGCCTTCAACCGCCAGCGCGCCGGAGAGCTCGCCGGGCGTCATGCCAAAGTGGATACAGAATTGGCGCAGGCCACTGCGCAGGCCGTGGAATGGGAGTCGCGGAGTGCCTCGCAAATTCAAACGGTTACTTTGCTGCGGGAAGAATCGGGCAGTTTGACGGCCCGCGTGGAGGAACTCGCGAAGGGCGCAGAGTCTCGCGCTACCCAGATTTCTGAATCCGAAGCGCGGATCGAGGCGCTGCGTCGCTCTTCATCAGAAGCCGGCGAAAGCCTACTGCGCCTGCATGGCGAGCAGAAGCAAGCCGAAGAAGCACTCGTCCACCAGGCCGAAGCGCTGCGCAAGCTCGAAGCCAACGAGCACGACTTGCTGGAAACTTCCATGCGCGCGCGCGATGATGCCGAGCGCGCTGCTTTCGATCATGAATCCGCCACCAGCCAGCTCAACGCGCTGAAACAGAGCGCAGCGGACTTCCAGGCGAAGATCGCCGGATTCCGCGAGCAGCGCGATGCCCTGTCGAAAGAGGCCGGCGCGCTCCGCGATTCGCTGGCGGAGGTTCGCGCGCGGCATTCCACGCTTACGCAGATCCTGAACGACCGCTCTTACACTGCAGACGCGGTACAGAAACTTTTTGCCGCCAACGAGCGCGGCGGCGGCCAAGGTTTTCGCGCCGTCGGCGTGCTCGCCGATTACGCCGAAGTTGAAGAGCGGCACGAAGCCGCCATCGAGCAGTACTTGCGCGACGAGCTGGAATACGTCGTGGTCGAGACCTACGACCATGCGCGTGCCGGCATTTCCATGCTTCGCGATGAAGTGGGCGGCCGGGCCACTTTTTTTGTCGATTCGCTTCGGAACCTGCGTCTCTCGGAATACGCGCCGATCGTAAATTTCCGCGCGGAAGACGGCGTCATTTCGCGGCTCGACAAGCTCGTGGAGTTCCGCGACCCGCTCGGCGCGGCTGCAAAACAATTCCTGCCGCGGTTGCGTTCTGCTTATTTGACGGACAGCACGGCGGCGGCGGAAAAATTGGCTCGCGAAAATTCGCAATACGCCTTCGTCACCCCAGACGGCACCTGCTACCAGGGCCGCATGGTCACCGGCGGCCGCCCCGACGAAGCCGGTCCCCTGGGCATGAAACGGGAATTGCGCGCCCTGGACGCGGAAGTAATGCAGCTCGAACATAGAATGCACGAGAAACAGGCCGCGCTTGAATTAGTCGGCGCCGAACTGCTTTCGACGGAACAAGCGCTCACCGAAATCGACGAAAAGCAGCGCGAAGCGGAACGCGAAGCCATTTCCGCCATGCATCGTCACGGCCAAATGCAGAGTGAATTGGCCCGCCTCGGTTTGGAACTCACCATCTGCCAGAACGAGCTAGCGCGCATCTGTCAGCAAGTGGAAAGCGCGCGGCAGCGTGCCGAGCGCGCCAAGAACCAGCATGCCGCCGCCGCGCTAAGCCGCGCTGAAGCGGATGCCGAAAGCGCGCGGCTTGCCGAAGCCCTCGTCCAGCTCCGCGGCTCCATCCAATCGGAACAGAATGAGCTTGCCGCCGCTCGCGCCCAATTCGCTGCTCTGAATGAGCGGCTCATGGCCGCCGAGGCTCTGTCCATGCGCTTGAATGACGAGCGTGCCGAGCTCGAACGCCGCGAAGCCGCTCTTCAACAGCAAGCGACATCCATCGGAGACGAGACGGCGGCTCTTGCCAAACAAAGCGAAGAACTCACCCTGCAGCTCGAAGGTCTGCGTGGTGAAAAACTGCGCCTGGAAATCCGCCAGCGGGAACTCGAACAGGAATGGGATGCCGCCCGCACGCGTGTCACGCAGATGGAAGATCATCTGCGCATGGGCCGCCAGTCATTGCAGGAACTCCGCGAACAGCGCGGTCACACGGAAGTCGATCGTGCAAAAAACGATTCCGACCGCCAGCACTTGCGCGAAACGTGCATGAGCGAAGTGAACGCGCAGCCCGAAGACTTGATCGCCACCGAAGCTGCTTTCATGTCCGGCGAAGAACTGGCCATTGCCGAGACGAACTATCGCGAAATGAAGCAGCGTATCGAATCCATGGGCCCGGTCAACATGATGGCGCTAGAAGAGTTCAACGAGTGTGAGCAGCGCTTCACCTTCCTCACGCGTGAGCGCGACGACCTGTTGCAGTCAATTGCGGACACTCAGCAGGCCATCGCCGAGCTCGACCTCGCCACCAAGGAAAAGTTTGAGCACGCCTTCCATGCCATTAACAAAAACTTCTCCGAGGCCTTCCACACGATTTTCGGCGGCGGCATGGCGGAGATGCGCTTGACCGAGCCGGACAGCTCCGGCGACGCAGGCATCGACATCGTCGCTTCTCCTCCGGGCAAACGCCTGCAAAACGTCTTGCTGCTCTCCGGCGGCGAAAAGGCCATGACCGCGCTCGCGCTGCTCATCGCCATCTTCCGCTACCAGCCGAGTCCCTTCTGCATCCTTGACGAAGTAGACGCCCCGCTCGATGAAGCCAACGTCGGGCGCTTCACGCGCCTGATCGGCGAGATGAGCGGCCAGACGCAGTTCATCATCGTCACCCACAACCGCAAAACCATGGAAATGGGCAGCGTGCTTTATGGCGTGACGATGCAGGAGCCCGGTGTATCCAAACTCGTCAGCGTGCGTTGGGAAGAATCGGAATCACCATCTCCAAAGCAGCACGCCTCGGCCGCTTCCGCCGCGTAAGCTCCCGCAGAGTTTAATTGTAGGGGCGCCCGCTGCGGCGGCCTGCGCCCTTTCTGTCTCCCAACCAAAACCCGGTATTCTCCTAAGGCTCACAATATTTTCTTACTCGTTTTGCAAAAATTTCCACCGCTCTCGCCTTTGACTTCACGTTGCGCTGCGCTAGAATGCTTCTCACTTTGTCGGGGGAACGTTCTCCGTGTCATCTGCTCCTGCCATGAAAGTTTTGAGGGAAACGCGATTCGCCGGTCTGACACCCGCCGCGCGCGGCAAAGTCCGCGACATCTACGATCTCGGTCAAAAGCTGCTGATCGTCGCCACGGACCGCCTCTCCGCTTTCGACGTCATCCTTCCCACGCCCATCCCCGACAAGGGCCGCGTCCTCACGCAACTCTCGCTCTTCTGGTTTAATTTGTTGCGCGACATTATTCCCAACCACGTCCTCAGCGCGACTGATTTCCCTCCGCCCTTCGACAAGTTTGGCGGCGAACTCGCGGGCCGCTCCATGGTCGTGCGCAAGACGCAGCCAGTTCCCATTGAATGCGTTGTGCGCGGCTACGTATCGGGCTCGGGTTGGAAAGACTATCGCGTCGCTGGAAAAATCTGCGGCGTCCCGCTGCCTAAAGGATTGCGCGAATCAGACCGCTTGCCCGAGCCCATCTTCACCCCTGCAACAAAGGCCGACTTCGGCCATGACGAAAACATCTCCTTTGAACAAGCTGCCTCACTCATCGGCAAAGGACTTGCCGAAAGAGTCCGCGCTGTCAGCCTGGAGCTCTACGACCGTGCCACGGCCCATGCGGAACCGCGCGGCATCATCCTCGCCGACACGAAATTCGAATTCGGCCTGCTCAACAATGAATTGATCTGGATCGACGAAGCCCTCACGCCTGATTCTTCGCGCTTCTGGCCTGCCGCGCATTACAGCCCTGGCGGTCCCCAGGCTTCTTTTGACAAACAGTTTGTTCGCGATTATCTCGAGCGAATGCAGTGGCCGAAAACCCCGCCCGGCCCGGAACTTCCTCCTGAGGTCGTCGAAGCCACTCGCGCCAAGTACCGGGAAGCCTATCGCATCCTGGCTGGGCGCGAGCTGGATTAGCAGCCCAGGCCCTCACACTCTAAGTTTTCTAGCGGAGCGTGCCATTGTGAAAGATCAACTGGAAGGGCTCGTCAATCAGATGGTGGAGCGCGGGATTCTATTCGATGAAGCCGTCGGCGAATTTGAGAAGCGTTTCATCAAGCGCGTGCTGGACCGCACCAACGGCAACCAGTCCAAGGCGGCTGAACTTCTTGGCATCCATCGCAATACGTTGAGCCGCAAGATCGATGCGTACAAGCTCGATTCCAACGGCCACCGCCGGGCGGCGCGCTAAAAAATCTCAGGCCTATGCGCAAAAAATGAAATGGCTCCGCGGATTGACCGCGGAGCCACTTTTCCTGATTACGTCACAGACAGACAAACCTAAGGTTTTGGCGCAGGCCTTCTCGCTGCCGGCTTCCTCACTGGCTTCTTCGGCGCCGCCTTCTCCTTCGGCAAGTCTTCTTCGTTAACTTTAGCCTTGTCCCAATGCAGGAAAAAGGTTGGGTCAGGATCATAGGCAACCAGCGTGCCCGTAAAGCGGGGCGCGCTGTCCTTTTCTAGTTTCGCGGCTTGGGGCTGCCCGATAACCTTGACGTCCATGTTAGGAGTGGTCGCGGCGTCGAATTCAGCCTGGTTGGTCACAAAAGCCATCTTCAAAACGACAGCATCTGTGCCCGGAACGATTTCCAGAAGCTTGGCCTGGACATCTTGAAATTCCAGGCCGCAGGCGGCGAGCCAAGTGAGCTTGCTCTTGTCACCCCCCGCCTTTAGATCGGCAAACATGGTCGCAATTGTCATCGCCTTCTGGACCGCGCCGATCTCCGCCGTACTCCCGTCAGGCTATCGCAAACGGTTCCACCCTGATAATTAATAATCAGCTTTCGCAGGTAGTCCTTCACTTTGGCCGATTGTGCCTGGGTCGCGCCCTTGGCTGTTACAGCTCGGGCAATGGACCAGAAGGCATCCATCTGCTGCGGTGGATTCATGTTCCGGTAGGCTTCACCCAAGCGGTAGTTGAAGGTCAGGTCATCCGGATTGAGAGCCAAAGCCGCTTTGTAGTATCCAACTGCGCCGGAATAATCCTTGGCATTCATGGCCGCTTGGGCCGCGATACCGTTCAACGAGAGTTGAAACTTCGTCACCTGTTCTTTCCAGACGGCGTCAGTCACGTTTTCCGGTTTCTTCACATCGGCCAGTATTTTCAGTGCCGAAGCGGCGGCATCCTGCGCTGCCTTCGCTTGCGCCGCGTCTTTCGACCAGGTTGGGCCAGCCGCCGGGTCGGAAATCGCTGCATAGTAAGAGTTGGCATGCGTGAAATAGGCGTTGAAGCGCGTCAGCGCATCTATTTTATCGCCGAGCGCTGCCAGCTTGTCGGCGCTTTCAATCATCTTTGCGTAGTTCTTCTGCGCGCTGTATGCCTGGTAGTAAAGCGGATAGATATAGGAGAGCAGATCGGAATTCGGATACTTCGAGACAAAATCATCCAGGCACTTGAGCAGAGCCGCAGGAGCCTTCTCTGCCGCGCAGGCTTGCTCGGCGTTGTATTCCGCCTGCGTGTACTTCGGCCCCTTGGCCGCTCCGGCGTCCTGGCCCGCTGCCGGCGCTTGCGCGAACGCGCTCAGCCCGATCGCTATCATCAGGAAAAGGGTTGCGGCCATCGCGAGTCCCGTCAATCTTCGTGTTGCATTCATTCGCATGTCTCCTCGCTCAAACTCCAAGCCTGAGTTTTCTGCTTCCGGTGCCCCCGGAATGCTTCTGCCGGGAACCGCTCTGTCTCGGAAAACGTTGGGATTATAGGAAACTCCGCACCGTATCTGCAAGACGTTCCCTTTCACTGGCTTCATGACGTGAGGAAAGTTCTTCATGAAGAGGTAGCGTCTTTCTTGTTTCCCTGCGCCAACAAGGGATCCCAAGTACCGCGGAAAACTCTGATGATAGGATGAGTGTCGCACAAAAAGAGTGGCCTGTACGAGGAAGATTTCTCATGGTGCGAATAAGCAAAACAAATGAACGTGCCCGCGAAAAGAAACCGTTGGCGGGCGGCGTGGCGCTCGTCACCGGCGGAAGCCGCGGCATCGGCCGGGCAATCGCGCAACAACTGGCATTGCTGGGAGCATCCGTCTCGATCTGCGGCCGGAATCGTGCCGCGCTCGAGGATTCCGCGCGCGGATTGGCAAAGCTCGGCGTGCCGGTGCACATCCAAATTGCCGACGTCACAAACCCTGCCCAAATTGCTGCTCTGGTCGCCAAGACAGAAGCGGCCCTGGGCCCCATCACCATCCTCGTCAATAATGCCGGCCTCGGTCTGTTTGGGCCCGCCCACGAGAAGACCGAAGCCGATTGGGACCGCGTGCTGGATACCAATCTCAAGAGTGTTTTCCTCGTTTCCCGCGCAGTGGCCCCTTCCATGATCCGCCGTGGCTCGGGCGACATCATCAACATCAGTTCGCTCGCCGGAAAAAATACCTTCGCTGGCGGCGGCATCTATTGCGCGTCCAAATGGGGTGTCGTCGGTCTTTCCGGCTGCATGGCGGAAGATCTTCGCGAATACGGCATCAGAGTGAGTGTGATTTGCCCGGGAAGTGTCGCTACGGGATTCTCCGGGCGCGGCGCAAAGGATCCGTCGAAAGTGCTGAGTCCCGAGGATGTGGCCCATGCCGTGAAAGCCATTGTGACGCAAGGCCCGCAAAGCTTTTTGAGCGAGATCCATCTTCGCCCGTTAAGAAAGCCATAGGCCAGCCGGCCCGTCCGAAGTCT
>WNFP01002303.1_pt1 | contig 24382 bp, 17 predicted proteins | sample 5400201 | NCBI WGS metagenome assembly WNFP01 (sample SAMN13153355, study PRJNA577476) | soil metagenome | isolation source: 115 cm saprolite under Madrone tree | place: USA:California | collected 2016-06-14
CACCTCGATCTGAACGCGAGCCCGAATCCGCTGTTGTTGCGACAATTCCGGCGCAACAATTCGCGCTCGCCACGGAAGTTGTGCTTTCGGCCCTTCTGTAAGCCATTGACGGAACGGAACCGCCTGAAAGGCCAAATCGGTCTCGCGGTTTTGAGCATCAGCGGCATGGGCCCACCCGAAGCTACACAGAACGAACATTACGATTCCAGATTTCATCGCCGATTCGGCCGCCGCCATTCTGTCATCTTCCTTTTCATTCGCATAAATCTCAACTTAGCTGCCCGGCTAACTCCTGGTAAGTCGCGTAACCGGACAAATCAAGTACTAGGCCGGACTTGTACGATTCCGCGTTAATCAGGCGCTGACACGCCATAGGGCGGGAATGTAGTACTCTGCGACGGTGAAAATCGGCTATCTTCCAGAAGGCTCGCCGGAATGCCCTTTGATTCGCCTTTACGACTTTGGGCCGTCGCAAGCGAGACAACTGAGCGAACTTGTAAAATTGCTAGTTTCAGGTGACCGAGAGAATGTGGCGCTGCACGATGAAGCGTGGGTCGAATCGGTTGGTGAATGTTTCCTCAACCTCGAACGAGGTGACCGCAATCAGGGTGTGCGTACCGCGTCATCCAGTACCTTCGAGTGCGTGTTGACCGCAGAGGGCTGGAAAGACTTCGAAGGATTGCTTGAACCCTTCTGTGCGTCCGGAGCTTCTGGTTTCCAGTGGCTTAGTCATCAAGGCAAGATTGCCCTTCTCATCTCGCCAAGCGGTCAGTGGTAGCAGTCGGCAGTTGTCCGGTTACGGAGTTTATCAGGAGTTGGCCGAAGATTCCGAACGCATCTACAATTGCGGCCATGGCCAGAACATTCGGTTGGCTCATGCTTGCCACAGTTGCGATAACGCTTGTCATCAACGGAGCGTACATGTTGATTTCGCCCCGAGCATGGCTCCGTCTTCCTAGTTGGTTTCCGTCGGCTGGGCCGTCATTCCGAGAACGCTATGCGGATGGTCGAGGATTAATTGAGTTAAGGTATGTGGGTGCGGCTTTACTCGCCTTCATCGGCTAGGTGATTTGCAAATCCCTATTCGCTAGAGTCTAGTACCCACTTTACCAGTAACCGCGTTAATCGGAACTTAGCCCTGATTCGTGGGCGGCAACCAGCGCGAATGGCTAGTGTGTGCGCTTGGCCCTTATCGATGGTCCCGCAATTCTTGCGTTGTTTTTGCGTTGTAAGATCGGAAATGATGGGTAGTGATGGGAAGCTAAACGATTGAAATTTCAGAGATGCCGTTTGCTCGAAAGGCGATGCCACAGTTTATGAGTCCGCTGCTCTAACCGCTGAGCTACGGGCCCCGCCAGTATTGAAATATCCTACATGGAAAGCGTTCGGGATACATCTGGGTGTGGGGCGGCGCTCGATAAATCTTCCATAATTTAGATTCAATTGACTCGCTCTGCGCGCGCAGTCGCGGATGTCGCTGCTTACTCCTGTTCTGGAGAAGCGTCTATCGGTACTGGGGTGTTGGGCCGGCGCGGTCCGGCCGGATTCCGTGAAAATTTCTCTTGGAGAGGAGACAGCGTGATGATGCGCAATGTGTGGAAGTGTGGTTTGGGGTTGCTGGTTGGACTGGGCGTTTGGGCCGGGAATGCAGGGGCGCAATTCAAGAACGGGAGCCAGCCGACGGAGTTGAACATTCCGCGGTTGAGCCAGCGCGGGACGGTGTCGCAGCGGCTCGGGCTGACGGACATCACCATTACTTATCACCGGCCAGAAGTCGGCGGACGGGAGATCTGGGGCAAGACGGTGCCTTATGGGAAAGTGTGGCGCGCGGGTGCGAATGAGAATACGACGATCACTCTCACGGATGATGTTTCCATCGAAGGGAAACCGCTCGCCGCAGGAACTTACGGGCTGCACACCATCCCGGACAAGGATCAGTGGACGATTATTTTTTCGAAGAACGCGACTTCGTGGGGCAGCTTCAGCTACGACGAGAAGGAAGATGCGCTGCGCGTGACTGCCAAACCCCAGGCGGCGGATTTCCGCGAAGCGCTGACTTACACTTTTGAGGAAGTGAAGCCGGATTCGGCGGCCGCCACACTGCGTTGGGAAAAACTTGCGGTTCCCTTCCACATTTCCGTGGACGTGAAGGCCGTTGTGCTGCGCAGCGTCAGGAACGAACTGCGAAGCGTCGGCGGATTTACATGGGGCGGATACGACGAGGCCTTTGAAAACTTGGAAACCAAGTCTCGAATCCTCGACGTGCTGGGACGTAAAGAAGAGTCCGCCAAAGTCCTTTCCAAGGCGTTCGACAAGGCGAATGCGATTCAACTGTACTCCTACGCGCGCGGCCTGCAGCGATCGGGGAACGCGAAGCGCGCGTTCGAGCTGTATCCCCAGGTTCCCAAGAAGGATGCGAATCACTGGATCAGCCATCTGGCGCTCGCGCGGATTTCGTCGAACACGGGGGATTTCCCGACGGCAGCCAAGGAAATGACGATGGCAATCAGCGGGGCGCCCGACGCGACGAAGCTGTTTCTGCAGCCGTTGCTCAAGCGCTTGGAGGCGAAAGACGACATCAATAAGTAGTTGAGAAGAGACGTGTCAGGAGGCTGGGGACGCGTACTGGAGGGGCGGGAGTGTCCCCTCTCCCCCTCTATTTTTCCAAAAGATTGTCACGAGAGCTTCCTACTTCGCGGTTATCAAGGTGCCGGTGGTGGCGACGCACTGCCAGGTGCCGCTGGTTTTGATCCAGGTGTCTACGAAACGCTCGCGATGCACGTAGGGCTTTCCTTTTTCCATGCCTTTTACCCGGAATGTCCCGACCACTACTGCGGCGTCCCCGTACACTTGCACGTTGCTTTGCTCGATCACGGCTTGGGACGGCTGATAGCCCGGCGCCTTAATACTCGCCAGGAATTCGCTCTTCGAGGAAACGCTGCCGTCAATATCAATGGATACGAAGGTGTTGGCGAGGATCATGTCCAGAGCCTTTGCGTCTTTGGCTTCCAGGGCATGATTCCATGCGTTTTCGAGAGCAAGGACCCGGCCGCCTTCATCGTCAATGCTTTTCTGTTGCGCCACTGCCAAGGCTACGCCCAGCAGCAATATCCCTCCAGCTATGAAAGCCTTTCTCACGGTTCTTGCCTCCAGACGGACACTAGGAATCGCGCTGCGAACATACTCCTAGCGTAGAACAAGAATGCCGAGTCCAACCAACTTCCACGGATGAGATTTCTGGCAGTGCACCCGGCTTCCATCGGGGAGGCATTCCATGGCGAAAGGCCCGGGAAGGCTGGAATCTCTTCCATTCGCGAGCTATGCTGTCGGGTGGCGGCGGAGCGGTAAGACCGCCAGATGCGAGGAAAATGATGGTTACTCGACGTGACTTTCTGGATGCACTGGCAGTGGGAGCGGCGGGGCTGGCTGTAGGAACGACAGCGAAGAGTTACGCGCGAATCGCGGGCGCCAACGACCGGCTGAATTTTGCGGTGATCGGGCTGAATGGGCGCGGATATGCTCATCTCTCGTCGCTGAAGGCGAACAAGAGCGCTGCCCGGATTTCGCACGTCTGCGATGTGGACGGCAACATTCTCAAGAAGTTCGCTGACGCTACGCAGCGCGAGATGGGCGAGCCAGCAGCGGCAGAGAAAGACTTCCGCAAGATTCTCGAAGAGAAGGATGTGGACGCGATTACGATTGCCACTCCCGACCATTGGCATACGCCGATGGCCATCGCGGGACTGCAAGCGGGCAAGCACGTCTACGTGGAGAAGCCATGCAGCCACAATCCAGCCGAGGGGGCGATGCTGGTGGCGGCGCAAGTGAAGTACGGAAAGCTCGTGCAGATGGGCACGCAGCAGCGCTCTTCGCCACACAGCATGGAGATCGTGGAAAAGATTCGCGGAGGCGCGATAGGCAGGCCATACCTTGCGAAAGCGTGGTACAGCAACGTGAGGAAGTCCATCGGCACCGGCAAGGAAGCGCCGGTACCGGCGCAACTGGATTGGGATTTGTGGCAAGGTCCGGCGCCGCGCCGTCCTTACAGGGACAACCTGCATCCGTATAACTGGCACTGGTTCAGAAATTATGGGACTGGCGAAACGCTGAATAACGGAACGCACGAAGTGGACGTTTGCCGGTGGGCGCTGGGCGTGGACTATCCGAAGCGCGTCACGGCGTCGGGGGGCAGATACCAGTTCAAAGACGACTGGCAGTTTTATGACACGCTGGTGACAAGCTTCGAGTACGAAGACCGGATGCTCACCTGGGAAGGCAAGAGCTGCCAGGGAATGAAATATTACGGGCGTGACCGCGGCTCGGCGATCATGGGAACGACGGGGACGGTGGTTGTGGACCGCGACGGCTACGAGGTCTTCGACCTCAAGGGGAATAAAACGAATGAGTTCAAGGTTGGCAGCACAACGTCATCTGCCGACCTCCAAGGGGCCGATTCGATGACGGATAGGCACTTCGCGAACTTCATCGCGGGAATCCGCAAAGGCGAGAAGTTGAACGCGCCGATTTCCGTGGGGAACGTCGCGGTTACAATGCTGCAACTTTCGAACATCGCGTGGGAAGTGAACCGGGAGCTGCATCTAGACACGAAAGACGGACGGATCCAGGGCGACGAGGAAGCGATGAAGATGTGGGGGCGCGAGTATGAGAAGGGGTGGGGGCCGCATGTCTGAGTCTGAATTCCGGAGTTCATGAGGGTGAAAGAGCGAGATTGGCGAAGAGGTTGACAGTCGACAGTTGAAGAAGAAGAAAAACAATCGTTGCATGGAGGCGAAGGATGACACGCGAATGAAAAACAATTTCTCGCGCCGCGATTTTGTTCGCTCGGGTGCGCTGATTGGGGCGGCGTTGGCTGCTTCGAAGGACGTCTTCGCCGCAACAACGGGACGGCCACCGGCTGACGAAGGATCGGCGATTCGACTGGGTGTGGCCAGCTACACGTTCCGCAACTTCAGCCGGGCGCAGATGATCGGGTTCCTGAAGCAGCTGAACGTATTGGGGCTGAATGCCAAGGACGTCAAAGATCATCTTCCGATGGATGCGCAGGAGGAGGCGGCTGCGCTGGCGGACTATGCGGCGGCGGGCGTCAAGCTACACGCTGGTGGAACCATTTATTTCCCGAAAGATGAAGATGCGGATATCCGGAGCAAGTTCGAGTACTGCAAGCGGGCGGGGATTGGCGTGATCGTCGCAGGCGACCCCGCGCCGTCGACGCTGCCGCGGATTGAGAAGTTCGTGAAGGAGTTCGACATTCGCTTCGCGATCCACAATCACGGGCCGGAAGATAAATTGTGGCATTCGCCGCTGGATGTGTTGAAGGCGGTGAAGGGAATGGATCCGCGGATGGGGTGCTGCATTGACGTGGGGCATACGGTTCGCGCGGGGACGGAAGTGGTTCAGGCGATCCGCGAAGTGGGCGCGCGCTTGTTTAATGTACATATTAAGGACCTCGCGAACTTCGAGAAAAAGGATAGCCAGGTGGCGGTAGGTGACGGCGTCATGCCGGTGAAGAAGATTTTTGAAGCGCTTGGCGCGATCAAGTACAAGGGCTTCGTGGATCTGGAGTATGAGATTCATGCCGATGATCCGATGCCGGGGGTTATCGAGAGCTTTGCTTTTATGCGCGGGGTGCTGGCTGGGATGGCGTAGGGGATAGGGCTCGGGTCGGAAAATGACTCGCTGCGATGCCGCCGGAACCTCGGCACAGCTGCTCTAGTTGGCACAGTATTGCCAAGGAGGGAGCAGGATGCTGGGCCCCTACAACGTACCAACGATCGTTCCACTTTGCCTGTGTTGCTAACACAAAAAGATAATTAGGCGTGGGAGAGCGCGGGTTGCTTGTTTTCCACGACCGAGGTTAGCGCGGCTTCGATGATGCCGATGCCTTCGTTGAGCTGTGCGTCGGTGACGACGAGGGGCACAAGTATGCGAATGACGTTGTTGAAGGTGCCGGCGGTGATGGTGATTAGGCCGTGCTCGTAGCAATACTTGGCGATGGCTTTGGTCTCGGAGTCGGCGGGCTCGCGCGTCACTGCGTCGCGCACCAATTCAATGGCGCACATGCCGCCGAGGCCGCGAACTTCGCCGATCATGGACCATTTTTTTTGCCAGGCTTGGGCGCGCCGTTCGAAATGCTTGCCGATGGCAGTCGAGCGAGCGAGGAGGCCGTCTTTTTCGATCGTTTCGATGGCGGCTAACGCAGCGGCGCAGGAAGCGGGATGGCCGCAGAAGGTTCCGCCGAGTGAGCCAACGCCAGGGGCGTCCATGATTTCGGCGCGGCCGGTGACGGCGGCGATGGGCATGCCTCCGCCAAGCGATTTCGCCATGGTGATCAAGTCGGGCTCGATGCCGAAGTGTTCGGAGGCGAACCACTTGCCGGTGCGGGCGAAGCCGGATTGCACTTCGTCGGCGATGAAGAGAATGGCATGCTTGCGGCAGATACTTTGCAGGAGCTTGAAATAATCGCGCGGAGGGATGATGAAGCCGCCTTCGCCGAGAACGGGTTCGGCGATCACGGCGGCGACGGATTCGGGAGCGACAGAACGCTTGAAGGCGTCTTCGAGATGATGCGCGAAGGTTTCGGCGGTGGCGCCTTTTGCGGCGCGGTAGGGATAGGCGAAGGGAATGCGATAGATGTCGCTGGCGAAGGGCTGGAAGCCGGCTTTATAAGGATGCGTCTTGCTGGTGAGCGACATGGTTAGAAGCGTGCGGCCGTGGAAGGCGTCTTCGAAACAGATGACGGCGGGGCGCTTCGTGTAGGCGCGGGCGATCTTGATGGAATTCTCGATGGCTTCTGCGCCAGAGTTCACAAGGATGGTTTTTTTCGAAAAATTGCCGGGAGCGAGGGAGTTGAGTTTTTCGGCGACAGCGACGTAGCTCTCGTAAGGAGTGACGGCGAAGCAGAGATGCAGGTGCCGTTCCAGCTGCTCGCGGATCGCGGAGAGCACGCGAGGAGAACGATGGCCGATGTTTAGACAGCCGATGCCGCCGGCGAAATCGAGATAGCGATTGCCGTCAACGTCCTCGATGGTGGCGCCGTCGGCACGCGCGGCGAAAACAGGCGTGGCATTCGAAGGGCCGCGAGGAATGGCCGCTTCGCGACGCGCCATCAGCGCGCGGGACTTTGGTCCGGGTATTTCGGTGCGAATTTGAATTGTATTCATCGGATTCTCTCCGTTAGTGAACAGCCGTCCGCCCGCCGCCGGCGGGCGGACCCTACAAAAACTAGTACCAACCGATCGGCGTCTCGTCGAGATTGACGAACACCTGTTTGGTTTCGAGATATTCTTCGAGGCCCCACGGACCGAGTTCGCGTCCGAAGCCGGACTGCTTGTAGCCTCCCCAGGGAGCTTCGACGTAGGTCGGTTGCATGTGATTGACCCAGACGATACCGGCGCGGAGGGCCTTGACGACGCGGAAGGCTTTGTAAATATCGCGGGTCCAAACCGCAGCGGCCAGGCCGTAGGGCGTGTCATTGGCGATGCGAATGGCTTCCGGTTCACCCTCGAACGGGATCACCGAGGCGACGGGGCCGAAGATCTCTTCGCGGGCGATGCGCGCGTTGTTGTCCACGTCGTAGAAAATGGTCGGCTCGACGTAGAAGCCCTTGCCAAATTGCTTTGGGCGGCCGCCGCCGATGGCGACTTTCGCCTCATTCTTGCCGAGTTCGAGGTAGGAGCTGACGCGGTCGTATTGTTCTTTGCTGACGAGCGGGCCCATTTTCGTTTCGCGTTCGAGCGGGGCGCCGAGCTTTATGCGCTTGGCTTTCTCGGTCATGGCGTCTACAAACTTTGAGTAGATTTTCTTTTCGACGAGGATACGGCTGCCGGCGGAGCAAACTTCGCCCTGATTGATGAAGATGCCAAAGAGCGCGCCGTCAACGGCGGCTTCCCAATCAGCGCCATCGAAGAAAATGTTGGGAGACTTGCCGCCGAGTTCGAGGGTGACGCGCTTGAGGGTGTCCGCGGCGCTCTTGACGATGATTTTTCCTACGGCGGCGCTGCCCGTGAAGGCGATTTTGTCCACGCCGGGATGAGCCACAAGCGCGGCGCCGGCGGTTTCGCCAAATCCGTTGACGATGTTGACGACTCCGGGCGGAAAGCCCAATTCTTCGAACCAGTTGGCGACTTCCATCATGGTGAGCGGGGTCTGCTCGGCGGGCTTGAGGACGCAGGTGCAACCGGCGGCGATGGCGGGCGCGAGTTTCCAGGACGCCATGACGAGCGGATAGTTCCAGGGAATGATCTGGCCGGCGACACCGACTGGTTCGCGAAGAGTGAAGCTCAAGGCGTTTGCGGGAACGGGATTGACGTGGCCGAGAACTTTGTTGGCGAGGCCGGCGTAGTATTCGAAACACGTTGCGGCGTCGGCGATGTCGTACTCAGCTTCGACGATGGGCTTGCCGGAATTGCGGCATTCGAGTTCGGCAAGCTGGCTGGCGTTGGCGCGAATTTTTTCCGCGAGTTTGTAGAGAAGGCGGCCGCGGTCGGCGGCGCTGGTCTGGCGCCACGGGCCGGAATCAAATGCCGTGCGGGCGGCTTTGACGGCGGAATCAATGTCGGCTGCGGTGCCCGATGCGACATGCGCGATCACTTCTTCCGTGGAAGGATCGTAAACGGGAAACATTTCGCCGGAGGAACTCCTGACCCACTGGCCATTGATGTAGTTCTGATAAGTTCGAACGACTGTTTTCGCCGTACTGGACATAACTGCCTCCCAAATTCAGGTCACGCTACCGGGGCGGGCGCAGCCGCCAACTTGCGCGCGGCTTTGCGTCTGCCGTAGATGAAAAAGAAAAACGCGGCAATCCCGATAAAAAAGAGCGTGCCGCCGAACATCCAGATTTCGTAAGACAAGAGCGATTTAATCTGCTGGGCCGGGAAAAACGCCAGTGCAATCCCCAGACCAGTGGTGGTGAACCCGCTGAAGCCAGCGAGGGTCAATGTCGTCTTGCCGTAGCGGCCTCGTACAAAAGAATCGTTGGCGGCGATTTTCAAGAGCGCGCCGAACATATAGAGGAAGGGGATCAATTGGAGCACGACGGCAAGGGAGAGCAATTTCTGAAACGTCTCCTGCACTCCGGCGCCGGAGAAGGAAAAATTGATCACCACGAGAATCAGCGAGACGGCCGCGTGGACGATGAGCGCGGCGTAGGGCGTGACGTACTTCGGATGAACCTTGCCAAGCCAGGCGGGCATGTAGGAATCGAGGCCAGCGACAAAGGGAATCCGCGCGGAACCACCGAGCCAAGCGGAGCCAATTCCGGCGATAGAGACGCTCAACATGCGAAAGGCGCCACGATCCAGCCGACTCCGACTCGGCTGGCCATGTGGCCAACCGCTTGCACGATGCCTTGCAGAACGCTGATGTCATTTTTGCTGACGGCGACGAGGAGAGTCAGGGTCGCTCCGATATAGAGCAAACCGGAGAGAAAGCCGCCCCAGGCGACGGCGCCGGGAAGAGTTTTTTGGGGGCTTTCGATTTCATCACCCATGACGGAGGCGAGCTCCAGACCCACAAGGCCGAAGCAGATCACGCCAAAGGAATTCAGAACAAAACTAGGATTCGCGGGAACGCGGAAATCTGCCATGGTTACCGACGTGCCGAACCGCAGCCAGATCACAACTCCCAAGCCGATGAGGACCGCGGCGGCTACAAAAGTTCCGATGGCGCCGAGATTGTTGAGCCACTTGCCGACGCCGAGACCCAGAATGTTCAAGATCACCAGCAAGAAAAGCAAAACCAGTGAAACCGTTAAGGTGAAGGATTTGTTGTCGGCTAGCGATTCATGCCCGGTTCCCAGGACAAAGACGAAGACCCCGACGAAATAAAGCATGATGGTGGGCACATACATCATGTTGTTGGTCCAATAGCACCAGCCGGAGAGAAAACCGTGGAAGTCGCCGAAGACTTCCTTGGCCCAGAGGTAGACGCCGCCTTCGCCCGGATAACGGTGTGCAAGCTCGATCACGGCGATACCCTGAGGCCAAAAGAACAGTGCGAGCGAGATGATCCAGAGCCAGACGGTTACGCCGCCGTTGGCGGCGATCGAAGGTACGACGTTGAGATTGAAGACGGCAACCACAAAAAGGAGAACAAGGTCCCACCGACCGAGGACGCGGCGCAGGTGCGGCGCTCCTGCTGTGACCGTTGAAGTTGGAGTTGTGGCCTCGTTCGCCAAGTTTCTTCTCTCCGTTGTTTCGCGTCGCGGGAGCGCCGACGGGTGAAAAAGTTTGCAAGCCGGGCCAAAGCCCGGCCTCTAGATACTGATCTTAGTGTCCGGCGGCGCCAACGAATGCGGCGCCGCGCTCCTGCTGGGCTCTCGCGAGCGCCGGCGCGACTTCTTCGAAGACGGCGAGGTGCTTGTCAATGTCGGCTTCGGTGTGTTGAACGGAAATGGTCCACTGTTCGTCCCACCAATAGGGCTGAGCGAGCACGCCGCGATTGACCATGGCGAACCAATAGTGGCGCCAAAGATCGACGTCAATCCTGGTCCAGTCGCGGTAGTTCAGAATTTCCTTGGGATAGAGCATCAGTGCGCCGTTGACGCCGGCGCTGGCGACGTAGGCCTGCAGTCCGGATTTCTTGACGATAGTGCGGTAGCCTTCGGTGAGTTTCTTGCTCAATTTGTCCACGTGGGCATAGTTTTCGCGCGTCAGCACTTCGCGGAAGGTTGCAAGACCGGCGGACATGGCTGCACGGTTCGTATTGTAAGTGCCCCCGTGGAAGACCTTGTGCTGTGAGATCAGATCCATGACTGCGCGGCTCGCTCCAAAAGCGCCGAGCGGTAAACCGCCGCCGATGGATTTGGCGAGGCAGATCATGTCCGGCTTCACGCCGAAGAATTCGCTCGCGCCGCCCCAGGCAAGTTTTGCGCCGGTCTTCACTTCGTCAAAGATCAGCAAGGCACCAGTCTTGGTGCAAATGTCACGCAAACCCTGGAGGAAACCGGGTTGCGGCAGGCACAATCCGACGTTCATAAGAATGGGCTCGAGAATGACGGCGGCGATTTGGCCGGGATACTGCCTGAAACGGGTTTCGACGCTCTTCAGATTGTTGAAGCTGGCGACGACAACATTTTCGAGCGAGTTCTTCGGTATGCCAGCGCCTCCGGGAACGGAGGTGGGCGCATCGGGATCGCCGTAGTCTTCGGCTTTGGGTTTGACGCTGACGAGCGCGGTGTCGTGCAGGCCGTGGTAGGAACCTTCGAACTTGAGGATTTTGTCGCGGCCGGTCGCGGCGCGCGCGATGCGGCAAGCGTGCATGGTAACTTCCGTGCCGCTGGAACCAAAGCGCACCATCTCCACCGGATAGCGCTTGCAGATTTCTTCGGCAAGCTGCCACTCCTGCTCGTGCGGCATGCCGAAGGTCGTGCCCTCGTGCAGTTTCTGTTCGACGGCTTTGACCACGGCGGGATGGCAATGCCCGGCCATCAGCGCACCAAAACACAAGTTGTGGTCAATATACTCGTTGTCGTCAATATCGTGAATACGGCTTCCCTTTCCGTCTTTCACAAAAAGCGGATAGGGCTCGTAGTGGCGATAGTTGCTGGCAACTCCGAGGGGAATACGGTCCAGCGCGCGCTTGTGAGCGGCGGCGGATTTCGGGGTGCGTTTTTCGTAAGTGGCGATTTCTCTTTGTAGCAAGTCGTGCATTTGGGTGCTCCGTCATGGCAGGTCTGTTCCCTGCGGTCAGTGTGCGAGGAAACTTTGTAAGTCTCTTACTTTCGATTTTACCAGACGAACAAAGGCGCGGCCCTCGCGAGCCGCGCCTGAAAAGTGTTGGATTCTCCTGACCTGTTAAAAAATCACTTTCAGTGCAAATTGAAGCAAACGGGGGTCGCGAACCTTCTGCGGCTGGCCAAAAGTGGTGTTCGAGGAACCACCGTCCACGCCATAGAACTGAGCATGATTGAAAACGTTGTAGATCTCGGTCCGGAACTCCAATCGGATTTTTTCACCGAGGGGCGTGTCCTTGAAAAGACCCATATCCCAGTTATTAATGGGTGGATTGCAGCAAAGCGTCCGTGGAACGTTACCGATTGTTCCGAGAGCGCTGTCGGTAAAAATGGTTGGATCGAATACGTTGCCGTCGACTCGCGGATTATGAGTCTTGAAGGTGCCGGTGAAGTCAGGTTTGCCCGGACATTCAAAACCGAGAGTACTGCCCTGCAGTTCCTGATCGTCGCAATTGTTGATCAGGATGGGGAATCCGCTCTGGTAGGTGTAGATTCCGGAAACCTGCCAGCCGTTCAGGACCTTTCCTTTATAGCCTTGGTACTTTGGAACGGGCAGCTCCCAGACGTAGTTGAATACGAAGCGATGGCGGGAATCGAAGAGCGAAGGCCCGTAGGTGGAATTGAAGTTGAGTGGATTGAGGATTTCCTCAAAACTGGAGGCATTGTCCAGCGACTTGCTAAGCGTGTAGGAAGCCTGGAATTGCAAACCATGAGAAAAGCGCTTTTCAAAGAGCGCTTGCAGCGAGTTGTAGTTGGAATGCGAGGCAGTGTCTTCCGCAAAAATGCTTGTAAAAATGGGTGTGCCATCGGCTGGGCACCCAACGCCGGTGGTGGGCTGGCAATTCGGCGAGGAGAATGGCCGCAGACCAACCAACGTGACCGCAGGATTGCCAGGACCTACGGTAGGCACGGAACCATACGGCAGATGAATCGAGAATCCAGTTGGAATCGTGTTGGCCGGCAGACTGAACGCGGAGTCCTCAAAGAAAGGACCACAACCGTAAGCCGCAGCCAAAGCTGGATTCACATTGGTATAGAAATCGGAGACAGCCTGCATATCCTGACAGGTTTGTGCATTGGCGAAGTTCTGGTCGTGGATAGCAAGCAGGCGATGGCCCTGCGAGCCGACATACCCGATCTGCGCGAGAATGTTGCCGGGGAGTTCGCGCTTGAACGTCAAGTTATACTGTGAGGAATATTGGGTGCGTAGCTTCGTCGGGAACTGTCCGAAAAGCAGAATCGGCCTGTACAGCGACCAATCCACGGGTTGATTGCGCGGCGGATTTAGGAAAGCATCAGAAACGTTCGGTTTCGTAGAACCATCCTGGGTAACGAACGGCGTGCTGAACAGCGGATTGGATACGCCATTGCTGATCCCAAAGGGCGGCTCGGCGACAAACTGCTCGAGCACCAATTGTTCGATGGGATTGTAGAAAAGGCCCCAACCCATGCTTACGGTCGTCTTGTTCGGGCCGCCAGTTAGCTTGGCGAGCGCGCCATCTTTCCAGCCGGGGCTCCAGTTCAAGCCAATGCGCGGCGCAAATGCATTGTAGTAGGTGCCAATCAGCCCGCCGGGAACGCCTTTGTCACCGGGAACAACGAGACCAGTGGGAGTGACACCCTGATTGTCGCAAGTGTTGCCCGGACCGAAGAGATTGCTCTTTGCGCTGAGCTGACATGGATAAACAGTGGAATTCTGGCCGGGATTGAAACGCTGGACTTTCTTGCCAGTATCGGTGAGGGGCGTGTTCACTTCCCAGCGCAAACCGTAGTTTAGCGTCACGTTGGGCTTAAGTTTCCAACTATCTTGAGCAAAGAGGTAGACGGATGTGCTACGGACAAATTCCGTGTTCGCTGAACCTTGCGAGTAAGAGACTGGCAGCCCTAGAAGGTAATTTGCATAAAGGTCGGACGCACCGGTATCGTTATTACCGCCGGGGCCGAAGATGTACTCGCCGTTTACGTTGAAATACACCTTTTGATCGAACTTCTGGTACCGAGCATCGCCGCCAACCTTGAAGCTGTGTTTGCCGATGATTTTGCTGTAATTATCGTTGAACTGGAAAGTGTTGCCGGTCTGCGGCAGTTGGCCTTCAAAATTGTTGCCAAAAAGGCCCTGTGTGCCGTTAAAGGTGGTAAAGGGTACGCCTTCAAATTTTGAGCCGAGGCCAGGATGGATCCCGCAACCAAATCCGGGACAAGCGGGCGTCGCGCCAAGAACGGTGCCGTCGTTGGCCACCAGCGAAGTGTCTGACGTTCCGGTAAAACAGAAGGGCGAGGCTTTGGGATCACTGCCGCACGAGGCGGTCACCGCATTGGTTCGCGTGGGAGTATAGAACTGAGGCTCCGCCTCGCGGAAAAGAGTGAAACGAAACTCGTTGACGGCCGTAGAACCCAGAGTCCAGGTGTGGCTGGCATTGATCTGCTGTACGTGCGAGATGATAGTGCCGCCAAAATTGCCGAGAGAGCCGCCTGCCAACTGGAAGATGGCGAAGGGATCGAGTGTGTTGTCGTTGTTGTAGTAATAATAGACGGACAATTTCTGGTCTTTGTTCAGAATCTGATCAAAGCGAATCTGGAATTGATCGCCGCGGTCCCTGGACTTCACGACGTCCTGGGTTTGGGAACTGCTGCCGCCGGACCCGGTCAGAAATTGCTTTGCCAAATTCACGGCCACGGGATCGAAACATGCAGTGGGGATCGTGGCGACAAGGGCGCCGCTCGGTCCGCTTGAGGGAAAAACCGAATCCCAAGCCTGAGGTGTCCCTCCGGCGGCGAGATTCAGGGCGGCCTGGCCCGCTAAAGTCAGCTTGCTTCCGGTGGGGCTCAGATTGCCGCAGCGGTGCTGGAGAATGGTCGCGACCATCGCATCATTCAATGTGCCGGGAAAAACTACCGTGTCGGTGGGCGCTCCCGTGAAGGTGCCTGAGTAGTCGCCTGCAGTTGGTACCGGCACGTTTTGCGAGACGATTCCGCGGATGATGCGGCGTCCTTCATAGGAGCCAAAAATGAAGGTCTTGTCTTTCTTAATCGGGCCGCCGAGCGTGCCGCCGAACTGGTTTTGCTTGAAAGGCGCCTTCGGCGTCGGACTGAAAGTAAACCCGTGGGCATTCAACACGTCATTGCGGAAGAATTCGTAAGCGCTGCCGTGCAGCTCGTTGGTGCCCGACTTGGTGACGACATTCACGACGGCGCCAGAGTTGCGCCCGTACTCAGCGTCAAAGGAATTCGTGATTACTCGAAACTCTTCGATGCTGTCCGGTGAGGGCTGAACCGCGGGGAGGTTGGCGAAGAGGTCGTTGCTGTCGCCGCCGTTTACAGAGTAGTTGTTGGAGCGGCCCCTGCCGCCGTTGACCGTGACGACGCCTGGCTTGTCGGAACCATAAAAGAGATTGTTTCCGATCTGCGACTGAACACCTGGCTGCAATTGCAGTAACTGAAAGACGTCGCGCGTGTTCAGGGGCAACTGCGTCGAAGAGCGCTCGTTAACGACAGCACCCAGCTGGGTCGAGGTCGTATCCACGACCGGAGGCGCGCCGGTGACTTCGACAACTTCGGTCGATCCGCCAACCTGCAGGGTGAGGTCAAGGCTGACGACTTCGTTTAGATTGAGGACGATCCCCTTGCGCGAGTACTTCTTAAAGCCTTGGCCGATGACATCGATCTGGTAAGCCCCAACGGGAACTTCGAGAAAAACGTATTCTCCGTTCGCGCCAGTTTGGACGTCACGTGTGGCGTGCGTCGCTTCATTAATCAGGGCGACACTGGCTGCCGGAATTGCACCACCGCTTGCGTCGGTGACGGTGCCGCGAATGCGGCCGCCAGTGCTCTGCGCGCGGGCAAAAGGCGCCGTGAGACAGAACGCCATTAGAAATGCTGCCGTGAATAAGATCGCGCGGCAACACATCGAATGCGGTAGCCGGAATCGTCCGTAAACCTTCATGACCTCACCCCTTGCCGCAAAGAAAAGATCTCGAGTACTGATTCTTCGAGGTTGCTGTGCCCCTGAAACCTTACTATAATACTGTAAAGTTAGAGAAGGCCGGGACCTGTGTCAAGCAGAAAGAATTTATCCGACAAATCGGCCGCGCGGAAGCCGCCGCGCACGTTGCACATCAGCGAAGTGGCCCACCGCGTGGGAATTTCTTCCTCGGCGCTGCGCGCCTGGGAAGCGCTGGGCCTGGTCTCACCGCTGCGCACCGAGAGCCGTTACCGCCTCTTCACCGAAGCCGACGTGCGGCTGCTGCAGCGAGCGATTTTCTTGCGCCGCGCCCGCGGCCTGAACCCCGCCGCCATTGTTCACGTGCTCAAGCGTCAGGGAGTTTTCTCTGCTCCTGCGGAAAGTTCGTTCCTTCCGGGCCAGCGTTTCCGCCGCTTGCGAACGCGACGCGGCCTCTCGCTGGCGCAAGTGGCTCGTGCCACCGGCGTCTCGGTAGGATTTCTCAGCGCGTTGGAGCGCGGCCAGATGCGCTCCTCAATCGCCACGCTTCGCCGCATCGCGCGTTTCTACCGCACCAATATTCTTGCTCTCTTCGAAACCGCCGGCGATAGTCCGCGGCTGGTGCGTCCGAACCAGCGAAAAGTTCTGGAGACCACGCCGGACGTACGCATGGAACTGCTGGCCTGGGGAAATACGGTAATGGAGCCGCATCTTTTCCGCATCAAACCCGGCGGCGGCAGTGGTGAATCCTATTCGCACGAAGGAGAGGAATTCCTGCATGTCCTTCGGGGAAAGTTCGATATTTCTCTGGACGGCAAGGAGCATTACCATCTGAAGCCCGGCGACAGTCTTTATTTCGAGAGTTCCACGCCACACCGCTGGAAGAATCCCGGCCGCAAGGAGACCTGGCTGCTTTGGATCAATACGCCGCCAACATTCTAAGTATTAGGACCAGCTGCCCATGAAAATTCGCTCCCTTCGCGCCGTTCTCCAGACACTTCCCCTTTTGCTTTGCGCTGCCTCGATATCGCGGGCGCAAGGCCGGATGGTCGAACCGGCCGACATCATCGTCTTACACGGCCGCGTTTATACGGAAAACCCCCAGCAGCCGTGGGCCCAGGCGGTGGCAATTTATCGAGGAAAGATCGTTGCCGTCGGAGACGATCCAGAAATTGAGCGCCGCCGCGGCAGCGGGACAAAAGTGATTAACGCCGGCGGCAAACTTGTGCTTCCCGGGTTCGTCGATTGTCATATCCATTTTATCGATGGCTCTTTCAGTCTCGGCCGTGTGAACCTCGAAGGCGCAAAGGATCCCGCCGACATTCAAAAACGCTTGCGCGAATATGCCGCCGAACATCCAGGAGATGACTGGATTCTTGGCCGTGGGTGGAATTACGCCATGTTCGGACCTGAAGCGCTTCCGAACAAGAAGTATCTGGATGAACTTTTTCCAAACCGGCCAGTTTCCCTCGAAGGGTACGATGGGCATACCTACTGGGCCAATTCGAAGGCGCTCGCGATGGCAGGGATCACCAGCGATACTCCCGATCCGCCCAATGGCGCGATTGTTCGGGACCCGCGGACGGGTGATGCGACCGGCGCCCTAAAAGAGGCTGCCGAGGAGCTGGTCGCCAGAATCATTCCGAAACCGACTCGCGCCGAAAAGCTCTTGGCGCTTCGCGCGGGAATGAAATGGGCGAACGAACACGGCATAACTCGTGTACACAGCGCCGGACAGGATTTCGAAGCACTCGATCTTTTCGACGAAATGCGCCACCGTGGCGATCTCACGGTGCGCATGTACATCGCATACTTCCTGAATCCGCCAGAGCTCCGGCCGCAGGACCTCGACGCCATTCGGCACGCCCGCAAGAAACATCATGACGAGTGGATTGACGCCGGGGCCGTCAAATTCATGGTGGACGGCGTCGTCGAATCGCATACGGCCGCCATGCTCGAGCCGTACAGCGACGACCCTTCATTGAAGGGCAAGCTTTTCTGGGAGCCCGCGAAGTACAAGGCTGCGGTCGCGGCATTGGACAAGCGCGGTTTACAGCTTTTCACGCATGCCATCGGTGACTACGGCGTGCGAACGGCGCTGGATGCCTATGAGAATGCCGAAGCGCGGAACCACAAACGCGATCGCCGGCCGCGCATCGAACATATCGAAACCATTGCCCTGCCCGACATTTCGCGATTTGGAAAGCTCGGCGTTATCGCCAGCATGCAGCCGCTTCATTCGTATCCGGATGCTGATACTCTCGACATCTGGGCGCGAAATGCCGGACCGGATCGCGCTTCGCGCGCGTGGGCGTGGAAAAGCATCGCTGATTCTGGCGGCCATCTCGCCTTCGGCAGCGATTGGCCTGTGGTCACGCTCAACCCATGGGAAGGAGTACAAACCGCAGTTACGCGCCAGACGTCTGAAGGCCAACCTGAAGCGGGGTTTGTGCCTGAACAGAGGCTGACCGTGGCGCAAGTGGTCGACGGTTATACGCTCGGAGCGGCGTTCGCCGGGCGCCGCGAAAAGACGGAGGGTTCTCTGGAAATCGGTAAGCTGGCCGACCTGATCATCGTTTCCCAGAATATTTTCGACATCGAACCACACAAGATTGGTTCGACAAGAGTTGTCACCACCATTGTTGGCGGGCGTGTAGTTTATCAAGCGGACACAAAGTAACCGGGAGGAGCAATGAGATTTCGCGCCATACTTCTGGGCCTTCTGGCGCTTGCGTTGACGTGCGGTGCTTGCAAGAAAAAAGAGGAATCGCTGAGTCTGCTGGTTTGGGAAGGCTATGCAGATCCCTCGTTCATCAAAGCCTTCGAGGAAAGCCATCACTGTAAGGTCAGTGCGTCGTACATGGGCTCAAGCGACGAGCTTGTCGCCAAGTTGCGCGGCGGCAGCGCGGCGAACTATGACGTCATTTCGCCTTCGAGCGACGTCGCCGCGTCTATCGCGCGCGCTGGACTGGCCGCGGCACTCGATCTGTCAAAGTTGCCGGCTTATTCGCAGCTCTCAGCGAGACTTCGGGATCTGCCGCTGGTAAAGGTGAACGGGCAAATTTACGGCGTCCCGTTCATGTGGGGGCCCGACCCGTTGCTGTATGACACCACGGCATTCACCGAGCCGCCGGATTCGTGGACAATTTTCTGGGACCCGAAATACAAGGGCAAGTTGTCTGTTTGGGACGATCTTTCAACCGTCTATATGGCCGCGCAGGTTCTCGGTTACGACAAGCCCGACCCGTCCATGCTCTACAATTTGACGGACGACCAGCTTGCCGCCGTGAAAAAGAAACTGATTGATTTGAAGCCCAACATCCGCAAAATGTGGGCCACCGGCGGCGAGCTCACCAATCTTTTTCAAAATCATGAAGTCGCGGCCGCGATGGGCTGGCCGCTGATGACCAATCAGCTTCGCCAGCTTCATTTTCCAATCGGCGAAACCATTCCGAAGGAAAACACCACCGGCTGGATCGATCACCTGATGATTTCCGCAGCGAGCTCCAGGAAGGAGCTTGCCACGGAATTTTTGGAATACATGATCGAGGCGCAAACACAGAAACAAATTACCGATGTAACCCACTACACTCCCGCAAATCCAGGAGCTTCCCGATTCCTGACTCCCGACGAAATCAAGGGCCTGCATCTCGATAATCCCGATGCCTATATGCAACGGATCTATTTCTGGCAAGATGTTCCCCGTCGCGCGAAGTACAACGAAATCTGGAACGAGGTCAAAGCTGCTCAGTGAGTTCCACCACAAACTCGATCGAAACAGCCGCATCAGCACCGGGAGTTTTGCTGGAAGTCCGCAGCGTCGTCAAGAGCTTCGGCGCGCGCGAAATCCTAAAAAATATTTCCTTGAACATCGCTCCAGGAGAATTCCTCACGCTGCTGGGCGAGAGCGGTTCCGGCAAAACGACGCTTCTCCGTCTGGTTGCGGGATTCGAACAACCCACGGCCGGAGAGATCTGGATGAGCGGCGAGCGCCTCGACACGTTGCCGCCCTACAAGCGCCGCGTGAATACCGTTTTCCAGCACTACGCATTATTCCCGCATCTCAGCGTGCGAGAGAACGTGGCTTACGGCTTGCGCGTCAGGAAAACTTCTGCCGCGGAGATCGACGGCCGCGTCGCCGAAGCCTTGCAAATGGTGAAGATGCGGGAATTCGCGGATTCCCGTCCGTCCAAACTGAGTGGCGGACAACAACAACGCGTCGCCCTGGCGCGTGCGCTCGTCAATCGCCCTCTGCTCTTGCTCCTCGACGAACCACTCTCCGCCCTCGACGCGAATCTGCGAAAGCAGATGCAAGGCGAATTGAAAGCACTGCAACGGGAGCTCGGAATTACATTTCTCTCTGTTACCCACGACCAGGAAGAAGCCATGGCGCTTTCCGACCGCATAGCGCTGCTGTCGAACGGCGCGCTGGAGCAAGTCGCTGCTCCCCGCGAAATCTACGCGCATCCCGCCACCGCCTACACTGCTCAGTTCATCGGTCAGACGAATCTATTGCGAGGCCAAATTGCTGATGGCATGGCCAGATGCGGAGTGCTCGAATGGCCCGCCGATGGCCCAGGCGGCGCCGCTGTTTTCTCGTTGCGCCCCGAGGCCATCCGTCTTGCTTCCGACGGGGCCGCTGCTCATGGAACGGCGCGGTTCCAGGCCACGCTTCAACAACAGTTTTTCAGTGGCGCGAGCGAATTGCTCGAAGTCAACTGCGGTGGCCAGCTCTTGCGCGTGCGAATTTCCGCGCACGGGCCCCTTTACGGTAAACATGATTTTATCTTCTCGATCGCGGACGCCATCCGCGTCCAGGAGTAATCGCCCCAATCGCGACCTATGTATTCACGCGCGTACAAGACGCTCGTCTCTCTCCCCCCGCTCCTCTGGGTTGGCTTCTTCCTCTTGCTTCCCTACGCCCTGATGTTCGCGCACAGCTTCTGGGCGGTTCGTGACGGAGTTCTCGTCCACCAGTGGAACCTCCACAATTATGCGGCGCTCTTCTCCAAGCCCGTCTACGCCGAAGTCCTCCTGCGCACCATGCGCATCGCTGCTTCGGTAACGCTCTGCTCTCTGCTGCTCGGTTACCCGCTGGCCTATTACTTGTCGTTTCATGCCGGCGCGCGCAAAGAACTGCTCTACCAGCTCGTCATCGTGCCGCTGTGGGTGAGCTACCTGGTGCGCGGCTACGCCTGGAAAACCATTTTGGGCAGCGAAGGCGTTCTGAATGGCTTTCTCCAGTACCTCCACCTCACTCACGAGCCCGTCGCGTTCCTTCTCTATAGCCCGTTCGCCGTCGTTCTCGTGCTCACCCATATCTACACGCCATTCGTTTTTTTACCCATCTATGCCGCCCTCGAACACATCCCGCGTCCACTGGTTGAAGCATCGCAAGATCTCGGCGCGGGATCAGTCGAAACATTTCTGCGCGTCATCCTGCCTCTCTCGCTTCCCGGCCTGCTCGCCGGCGCAACGTTCGCTTTCGTTCTCTCATTGGGCGACTTCCTCGCCCCGCTTCTCGTCGGCGGCGCTTCCGGCACAATGATTGCCAACGTTGTACAGAGTCTGTTCGGCGCGGCTTACGATTGGCCGCTCGGCGCGGCAATTTCCGTCTGCATCCTGCTCATCACCATTGCCCTGCTTTTCCTCAGCGAGCGGCTCGAAAAGCGCTGGTCCTTCAAATGAGCCGTGCAGCTCAGCTCCGCCGCGCTCCGCTGCTGACTATTTACGCGGCGCTCGTTTTCATCTTCATCTATCTGCCGGTCGCCGTTCTCATTCTCTACTCTTTCAATCGAGAAGGTGTCGGCGGCTTTCCTCCGCGTCATCTCACGCTCGATTGGTACCGCCAGCTTTTCGCCGATTCCGCCATTTGGGATGCCGTCCTGAACAGCTTGATGGTTGCCGCAGCCAGCGTCGCACTCTCGTTGACTCTCGGCCTCCTCGCCGCGCTGGCTCTCGATCGCGCCGCGTTCCCTGGAAAATCTCTCTTCCGTCGCCTCGTTCTCCTGCCGCTGATTCTTCCCGGCATCATCACGGGGCTTTCGCTGCTTATGTTCGCCGTCTTCGCCGGGGCACCACTTAGTTTGCTCACCGTTTTTATTGGCCACGGTACTGCTCTGATATCGGTCGCGACCACTGAGCTCTTCGCAGGCCTCCAAAAAATGGATCGCGCTCAGGAAGAAGCTTCGCTCGACCTCGGCGCGACGCCTTGGCAAACCCTCTGGCGCGTCACGCTCCCGAATCTAAAGCTTTCCCTAATCGCCGCCGGCCTGCTTATCTTTACACTCTCCATGGACGAGATTGCCGTCACTTTTTTCCTCATCGGCCGAGACAATACTTTGCCTCTCGAAATCTGGGGCCGCCTCCGCCGCGGCATCACTCCAGAAATTAATGCCGTCTCCTCTCTGATCTTTGCCGTTTCCGTTGGCCTCATCATCATCTGGTATCGAATCCGCACGCGCGGTCTCGGCGCGAAAAATCCAGCGGGGAAAGCTTTGCAGGCATTTCCGGAGTAAAATGGCCGCGGCGGTCGGCGATTCTCGGACAAGTTGTGGCCAGCGCGGAGCGAAAATCACCCAATGACAAACTCAAAGCTTCAACGATGGAAGTCCTTCTTCCTGTGCTTGGTACTGCTCGTTGGCGCCGCTCTCCTCAAGGCCGGGGAACAGTCACGGTCCTTCGACATCGTCATCACCAACGGCCGCATCATCGACGGCACTGGCTCGCCCTGGTATTCCGGTGACATCGGCATTCGCACCGGACAGATTGCCGCCATCAGCAATCTGAGCAACGCGAAGCGCGCGCGCACGATCGACGCTCGCGGCAGAGTTGTCGCTCCCGGGTTCATCGACATGCTCGGTCAGTCCGAGTACACCATCCTCGTCGATCCCCGTTTGCCCTCCAAGATCTTTCAGGGAATCACCACGGAAATCACCGGCGAGGGCGAATCAATCGCCCCGCTAAACGACACGATTCGCCACGCCGATCAGGAACAATTCGATCACTATCACATCCAGGCCGATTGGCGGACGTTCCGCGAATACTTTTCCCGGCTCGAAAAGCAACGCTTCGGAATCAACATTGCCAGCTACGTAGGCGCCACGCGCGTGCGGCGCGTGGTGCTCGGCGATAGCGATGTCCAACCCACTCCCACGCAGCTTGATCAAATGAAAGAGCTGGTAAACCAGGCGATGCGCGATGGCGCCGTCGGTGTCTCCACTTCTCTTGAATACGCTCCGGCACCTTACGCCAAAACTGAAGAGTTGATTGCTCTCGCCGCGGAAGCCTCCAAATTCGGCGGCATTTACGCCACCCACATGCGCAACGAAGGCACCGGCATATTGACCGCCATTGATGAAGCGCTGCGCATCGGCCGCGAAGCTAAAATCCCCGTCGAAATCTGGCATCTGAAAACCGGCGGCAAGCCGAGCTGGGGACGCATGCCGGAGGTCGTTGCCAAGATCAACGCCGCCCGAGCGCAAGGACTCGATGTCACCGCGGACACCTACGCCTACACCGCGTGGTTCAACGATTTTTCCGCTTTCATTCCCGCCTGGGCGCACGACGGCGGAAACGCCAAACTCATTGAACGTTTGAAAGATCCTGCAATTCGCGAACGCATTCGCAAGGATATGCTCACTCCTTCAGACCAGTGGGACAACGAATGGCAGGAGATTCCCGGCCCTGAAGCAGTCCTCATCGGTGTCGTTCACAATCCTCAATTGCTTCCGTTACAGGGCAAGACTCTCGCCGAGATCGCAAAACTTTGGAACAAGGATCCGATGGACGCTCTCTTCGATCTCCTCGTCGAAGACCATGCGCTCACTTCTGTCGCCGTCTTCGGCATGTCCGAGCCGGACGTATTGCTAGCGCTCCAGCAGCCTTGGGTTTCCGTGGACAACGACTCCTCCGGCACAGCGCCCGAGGGCATTCTCGGCCGGGAACATCCTCATCCGCGAGCGTACGGAACATTCCCGCGCATCCTGCGCAAGTACGTCCGCGAAGATCACAAGCTCACACTCGAAGAGGCCATCCGCAAATTCTCTGCATTGCCGGCGCAACGCATGCGCTTGACGGACCGCGGCGTCTTGAAAGCCGGCATGTGGGCGGACATCGTCATTTTCGATCCTGCAAGAGTCCATGACCTCGCCACCTTCGAGAATCCAAACCAATTGTCGCAGGGAATGGAATACGTGATCGTCAACGGAGTACCTGTCGTTGACCATAGCGAGATGACCGGTGCGTTGCCGGGCAGAGTCCTTCGCGGCCCCGGCTACATGCCCTGAGTTACTTGTTCTGAGGCGCGTCCCCTGACGAGATGGCTCAAGTTGGTTCATAATAGCGGGCACGGTTGGTGCGCTGCAATTTGTCCCCGGAGGAGTCATGCCTGATCGCCTGGAAGATTTTCAGAAATTTCGCGCCGACCTGAACGAGGAAATTCTCGGCTGCGGCCATCTCGGCATCAAACGCTTCTTCGCCCTTGACCACCAGGCTTACGAGCCAGGCCCGCTCGGCACCAAACAGAAAGAATTACTCGGGCTGGTCGCCTCCGCGGTGCTGCGTTGCGATGACTGCATCACCTATCACCTGGTCCGCTGCGGCGAGGAAGGCTGGAAGCGCGAAGAAGTGATTGACGCGCTCAACGTCGCGCTGATCGTTGGCGGCTCCATCACTATTCCCCACGT
>WNFP01002125.1_pt1 | contig 24373 bp, 19 predicted proteins | sample 5400201 | NCBI WGS metagenome assembly WNFP01 (sample SAMN13153355, study PRJNA577476) | soil metagenome | isolation source: 115 cm saprolite under Madrone tree | place: USA:California | collected 2016-06-14
CGTAATTGAGGTCCATCAGGACCGCGTCAAATTCACGGGATTCTATGGCGCTCAGAGCCTCGGCCGGAGAAGCCACGCCCTGTGTTTCATAACCCTCACGCTTTAAGAGCAGGCGCAGAGCGTCGCGAATGTCCGCCTGATCGTCAGCCAAAAGAACTCGATAAGAGTGCGGGTTAGTCGTCTTCATTCGAATGTGTTTGTGAAGTTCATCCTACTGCCGTTTTCCAGCACGGTGGAAAACCATGGAAGCGACGCCTTGCGCCAGCAAGCGTCTGCTCAAGCGGGTTGTGCCGCGCCGACGTGTGCGCCGGCCGTAGCGCTGTCACCCACAACCCACCCGTCCTTCACTTGGATAATGCGACTCCCATAGGCTGCGTTTCTCTCTGAGTGTGTGACCTGGATGATTGTTGTACCGGCGTCATTCAGTCTCTTGAAAAGCTGCATGATCTCGTCGCCTTGTGCGGAATGGAGATTCCCAGTCGGCTCATCGGCGAGGATCAACTTCGGACTAAGGATCACCGCGCGGGCGACTCCCACAAGCTGTTGTTGGCCGCCGGAGAGCTGGTTCGGGAAAAGATCTTTCTTGCCCACGATGTGAAATCGGTCCAGGGCGTCGCAAACCAGGCTAATGCGTTCCTTGTGCGGCACGTTCTTGTAGGAGAGCGGGACCTCCAGATTTTCGAAAACGGTCAGATTGTCGATGAGGTGATAACTCTGAAACACAAAGCCAATGTTCGCTTTATGCAGTTCGTTCCGCTTCTTGACGTTGAGCTTGTGGACAGCTTCACCGTGGAAGTAGTAGTCCCCGGTCCAAGCGCCATCGAGCATCCCAATGATGCTCAGCAGGGTAGACTTTCCAGCGCCGGAAGGGCCCATGATGGTGACAAATTCGCTGGGTTGAATATCAAGATTGATTCTGCGCAACAGATAGAATTTATTCGGACCGGCCTCGACAACTTTTTCCAGATTTCGTAGCTGAATCAATGGTTCCACATCGGCTCCTTGCGGTTCGAACAGCGAATCGCGCCTCTATCTTAGCGCATGTCGTTACGACAAGACTTCTACCCTACTCATACCGCAACGCAACTAATGGATCCACGCGTACGGCACGCCGCGATGGAAGATAAGAGGCCAAGGTGGCAACACCCGCCAACACCAGCGGAAGCACGATGAATGCGACGGGATCAGCGACCTTCACTCCGAAAAGCAAACTGGATAGCGCGCTCGCCAAAGCGAACGCAACTGGAAGTCCGATGCCCATGCCGATCAGCGTGAGCAATGCACCCTTTTTGAGGACCATTCGCTGAATGTCGTTTGCCGTGGCGCCCATGGCCATGCGAATGCCGATCTCGTTGGTGCGCTCGCTAACTGCATAAGACATTACGCCGTATACCCCGACCGACGCGAGCACCAGCGCGATGATCCCCAGGATGCCCATCATGACCGCCACATAGGCGATACCGACAATGGAGTCGCTGATGACCTCGTCCAGGGGTTTGATGCTGTACAGAGACAGCTCAGGATCTACGGCGGCTACTTCGCTGCGAACATTATGGACGAGTGAGCGCGGATCTCCGGCGGTGCGCAAGACCAGCGAGGCATACAAAGGCGGCGCTTGCCGATAGGTCCGATAGATCGTTGGGATGTCATCTTTGTTGATCCAACTATAGTGCACGTCATCCACGATCCCGACGATCGTCAGCCACGGTGACTCGTCTGCGGCTTGCCCGACTTTCAGCCTTTTCCCCAGGGGCTTTTCTTCTGGAAAATACCGCCTGGCCAGGCTCTTACTGATAACTGCGACAGGTAGGGTGCCATCGCCGTCCGTGTTAGCCAGTTGGCGCCCCTCGTCGAGAGCAATCTGCATCAACACAAAATAGTTCGGGCTGACAGTCTGGACGATCGCGCTGTTTGCTTCGCCGCGATCCCTTGGCGTGTGCCCTTCAGCGGAGAAGGCTCTGATGTCGGCTCCTCCCCCGTTTGCGTAGGGTACTTGGGTGACCATCGCCGCAGATTGAACAGTTGGAAGTGCCGCGAACCTGTGTAGCACTTGCTCGTCGAAAGACACCCGGCTCGGCTGCGCCTTGTAGCGCAGTTCCGGCAGGCTGAAGTTCATCGCGAGAATGGATTCCGGGTGATACTTTTCATTCACGTTGAGCAGCGCCGTAAAGTTTTTCACCAGCAAACCGGCACCCACCAGAAGGACGAGGGAAAGGGAAATCTCGGCCACGACGAGTGCGTTGCGCAAACGATGACGCGCGCGGCCGGCCGAAGATCCACGACCGCTTTCTTTCAGTGTTTCGCTTAGGTTTGTGCGCGACGTCAGCAGCGCCGGCGCAATTCCAGAAAGGATACCGCTGCATAACGCGATGGCCAGCGTAAAAACGAACGCGTTTAGATCGAGGCTGATCGTCTTCCATCCGGCAACGAACTTGGCCACGTCTGCCGGCATGTGCGCGAGTATGAGAGTGATGTCCCATTCTGCGAACAGCAATCCTGCCGCGCAGCCAAGCAGGGATAAAAGGATACTTTCTGTCAGCAGTTGGCAGACGAGACGGGCGCGGCTCGCTCCCATGGCCGCTCGTACGGCCAGCTCCTTTTGCCGACCGGAAACACGCGCAAATTGCACGTTGGATACGTCCGCACAGGCAATGAGCAGCACGAACCCCACGGCACCCATGAGCAGCAAGGTGAACTGCCGCGTGATATCAGTGGTCACAAATTCGCGCACCGGCATCACGCGAAGCCGCCACCCTTTGTAAGAATCCGGATACGCCTCGCTTTCTCGTTGCGCAATTGCGGTCATTTCTGCGGTCGCCTGATTGACCGAGGTATCCGGTTTCAGCCGGCCGAGAACCCACAGCCAGCGCGAAGTCCGCTCGGCTCGCTGCTTCGCGGTAAGAGCCATGGGCATCCACAATTCCGCTGGCATCGGGAAATCAAACCCTTTGTTCATTACTCCTACGACCGTGAAGCTCTTGCCATCCACCTTCACGGTCTGGTTGAGGATATTCGGATCGGCCGCATACCGCCGCTCCCAGAGTCCATAGCTCAGAATGATCTCCTGATCTTTTCCTGGCTGTTCTTCTTCCGGCAGAAATGTACGGCCCATTTTCGGTTGAACGCCCAAAAGGCCGAAGAAATTTGCCGTCACCCCAAATCCTTGGATTCTTTCCGGCTCGCGATTCCCGGTCAAGTTCACCTCATCCCAGTGGTAGGCGCCCAATTGTTCGAACGACTTTGCCTGTGTCTGCCAATCCCGATACGTTGCCGGGGACACGGGACTCGTCTCGATGTTCTGCTGCGGGCGCACATTCACCATGGCCACGATGCGGTCAGGGTTTTCGAATGGCACCGAATGCAATAGGAACGCCTCCGCTACGCTGAACATCGCCGTATTCGCGCCTATGCCCAGCGCCAGCGCCGTCGCGCAGACGAGCGTTGCCAGAGGATGCTTCCACAGCAGCCGTGCGCCGTACCGGATGTCCTCGAAGATGATGTGCACTTAGTAGCTCCTACTCGTATCGCAACGCGATCAGCGGATCTACGCGCATCGCCCGCCGCGCCGGGACGTAGCATGCTGCCAGCGAGACCGTCACCAGGAGCAAATTCACTGCTACGAAAATTAGGGGGTCCCGCATGCTCACTCCGTAGATCATGCCTTCGAGTAATCTCGTCAGCATCAGCGCCGCTGCGACGCCGAACACTACGCCGATGACGACCAGCTTCAACCCTTCTGTCAGAATCATGCGCAGCACATCCGCGGGCCTTGCCCCTAGCGCCATGCGCACCCCGATTTCACGGGTTCGCTGCGATACCGCGTAGGAGATGACTCCGTAAATGCCCACACTCGCAAGCGCCAGCGCGAGGCCGCCGAAGATGCTCAACAACAGCATCATGAAGCTTCGCAGGGCCAGCGAACGCGCGAGCACTTGGTCCATGGACCGAACCGCGCCAGTCGGCACAAGCGAATCTGCCGCGGCCAGCGCTTCCCGCAGAGCTTGGTTAAGGATGAGAGGGTTGCCCGTCGTTCGTGCCACGATGCTTCGCGGAAACCAGCCCTCGAAGAGGCTGGATGTTCCCAATTTAGCTTGCGCAGCAGGAATAAATGTCGTCGGTTTGGCGGGCTGATCCACGTAACTCTTCACGTCGCCCACCACGCCTACCACCTCACAAAGGACGCCACTGACGTAGAGGTACTTTCCGAGTGAGCCTTGCCCCTGAAAATATTTGCGAGCGACCGCTTCATTGATAATGACCACGGGGCTCGAGAATTCGGAATCGGATTCCGTGAATCCACGCCCTTGCTTCAAGGGTGTTCCGATGGCCTGGAAGTAGCCCGGCGTAATCTCCCTGTAATCCATGGAGATCCATTCCGATTCCTTGGGCCCGGCAATCCTTACGCCATTATTTCCCCCGCGTTCGAGGGGCAATCCCGCCGCAACGACGCCCGCAGCGGTCACGCCCGGCAAAGCTGCAATGCGCTGCTCGATGGCGCGGTAGAATCGAGTAATTTCCGGAGTGGAGTTGTATTTCGACCCGGTCATCCAGAATTGCATGGTAAGAACGTGGTGGGAATCAAACCCGGGATTTGTATTCATCAATTTTGCGAAGGTGGCGATCATCAGACCCGCTCCGGCCAGCAGCACGAGCGATAGAGCTAATTCCCCGATCACCAATCCTTGCCGCAGCCTCGCGCGGCCGACTCCCACACTGGCTCTTGCCTCGCCCTCCTTAAGCGTCTCGCTGAGATTAGTCTTGGTGGCATACAGCGCAGGCGCAATCCCAAACACGGCGCCCGTCAGAATGGAAATTAGAAACGTGAATGCGAATGTCCACGCATCGAGGCGGATATCGCTCAAGCGGGGCAAATTGCTGGGCGCCATCGCCAGGAGTGAACCCAATCCCGAGCCGGCCACAGCCAAACCGAGTGCTCCCCCGGCCAAAGCAATCAACATGCTTTCTGTCAGCAGTTGGCGGATGAGTCGAACCCTCGAGGCTCCCATGGCGACGCGCACCGCAATTTCTCGCCCCCGTGAGCTTCCGCGCGCGAGGAACAAATTGGCCACGTTGGCGCAAGCAATCAGAAGTACAAAGGCGATCGCACCCAATAGAACCAGCAGGAACGGGCGCATCCCCGCGCCGATCATGGCCTGATACGGCCTGAAACTCATGATGAGCTGCTGCCCCACATCGTTGGGATAGCGGACTCGGAAATCCCGGGTGACGACGTCCATCTGCGACTGCAGTTGATCGCGCGTCACCCCCGACTTCAGCCTGGCGATAACACTGATGTTTTCGCCGCTGCCTGCGGTCTTCGCCACCAGCGCCAGCGGAATCCACACCTCTCCCGGGACACCTGGATTCAGATCAGAATTGGCGCGCGGATCAAAGCCAGCGGGCATCACTCCGATTACCGTGTAAGCATCCCCATTGAGCAAAACCTTATGGCCAATCGCTCCCTCATCCCCGCCCAGGCGGCGCTTCCATAGGGAATGACTCAATATGGCAACGCGCTGCCCGTCGGCTCGATCTTCTTCGGGAAGAAAGTCGCGGCCGAGCGCGGGGCGAATACCAAATACTTGGAAATATTCGGCTGAGACAGGCACACCACGAACATGTTCCGCTTCATTCCCGGTAGCAAGATTGAAGCCAACGTCGGTGTAACCCGCGATGTGTTCGAAGAGCTTGCCGTACTCCCGCAGAAGCTCCAACTGCTTCGCCGTTAAACTCATCTCATCGGAGAGTGTTTGATAGCTCTCGGCAAGCTGGACGATATGGTCGGGCTCAGGGAAGGGCAGCGGGCGGAGCAGCACTCCGTATACAACTGTAAAAATTGCAGTGTTGGCGCCGATGCCCAGCGCAAGGGTCAAAACGGCCACAGCGGTGAACCCGGGACTCTTCGCCAGCATCCGCGCTGCGAATCGTAGGTCCTGCCAGAACGTATCCATGAGCCGCCTCGGCGTCAGGCGCCTACGCGCGCTTCCTGGGTCTCCTCGACGATGCGCCCGTCGAACAGATGAATGGTGCGCTCGGCGAAATTGGCGTAACGCTGGTCGTGCGTGACCATGCAAACGGTCGCGCCGTTGCGGTGCAGGTCGCGAAGGAGCTCCATCACCGCCTCGCCGTTCTTTGAATCGAGGTTTCCGGTCGGCTCGTCAGCCATCAGAATGAGCGGATCACCGACCAGCGCGCGGGCCACCGCCACACGCTGCTGCTGACCGCCGGAGAGTTGCGAGGGGTAGTGGCGTAGCCGGTGCGCCATGCCGACACGTTCCAGCGCGTGCTGCACCTTCTGCTTCCGCTCCGCAGCGCTCGTGCCCCGATACGTCAATGGCAGTTCGACGTTTTCATACACGGTCAGGTCGCCAATCAGGTTGAAGGCCTGGAAAATAAATCCAATCTCGCGGTTGCGGATCCGCGTGCGCTCGCTGATCGAGAGATTCGCGACCGACTGCCCGTTGAGCGTATACTCGCCGCCCGTCGGTGAATCGAGTAGCCCGAGAATGGAGAGCAATGTCGATTTGCCGCAGCCCGAAGGCCCGGCGATCGAGATGTATTGCCCCTTCTTGATCTCCAGGTGGATCTCGGACAAAGCGTGCGTCTCGACCTCATCCGTATAGAACACTTTCTTCACGCCTTCCATCCTGATTAGTGTTGCGTTTGGGTCCGTCATTTGCTCTCCTTCTCGTATCCGATCTTGAAAGCTCTGATCACCTGCACTTGGTCCTGGTGCTCACCAGACAAAATCTAGCTTGCGGCTATTCCTTAGAAAGAAACTGTAACCCCTTTATTTTCAGCGCACTCTCCTCGCTTCTTTCCTGGTTCGTCATGGCTCGAAGAACCATGATTTATTCGTAGCGCAGCGCCACGATGGGGTCGATCCGCGTTGCTCGCCGCGATGGGAGGTAGCACGCTGCGAAAGCCACGAGGCAGATAATCCCCAACGATGCCGCATACACCGGAACGTCGCCCGCGTGCACCCCGTACAGCAGAGACTCGCTTAGCCGAGCTAGCCCGTATGCCAGTGGCAATCCCACCGCCGCGCCCACCAAAACCATCCATCCAACTTCCTTGAACACTAGCCCTCTTACGTGTCCAGCCGGGGCCCCCAGCGCCACTCGAATTCCAATTTCCCGCGTCCGCTGCACGACCAGGTACGCCAGCACCCCGTAAATTCCCAGTGCCGCCAGCAACGCCGCCAACCCGCCAAATGCCGCGGAAAGCCCCGCGATCACGCGCTCAGCAAATAGATCTTCGTCCACTACGCGCTCGACTGTCTTTAGTTCGTACATCGGCAAATTAGCATCCGCTCCCCGGACCGTCTCCCGCAGGGTGTTGGCGATTAACAAGGGATCTTGTTGGGTGCGAACGTAAAAACTCATGCCGAAGAGTTTTCCGAATTGCGAATAGGGCTGATAGAAAAACGGCCGCTCGGCATCCCGGACGTGACCCTCTCTTACCGCTTTCACAACACCAACGATCTCTATATTTGGCTTGGCATCATTTCCCCCGCCCAGCGCAAAGTGCATGCCAATCGGGTTTCTGTTCGGAAAGAACTGTCTTGCCATGGCTTCATTTACGATCGCCACCTTCGTGTTTGCCGCGGTGTCTCCGGCGTTGAATTCGCGACCGGAAAGCAGCGGAATTCTCATGGTCGAGAAATAGTTCGGGCTCACCGCGTCATAATTCACGTGCCGGTCATCGGTATCTAGGTTTTGACGGCCTTCCACGGAAATGTTCGAGCCCAAATCGGTCCCCGTCAGCACCGGAATCTGCGACGATCCCACACCGAGCACTCCGGGGAGCGCACCCAGCCTCTCCCTTAGCCGGTCGACCAGGGCCACCGTTCTCGACGCGTCATAGCCGCTCAATTGCGGCGAAATCGAAAACGTCATCAGGTTCTCCGTGCTCAATCCCAGGTTTTGCGTCCGCAGGTTCCACAGCGTCCGGGAAAACAGCGCCCCGCCTGTCAGCAACAGCAGCGTGAATGCCACCTGACCTGCAACGAGGTACTTGCGGAATCGCACGTGGGCCGGCCCCGCCGATGTTGATGATCCCTGGTCTTTCAACGTCTGCGAAACCCCGGTTCGCGTCGCCCGCCAAGCAGGGATCAGCCCGAACACCAGCGCCGAGACCGCCGTCGCTGCCGTCGCAAACGCCAATACGCTTCCATCGACGCGCGCCGTGATCCCCTGTACCATTGCTTCAGAAACGACGGCTTGCGTCAAAATGTTCATTATCCAGGCGCCCAAAATGAGTCCTAGAACGCCACCACCCAGTGCGCAGAGAAAGCTTTCCACCAGCAATTGCCGCATCATCCGTCCTGGCGAGGCTCCCAGGGCCGAACGGATGGCAAACTCGCGCTGCCGCGCAGCTGCCTTTGCCAGCAGCAGATTCGCCACGTTGGTGCACGCGATCAGCAGCACCAGTGCCACCATGGCAAACAGCGCCATCAGAGCCGGCCCGGAATCGCGCTGGACGACGGTTCTTCCCTGTGCTCCAGGAAACAGCTCAATCCTCTTAGCGAGAAACTTCTGACGGTCTTTGGCTCCCATATGGGGGTTGGGGATGGACCCCACCTGTTGTTCGAGCAGGCCCGGGTAGTCCACGTTGATTCCCGCCTGTGCCCGCTCCATGGACACGCCCGACTTCCGCCGCGCCAACACTGCCAAAAACGAATCATTCCAGTCGTCCGCGTCTGTCCCACCTGGATGCCGCTGAATCCTGCCTGCGCAGCGCCGACGATGGTCATTTCCGTGTTGTTCACGAGAATCGTGTGATTCAAAACTCCCGTGTCTCCGCCGAAATGCTGCGTCCAGTAAGCATGGCTCAACACGAGTACCGGATGGGCCCCCTGGACATCGTCATCGGCAGCCGACAGCACTCGGCCGAGGGCCGGCCGCACACCAAGCACCTCGAAATAGTTCCCAGTTACGAGTTCGCCCGAACCACGGTCCGTCTGTCCATGACTCGCGATGCTTGCCGAAAATTCATATCGCGCGAGCACCCCATCAAAAACCGTGGTGTTTTTTGCCAGCCCCTTGTACAGCGGGTAGGAAAAAATCTCCGAATCATCGCCGTCACTCCACACATGTCCATGTTTGGGTCCGGGCGACTTCAGCACCACCAACTCTTGGGGATTCTCGACCGGCAAGCGGCGCAACAGGACTTGATTGAGAAGCGAAAAAATTGCCGTGTTCGCGCCGATGCCGAGCGCCAGCGTGAGGATCGCAATCGCTGTAAATCCCGGATTCTTAGCCAGCATCCGTAGGCCATACCGCACGTCTTGATAAAGCTCTGGCATCCTCTAGATCCTTAAAATCCTTGATCCCCAAACGGCAATCATTCGTAGCGCAGCGCCTCGATCGGATCGACGAGCGTCGCGCGCCGCGCCGGGACATACGCCGCCGTGCCCGCAACACAGATCAGGAGCAAGCACGCTCCCGCGTACGACAATAAGTCCGTCGGCTTGACGTCAAAGAGCATGGTGCCCAGCAGGCGGCTACCAGCATAGGCGGCCGCGACACCTGCAACAATTCCCGCGCTAACGACGATGAACATGTGTTGCAAGACAGTCCCAAGAATGTCTCCCCGTTGCGCTCCCATGGCCATGCGAATTCCGATTTCCCGAGTGCGTCGGGCGACGGCAAAAGCCACTACTCCATACAGTCCTACCGAAGCAAGCAGAGTCGCGAGCAAGCCAAACGCGCTCGAGAGCCAAGTAACTACCCGCTCCTCGGTCAGCGATTCTTCCGTTTGGATCTCCAAGGTGGTTGTTCCGTAGAGGGGTAGGTTGGCGTCCAGGTCCTTGACTTCGGCGCGCACGAGTTCTGCAAGCTTTCGAGGATCGCCCGCCGTGCGCGCGTGCAGCGTCATGTCAAAGAGGCGTGGTTGTTGCGCCATCGGAGTATAAAAGTGGCGGCGGGCCTCTTCCTGAAGATGAACATACTTCGCATCCTTGACCACTCCGATGATTTCAATATCCGGCTGAGCTTTTGGATCCTCGTTCGTACCGATTTTTCTTCCGATGGGATTCCTTGCCCCAAAGAAATAACGGGCCATCGTCTCGTTGATGATGGCGACCATGGGATGCGCGGCGTCATCTTGATCGGAGAAATCCCTTCCGGCGGTCAGCGGAATGCCCAGGCTCGCAAAATATCTCGGCGAGATTATGCTTGCGTTGATGCTCATCTCTTCGTCCGGTCGCGGCTGATAGCCCTCCACGCGGAGGCCCTCCTGGTCCCAGCCGCCGGAAAGCGGAGAATCAGAGGCGAAGCTTACGGCCTCGACTCCCGGCAAGCTGCCAACACGCATACGCAACTCATGGTACAGGCCTTTGATTCTTTCCTGTGGATAGCCGTTCAGAGACGGATTGAGCTGCGCGAGGAACACATTTTCTTTTACAAAACCGGGGTTGATTCCGTGCAGGTTTTCGAGGCTACGCCAGAACAGTCCGGCGGCGATCAGCAGCGGCAGAGAAAGGGCCACCTGGAGGAATACCAGACTGCTTCGCAGACTGAAAAGTCGCCCGCCGGAAGCTACCGAGGGAGCTTCATCCCGCAGAGCGCCAGAGACCGAGGAGTTCAGAAGCTGCAAGACTGGGGCAAGGCCGAACAGGAGACCCGTCATGAACGAGGCCAGCAGCGTGAATCCAAGGACGCGCAAGTCCAACGGCACATCCAGGTTTGCTGAATAACTGGCGGGCAAAAACCCAACGAGCGCACTCTTCGTCCAAGCTGCAAGCAGGATTCCAGCAAAACCGCCCATGGCGGACAGCATAAAACTTTCAGTGAGCCACTGCCGTATCAGCCTTCCTTTTCCCGCTCCAATCGCCAAGCGCACGGCGATCTCTTGTTTGCGCCTTTCCGTGCGCGCAAGCAGCAGGTTGGCAAGATTCGCGCACGCCACGAGCAGCACGATGCCGGTAACAATAAGAAGCAAAAGCAGCGGACGTTCCATCTCTGCGCGGAGGTGGGCAAATCCTTGTTCACCGGCGAGCAGTTGAATTCTTCCGCCCAGCGCGCGCTTCCTATCATGCTCGGTCAGGTTAGGTGAATTCTGCGCGAGCTCCTCAGCCAGCGTCTGACGATAAAGCACATCGACCGCCGCTTGCGCTTCCAGAGCAGAGACCCTTGGCCTCCGGCGCGCCAGGATGGTCATCCATCGATGGCGTGGGTTCAGGAGCCGGTTGGCGGGAACCGGCCTGAAAACGGTCGCCATCATCATGGGAACGCGAACACCCGGATTACGCGCCAATTCCGTGCCGTAAAAACCCGGTGGCGTGACCCCCATGACGGTCATCGGTCTGGCGTTGAGAATGATCTGCTTTCCAACAATCGACGGATCGCCGGCGAACCGCCGCTGCCAGTAGCCGTAGCTCAGCACGGCCACGGGATGCCCGCCGGGTAGGCGATCGTCGTCATCTGTAAAGAGCTTCCCAAGCCAGGGCTGCACGCCAAGAGTGGTAAAGTAATTTCCTGATACCAGTTCACCGTAGAGCTGCTCGCTCTGCCCACCATAGCCGACGTTCAGGTCGACCCCGCTTCGCGCCAGCACTCCGGAAAAAGATCCGTTCTTGTCGCGAATGGCCTGGTACATGGGGTAGGAGAAATCTTCATTCAGTTGTCCTGATTGCGGGTCGGAGTATTTCAGGACCACGAGCTCTCCCGGCTTGTCGACCGGCAGACTCTTCAGCAGCACCGCATTCACCATTGAGAAGATCGCCGTGTTAGCGCCAATTCCAAGCGCGAGCGTCAAAATCACGACAGCCGTGAAGCCCGGACTTCTCGCCAACATCCGCAGGCCGTAACGCACATCCTCGAAGAGCGTGTGCACCTTCACTCCTCCTGCGAGCGCCCGTTGCGGTTGCTGGGGGGGCGCAGAGATCGGGAATCACTGATTCCGAAGCCCCGGCTAAGTTCAACACACCTTATCACTTCAAGCGGATCCGGTCGAAGTTGTCCCAGGCGGACATATCCGAGAGAATCACTTTGTCTCCGACCTTTAGCCCCTGCACGATTTCGATGGTGTTCACCGAACTCCGCCCTAACTTAACATTGACGCGCACGGCTTCCGATCCGTCATCAATAATCTTGAAAATTCCGATCGTGCTGTCCGGCTGCCCATGTACCGGGCGGCCCACAAAAAGCACGTCCTTCAGATTCTCGAGAGTGACCGTGCCGTCCACGCTCAAATCCGGCCGCGCACCCAAGGGAAGGGGGTCGTCGATAGTCACGTCCACCGTAACCGTGCCGTTGACCACCGATGGATCGATTCGCGAAACGTGTCCTCCAACGATGCCATTCCGCGTATCGATCGAAGCTTTTTGTCCCGGCGTCACGTCTTTGGCTTGCGTCTCCGCAATCTTGATTTCCGCTTTGAGTTTCTTTGGATCAGCCACCCGCGCCAGGTTTGTGCCGGGAGTCACGTGCTGGCCGACGTCCACGGGCACAAGCTGCAATACGCCATGGATGCCCGCGCGAACGTGTAGCGCATCCACTTGGCTCCTCTTCAGTTGATAGAGGGCCTTCTGTTCATCGATTTTCGCCTGCTGCGCGGCGAGTCGGGCTCTCGCAGAATCGCCAGCCACCGCAGTCCTTTCAGTCTCCAGCTTTAGGCGAATGGCCAGCTGTTCTTCCTTCACTCTGGAGAGATTCCTGACGTGATCAGACCCGATGCCCTCCTTGAATAGCTTTTCGTCTACCTCATGTTGCAGGTGGGCCTGTTCGAAATCGCTGCGTACGGCGGCTTCGTTCGCCTTCTGGTTCATCAGATCGCTGTCAACCTGCACCTTGAGATTTGCGTACTCTGCTTCCGCGCCCTTGAGCTGGAATTCCGCGTCCAGCGCGTCTCGCTGCAACGTTGGGTCACTCAGTTCCATAATGATGGAATCTGGCTTAACGACAGCCCCGGGACGCAATACCCAGCGCTCCACTCGCGAGTCCGTCTGCGCGGGGATCCAGCGAATGTCTTCGGGAACAAGGGTCCCCAACCCACGCACGTCCCGCACCATGGGACCGCGCTTTACTTCATCCGGCCAGATCGTGGCCCGGTCCACACTGGGCGCCGCCGGCCGGAGCTTCGAGAGCCCATAGGTTACCCCTCCGACGAGGACCAGTGCGACGGTGCCGTAAACGATCCTCTTGATTTTCTTGGCGCGAGCGTTCGATGGTCGTTGGATGTCCATATATGTCGTCACCTTCTAGAACGCAACTCTCCGGCCCCAGGTTCCCTTCGCTAAGTCTATCTAGTTTCAATGAATTAGCAGGAATTCTTTCTCCGGAATCTCCTCAAATCGACCGGAAATGGGATTAACCGTCCCACCTTCGGACAAGCGGGGCCGACCTCCACTGGCTGGTTTTTTGGCACCACCCTAAAATGACAGAATCAGTCCGGCCTGGTTTTCTCTTCCTCGCGGGACGACGGCAGATTCACCCAAGCCGAGTTTTGGCGAGATGATTCGAGGACTCCGGAGATGAAACGAACACCCGCCACGCCGTCCTTCACATTCGGTACCAGCAGCGAAGCGGGCAATGGGGCGCGCCCGGCGTTCCGTGCGGCGATCTGCTCAGCCAAGTCAGCATACAGTTGGGCGAACGCCTCTAGGTATCCCTCCGGATGCCCAGACGGGATGCGGCTCGCATGCTTCGCCGACGCCGTGGCAGCGGCCCCGGCGCGACTGATGGTGACCGGGGGCTTGCCATACGGCGCAAAACGCAGATAGTTCGGATTCTCCTGCCCCCACTCGAGTCCCGCCTTTTCTCCATAGACCCGCAGCCGAAGGTTGTTCTCGTTCCCTGTAGCCACCTGGCTCGCCCACAACATTCCTCGCGCACCGCCCTCAAATCGCAAGAGCACTTGCACGTTGTCGTCAAGCCGCCGCCCCGGCACGAATATGGAAACGTCCGCCGCCACCTGATCGCAGCGAAGTCCAGTGACAAAACACGCGATGTTATATGCATGCGTTCCAATATCCCCAAGGGAACCGCCAGGTCCGCTCTGCGCCGGATCGGTGCGCCATACCGCCTGTTTGTGCCCAGTAGCCTCAACCGGCGTGGTCAGCCAGTCCTGCGCGTACTCCACTTGCACGACGCGAATGCGCCCCAGCTCTCCGGCCAGGACCATCTCTCGCGCTTGCCTCACCAACGGGTAGCCAGTGTAATTATGAGTCAAGCCAAAAATCAGCCCGCTGCGCCGAACGATCTCGGCCAGCGCCAGGGCATCCTCCACTGTGGTGGTCAACGGCTTGTCGCAGATCACATGAATGCCGGCCTCCAAAAACGCTTTCGCCGGCTGGAAATGAACATGATTGGGTGTGACGATCGAGACGGCATCAATGCGGTCAGGCCGCTTCGCTTCGGCCGTGGCCATTTCGGCGAAACTTCCGTAAGCACGTTCCGGCGCGACATGCAGATCAAATGCAGCGGCACGGCTGCGCGCAGGATCGGAAGACAAAGCCGCCGCAACCAGCTCAAAGCGATCATCGAGTCGAGCCGCAATGCGGTGCACCGCTCCAATGAAAGCGCCCGGTCCGCCTCCGACCATGCCTAACCGGAGCCGCCGCTCTGTTCGATCATTCGCTTGTGGATTTTCTGTCATCGTTCTCGTCCGTTTCCATCCCGTATCGCGTCCCAGGATGATTTCTAAAATTCGCGACGCGCAGTCAATTGTAGGAGCGGAGCCCTCCCCGCCGGACCGCGTCGACCGTCATGCAGCGTATTTGCTGGAGACTACCCTAGTCCCAACATGCGCCGATTGGCGCGTTGATCGGCGCCCGAACCGGCGAAGTCATCAAAAGTGCTGCTCGCAGACTGGATGATATGCCGCTGAATAAACGGCGCCCCTTCCGCAGCGCCCTGCTCGCTGCTCTTGATGCAGCACTCCCATTCCAGCACCGCCCATCCCGGAAAGTCATGCTGCGTCAGCTTGGAAAATATCGCGCTGAAATTAACTTGGCCATCTCCCGGCGAACGAAACCGCCCCGCTCGATTTACCCATGGTTGATAGCCCCCGTAAACGCCCTGCCGGCCCGTCGGACGAAACTCCGCATCCTTCACGTGAAACATCTTGATGCGGCGGTGATACAGATCGATGAATTCCAGATAATCGAGCTGCTGCAGCACGAAATGACTTGGATCAAAAAGCACATTGCATCGCGGATGATGGGCGGCGCGCTCCAAAAACATTTCAAACGTGACTCCATCGTGCAAGTCTTCGCCGGGATGGATTTCGTAACACAGATCCACCCCCGCGCTATCGAATGCATCCAAGATCGGACGCCAGCGCGCTGCCAGTTCATCAAAGGCAGTTTCAATCAGCCCGGCAGGTCTCTGCGGCCACGGATACAAGTACGGCCAAGCCAGTGCCCCGGAAAATGTAGCATGGGCGTTGAGTCCCAGATTCGCGGACGCTTTCGCCGCGAGCAATAACTGTTCAACCGCCCAGGCTTGCCTCGCTTTTGGATTGCTTCTCATCTTCTCCGGCGCGAATCCATCGAAGGCCAGGTCATACGCGGGGTGCACCGCCACCAACTGGCCTTGCAGATGCGTCGAGAGTTCGGTGACCTCCAGGCCGTGACCCGCCACCGTGCCACGGACCTCGTCGCAGTAGGTCTTGCTCTCCGCCGCTAGCTTCAAATCAAATAGCCGGGCATCCCAGGATGGAATTTGCACGCCCTGGTAGCCGAGCTTGGCGGCCCACCGAGCAATGCTCTCTAAGCTATTGAACGGTGCTCGATCGCCCGCGAACTGCGCCAAAAAAATCGCTGGTCCTTTGATGGTTCTCATCGCTCCCTCAACTCCACCCTCCATCTACGATGAAGTCCTGCGCCGTGCATTTTTCCGCCGCGTCCGAAGACAGGAACAGCGCCATGTTCGCGACGTCGCTCGGAAGCACACGCGTCTTCAAGCATTGACCGGCCATAACTTCCTTCTCGAACTCCGGCGTATACCACAATTTGATTTGCCGCTCAGTCCAAATAGCTCCGGGCGAAATCGTGTTGACCCGTATGCCGAAAGGCCCGAATTCGCGGGCCAATACTCGTGTCAACCCCGTGATAGCAGCCTTGGTTACGTTATAAACCGGAGCCCCCGTTAGCTTCAGCCTCCAAATAATGGACCCCAGATTGATTATGGCGCCTCCGCCAAGCCGCTTCATTTGTGGCGCGGCGGCTTGCGCCGCAAAGAACATGTGCCGCAGGTTTACCGCGATCCGCTCATCCCAGTAGTCCGGTGCGACTTGCTCTAGCGTGTGGCGGTCGTCGTTGCCGGCATTGTTGATGAGCACTCCAATGTCGCCCAACTCGACGCGGATTTCTTCGATCGCCGCCCGCAGGGCGGTGATGTCGTGGAGGTCGCAATCGATGAAGTGTGGCGCGGTCCCCGTCTCTTTCTGAATCTCAGCGACCAACATCCGGCTCGCTTCCACCGCAATATCCACGAAACTCACGCGCGCCCCCTGCCCGGCGAAGGCGCGCGTGAAAGCCGCACCAATACCGCTTCCTCCACCGGTGATGAAGACCGTTTTGTCAGCGAGCCCCGCGTACCTCGACGGTCTGCCTGTATCCATATGCCTCAGCCGCCATGATCTCAGCGCGAGACGCTACTCTACTCATTTTCTGTCTCAAAGGAAATCTCTAGCGGCCCCGCCCCCGGTGCGATGTGCGTCCTCGCCAGTCACTCGTCACGATTCAACGGTCGCAATCCGTTGTATCATCTCACTCCGTGAACATCCTCCTGAACGAAGTCGAATGCCGGGTTCTGGGCTCCCTGATTGAAAAAGAAATCACCACCCCCGAATACTATCCCCTTTCTTTGAACGCCCTGGTCAACGCCTGCAACCAGAAATCGAATCGCGATCCCCTCATGAATCTCGACGAAGCGGCCGTTCGCCAGGCCCTGTATTCTCTGGACGGACAATCCCTGGTTCGCTATGTCAGCGCCGCAGACAGCCGGGTGACCAAGTACGAACACCGGCTCCAAGAAGCCTTCAACTTCTATCGTCATGAGATCGCTATCCTTTGTGTCTTGTTGCTGCGCGGCCCGCAAACGCCCGGCGAGCTCCGTGGCCGTGCTGAACGCATGCACCAGTTCGACGACTTGGGTGCCGTGCAATCCAGCCTGCAGCATCTGATGAAGCGCGAGCCCTCGCTCGTCAGAGTTCTTCCCCGCCAGCCCGGCACCAAGGAGTCCCGCTACGCACATCTCTTGTCCGGCGACAAGGAAGAGTGGGATGCAAAGTCAGTACCGGAACTGCCCCTCGCTCCCGCGTCCGCCGACGGGGAACGCATTGCGCATCTGGAAAAGGAGGTCGCCACACTTCGCAGCGACGTCCGAGACCTTCAAAAGGAGATCGCCGACCTAAGGCAACAATTCGCAGAGTTCAAAAGGCAATTCGAATAAGAAGCAACCTTCTGGTGAGAGTGCGATTGGCCAGACCGCAGCGCGTACATTAGTTTTGGGATGTTAAGGTTGAGGAGATGCGGACGAATGGGATTAACCACCATCGACTGGGTCATTATGGCCGTGTACTTCGCGTTCGTCCTTGGCATCGGCGCGGCCCTCAAGCGCTACATGAAGACCAGCGCGGATTTTTTCCTCGCCGGCCGCTCCATTCCCGCGTGGGTCTGCGGCCTGGCGTTTATCTCCGCTAACCTGGGCGCGCAGGAAGTCATCGGCATGGGCGCATCCGGCGCAAAGTACGGCATCCTCACGAGTCATTTTTACTGGATCGGCGCCATCCCGGCCATGGTGTTCGTGGGCGTCTTTATGATGCCTTTCTACTACGGCTCGCGCGCGCGCTCCGTGCCGGAGTATTTGCGGCTGCGCTTCGATGAAAAAACCCGTGGGCTGAACGCTATCTCTTTCGCCACCATGACGATTTTTTCTTCGGGCATTTCGATGTATGCCATGGCCAAACTGATCCAGACACTGCACTTTCTGGACGCGCCATTTCGGCGTTTCGGCATTCCGCAGGCCTGGATTTTTCACACCGGCATCATCGTGTCGGCGCTGGTGGTGCTCACCTATATCTATCTCGGCGGGCTGACCAGCGCGATCTACAACGAGGTGCTGCAGTTTTTTCTCATCGTCGCCGGGTTCATACCTCTCGTTTGGCTGGGCTTAAAGAACGTGGGTGGCTGGTCTGGTTTGAAGCTCGCGCTCGGCCCTTCTTATATGCATTCGTGGGTTGGCCTGGGCAGCCCGCACACGAACCGCCTGGGCGTGGAGTGGTTCGGCCTGACCATGGGTCTGGGGTTCGTGCTCTCGTTTGGATATTGGTGCACGGACTTCCTCGTCGTGCAGCGCGCCATGGCTGCTGACTCCATGGCTTCCGCGCGACGCACTCCCCTCATTGCGGCTGTTCCTAAGATGCTCTTTCCCTTCCTCGTCATTCTTCCCGGATTGATCGCCATTGCGCTTCCCACGCAACCGCCTCCCATCCTCAATGGTCCGCAAGGTTCGGCGGTTCGAGCTCCCGCTGGCCAAGGTCTCATCCCCGCGAAGCTCGACGCCACGACGGGGCAGCCCGTGCTGGATAACAGCGGCCGTCCGCAACTGGACTATGATCTCGCCGTTCCCAATCTTCTTCTGCATTATTTCCCTACCGGGATCCTGGGTCTCGGTCTCACGGCGCTGCTGGCCAGCTTCATGTCCGGCATGGCGGGCAACGTGACCGCCTTCAACACCGTGTGGACACACGACATTTATGAGCCGTATATCAAGCCGAACGCTGGCGATGCGCACTACTTAATGATGGGCCGCCTGGCCACCATTTTCGGGATTGCCCTGTCCATTGCCGGCGCGTATTTGGCTACCCGCTTCAACAACATCATGGATATGCTGCAGCTCGTCTTCGCGTTCGTGAACGCTCCATTATTCGCGACATTTCTCCTGGGCATGTTTTGGAAACGAGCAACCGGGCACGGCGCCTTCATTGGGCTGCTTTCGGGAACACTCGCGGCCGCCGCTCATCATGCGCTGACAATTCCTGCGGAGGCGATTCCCGGTGTGAAAGGCGGCTGGCTGAGCGTGCTGCACACTTATCCTAGCGAGATGGCGCAAAACTTCTGGACTGCAATCTTTGCGTGGACCACCTGCTTTGTGGTTACGATTCTCGTAAGTCTGGTCACCAAAGCTCCGGAAGAAGCACGCCTCGTGGGCCTTGTTTATTCCCTGACGGAACGCCCGCAGGAAGGAAATCTGAGTTGGTACAAGCGGCCGGCCTACCTGGGCGCAGCGATTCTTGGAGTCACCGTGGTGTTGAATTTCATCTTCCGCTAGAGAAAGGCGCTCATGGGCCTGGATATCCGTTTACCCATCGGAATGATCTTTGCCATCTTCGGAATCATGCTGATCGTTTTCGGTGTGTTCAGCAACCCTGCGCTGTACGCACAATCGCTAGGGATCAATATCAACCTGGTCTGGGGTTCCGTTTTGCTGGTGTTCGGCGCGGTCATGCTTTTTCTGGGAGCGCGGTCGATGTTTGGTCCGCGCCCAGCCGGTGCGGCCAATCCGCAGGGCAGGGAACCCCAACATTGACGGCGACTTCCTGCCTTTTCTCCCGTTCTGCGGCTGATTCGTGAGTTGTTAATTAAGGATGGATGCGCGCTGCCCATCCGCCGCCCGGCGCCAACTTGATTTTTAGTTTCGCGGATTTGTTGACCTCGATTGCTACTCTCTTATAGTCACTGGCCATGCGGTCGGCGTTCACACCGTCCTGATAGGCTTCCATCGAAAAAGTTCCTTCAGGCAAGAAGGAGAAATCGATTTCCAGTTCGCGCCCTGTCCAGTTGGTCATCGCGCCTATATACCAGTCGTTGCCGCTTCTTCTTGCCACTACAACGTATTCGGCGATGCGGCCATCGAGGGCGCGGGTGTCATCCCAGACCGATGGAACGGGAGCAAGAAACTCCATGACCTCTGGTTCGCGCAAGTAATTCGACGGGCTGTCAGAGAGCATCTGCAAAGGACTTTCAAAGACCACATACATAGCGAGTTGGTGGCAGCGCGTGCCCAGTGCCATGGGCTGCTGAAAGATGGGTGCAAAGGTCGTTTTGGTGGCGTTCCGCATGGCGCCGGGCGTGTAGTCCATTGGGCCGAGGAACATTCTTGTAAAAGGAAGCGTGACGTTGTGTGTTGGTTCGGATTCCGCGCTCCATTTGCTCCACTCCATCCCGCGAACACCTTCGCCACTGATCATGTTGGGCCACGTGCGGGTCATGGTGATTTGTTTCTGCCCGCCGTGAAAATCAACCAGCATCTTGCGTTTCGCAGTTTCGCGGCTGACTTTATGGTAGAAGTTGATCAGCAGCTGATCGTCGCGCTGCATGAAATCGACTTTGATACCCTTGACACCCCACTTGGCGTATTGATCGAGAGCGGGGATCAATTGATCGTCGAGCGACTTCCAGACTACCCAAAGAATGATGCCCACGTTTTTTTCTTTGGCGTAAGCGGTCAGCTCCTCCATATTGATTTCGGGAACGACCTCGAGCACGTTCCCAAGCTTGTACCAGCCTTCGTCCAAAATGATGTACTGGATGCCATATTTGGCGGCGAAGTCGATGTAATACTTGTAGGTCTGGGTGTTGACTCCGGCCTTAAAATTCACATCGTAGACGTTGTTGAAGTTCCACCAGTCCCACGCGACCTTGCCTGGCTTGATCCATGAAGTGTCTTGCAATTGCGATGGCTTGGCCAACAGCCAGACGAGCTGGTTCGTCAGCAGGTCTCGGTCTTTCTCGACGATGCCCATGAGCCGCCAGGGAAAAGTGCGCGTGCCGGAAGTAACCGCGATGTAGTCTGCGGCTTCAACGACTCTGAAATCGCGGTCTCTTTCTAGTTTTTCTTTTAGCGGGTAAGCAGGAAACGTGCCGGCCAGTCCGCGTCCGCCGGTGCCGCGCAGCCACATTCCAGGATAATCTTCGACGTCGGATTCCGCGATCGCCAGCTTGGCGCCTTCCCCGGCATCCGCAACTGCCGGCATGGTGGCAATGAACGCCGGATCGATTTCCCGCAAATGCTGCGGAACATATTTTCGCTCGTTGTGCGAAAACATGCTGTCTTCCTGCGGATAATAGACGATGGAATCTCCAGGGAAATTGAACTTTGTTTCTTCGCCGTAGACCTTTACCTGCTGCTGAGGAAACGATGTTTCGAATCGGTAGGCGGCTCCTTCGTTGTAGGCGCGAAAGACAACCGCGTAGCCGCCTTCCATTTCGAGGCGCAATTCATTGTAGTTCTCGCGAATCCTCGAAAACTTCTGACGAACCGCAGGTTCAACGGTCTGGTCGTAGCTGCGTTTTCTTGCGGCGTGCACTTTTGGGTCCAACCCCAGCATCTGGTGGTCAATGTCGAGAGCCAGAGTGCAATCCTGAAGCAAGGCCCGGCCTCTTAGGAGCACGTCGTAGCGCACCGCGGGAACGGTGCGGATTCTCATTTCGATCCTGTTGTCAGGAGAGCGCAGGTCGAAGCTCGATTGGGCAGTAGCGCTACCGGCCGCAGTCAGCAAGGCAGCAAGTAGGGCTAGCAGGGGCGGCGGAGACATTTGTTTTAGAGCGTTCATCAGGCCAGTTTCCTCTCGATAAAGTACTGCGATTCGCTTGCCCGCGGGCACGCGGCGCCAATGTACGTTTTGAGCGGGGCGTTGTAAAGCGTTTAACCTGGCGACCCTGAATTGGCGCAAGGGAATCGGTTCTTTCGTGGCACGCGGATGAGAGCTGAATTTCGCGCTGGACGGAGTTCGGCCACGATTATTTCTTGAAGAGCGCGTCGAGTGCCGCTGTTGCGTGCGAACGAGCGCTGCGGTGATCCCTGATTTGGCGCTGCGGGCCGCCATGCCGCCGATGGTCTAGCCGTCTTCTCGGATGGGCTACCCGTCTTTGTTGCGAGGAACTCCGGGAGAGCCAGGACATCGAGACGGCCTTTTTTTAACCCCTCGGTACGGTCCTTCGAACGACTCTCCAGCCTGTGCTCCTGTCGGAACATAGCTCGGGACTCAGGTGTTTACCTGAGAGGAGAAGCAGGGGTTGACTTGCTTGAGGGGGCAGGTAAGTCATGGTATTTGTTGGGAATGCGCGGGGGACCCAGACCAATTGCCTGGTACAACTGGAGGCCGCGCAGGCGCAAGGAGAATCGATTTATGTCCAGACCAGTGAGCAATCCGGGAGGGGAATTGGTGCGGAGTGAAGCGCCCTCAGAGCTTCTGCGTGAGCTGGTGGCGCACCTCCGGCAGAACCGTACGCAGTTGCGCGAGGAATGGGTGATGAGCATCACGGAGACGCGGCTGCTTACGGCGATGACCAAGGAAGAGATTTTCGCGGAAGCGACTTCGGTGTACGACAGTTACGTGGAGGCTTTGGAGACGGAAGCCTTCGAAGCGCTGCAAGCCTACGCGCGCAACCTGTCGGAACGGATCATTCCGCGGGGGGTGGAGACGCACGAAGTGGTGGGCATCGTGCTGCTGCTGCGCGACGTTCTGGCGCGGTCGCTGTTCGCCAAGTACCAGACGGATTTCAAGAAATTGAATCGCATCCTGGATGCTTATGAGCCGGCCGCGAACCGCATCGCGAACACCGTGGCGGTAGGTTTCGTGCAGGAGCGCGAGCGCGTCATTCGCCAGCAACAGGAAGCGATCCGGGAACTTTCCACGCCGGTGCTGCAGGTGCGCGAACGCTTGCTGATTTTGCCGATCATCGGGGTGATCGATCCGCAGCGCGCCCGGCAGTTGACGGAACAACTCCTGCGGGGCATCCGCACGAATCGCGCGAAAGTGGTGGTGATCGACATCACCGGAGTGGCAGCCATGGACGTGACGGTAGCGAACCACTTGGTGCAAACGGTGGAAGCTTCACGGCTGCTCGGCGCGACGGTGATTGTTACGGGTCTTTCGCCGGAGATTGCGCAGACCTTGGTGACGATTGGCGTGGATCTGGGCAAGATGAACACCGTGGGCGACCTGCAAGGGGGCATCGAACAGGCGGAAAGACTGCTGGGATACAAAGTGGTGACCCTGGCGGAAACCCGCTAAAACTTAGGAAAGAAGGGCTACGTGGAAGTCCCCATTTTGAAACAGGGAGAGGTCCTGATTGCCACCTTTCAGGCGGCGCTCTCGGACGCGGACCTGGAGCACCTGCGGCGTGGTCTGGTGCAGCAGGTGGTCAAGTTTCGTTCGCGGGGGGTGATCGTGGATGTCACGGCCATGGACGTGATGGACTCGTTCGCCTCGCGGACGCTGCGGGAGATTGCGCACATGATCCGGCTGCGGGGAGCGGAAACGGTGATTGTGGGGATTCAGCCGGAAGTAGCCTTTGCCATGGTGCAGCTGGGGCTGACCCTGGAAGACGTGGCGACGGCACTGGACCTGGAGGAAGGTCTGGCGTACTTGAGTGAGAAATTCAAGAACATAGACTGAGAGAGACACAGTGAGGGCTGGAGAAATCCGGGTGGGCATCAACTCGGACCAAGATATCGTAGCAGCCCGACAGAGAGGCCGCGCTCTCGCAACCGAACTAGGTTTTTCCACCGGAGACGCCACGCTGATCGCCACGGCCATATCCGAACTGGCGCGCAACATAGTGTCTTACGCGCGCAAAGGCGATATCACCTTGAAAATAGTCCAGGCCTCGAGCCGCCAGGGCGTTTTGATCATCGCATCCGATAGCGGACCGGGAATCCGGGACATTCCGCAAGCCCTGCGAGACGGATTCTCGACCTCGGGAAGCCTGGGACTGGGGCTGCCGGGAGTGCGCCGGCTGATGGACGAGTTTGAAATTACCTCGAAACCGGGCCGGGGAACGATTGTGACGGTGAAGAAGTGGAAACAATAAACGTACCGCTGGCGGAGTATGGGGTGGCGAAGTTTGTTCTCCCGGGGCAGGGGGAATCGGGCGACCAGCATCTGGTTTGCTGTAACCAGAGTGGCATTCTGGTTGCGGCGATCGACGGAATCGGACATGGAGAAGAAGCTGCCAATGCGGCGCAGGGGGCGGTTGCGATACTGAAAGCGGGAGCGGACGAACCGGTCATTTCTCTGCTACAGCGCTGCCACGAGGGGCTCCGCGGGACGCGCGGGGTGGTCTTGAGCCTGGCAGCCATTGACCAGGAGCATGGCATGATGACCTGGGCGGGGGTCGGCAACGTGCAAGGAGCGTTGATGCGCGCGGGGGCCCAGAAGGGCAGCGTGCAGGAGGTGCTGCTGCTGCGTGGTGGTGTGGTCGGCTCGCAGTTGCCAGCGCTGCAGGCCGCAGTGCTTCCGGTTGCGAAAGGGGATACTCTGGTGTTTGTAACGGATGGGGTGCGCGGTGACTTTGCCGAAGGTCTTTCCGCGCGGGAATCCCCGCAAAGAGCGGCGGACGGCATTCTGGAACGTC
>WNFP01006119.1_pt1 | contig 24365 bp, 15 predicted proteins | sample 5400201 | NCBI WGS metagenome assembly WNFP01 (sample SAMN13153355, study PRJNA577476) | soil metagenome | isolation source: 115 cm saprolite under Madrone tree | place: USA:California | collected 2016-06-14
GGCCGTTAAAAGAAAAACTGTAGCCCATGTAGTGTTTCAAGCTGGTGGCCACGTGTTCCTGCGAGCCGACATCCGATCCTTCCATGCCGCGCACGAAAGCCACGCCCATTACTTTGGCAAGATACGGATCTTCACCGAACGTTTCATAGAACCGCGGCCAAACCGGTTGGCGCCCGATATCAAGGACGGGTGAAAAGCTCCAGGGGATCCCGGCGGCGCGCGTTTCCATGGCCGAGATTTCCGAGCCTTTTTTCATCAGTTCCGGGTTCCAGGTTGCGGCCATGCCGATTTCCTGCGGGAACAGCGTGGATCCCTGGACATAGTTCGCGCCATGGATCGAATCAATGCCGTAGATCACGGGAATCCCGAGACGCGTTTTTTTCGTGGCGCTATCCTGAATCTGATTAATAATCTCGTGCCATCTATCCGCGGTCAGGGCCTGTTCTGAAACGTTGAGAATGGAGCCGACACCATAGCGCACGACGGCTTTGTCCAGCTTGGCGGGATCAATCTGAATGCTTTGATCCCGGCCATTTGAAATCATCCCGATCGCCAGCTGGGTCATCTGTCCGACTTTCTCTTCGAGCGTCATTCGCTTGAGCAGTGCCTCGATCTTTTGCGAGTTGTCGCGCTCCGGTCCGGCCGTGCGAATGGCGTTTTGAAAGAACAAATCGCTATCGTCAATGTCCGTTCTTACTGGCCCTCTCTCGTCGGATTGAGCGGAATAAGCGAGTACTGTCGTTTCCTTTTCAACCGACAGACCAAGACAGAGCGAAAGGGTGACTGCCGCTAGCACAAGCGCCACTATTCTCATAGTTATTATTGTTTCCTCTTAGGAATGGTTCGAAGGAACTGCGGCGCTATTTTCGCCTATTGGAGAGGGATTTTCAAGGCCCGGAAAAGCGAGTTTGGGTAGTTGTGTGTTGCTACGAGTCGGGTCTTGATGCGGGGGCACTAGCCCGACCGTTACGGAGCGCTCAATCAATGCACATCGGAGCCCTCCCTGACGGTCGGGCTAATGCCCCGGAGATTGGCAACACACTTTTACCTCACTAACAAAAGAGAAGGCCGGGATAATGACCATTGCTAGAATTGGATTTGCTTTTATGACGCCTTCGCGAGCTATCTAAGAGTTCCCTGGCTTCGTTACGCGCGGGATTGCTGCGAGCAACTCGGTCGTATTCTCAGTCACGCTCCGAGCGTCAACAAATTCGGTCGTCTCTCCACTACCCAGGGCCGGGATACTTTTAGCCGCTTCCGGCACAACCGTCTGGCCGGCATCGGTATGACCTCGCTTAAGCCTTAACTTTAATTCCAGAGCGAACCCCATGCTGATCATTTGATGGATAGCAATCACAAAGCAGCAAGCTCCAGCCACGTACACAGACCATTTCGCTTCCGGAGTATCCAAATAAGTCGCGTAGAGAACGATGGCCGAAAAGAGAGCAAGCAGCGCGCTCAAACCATTGAAGACGATCATCGACGTCATGCGTTGCTCCGGCTTGGAGGCGGCACGTCCGCCGAAAGACTTCTTATCGGCCAACCATTCACCGCAACGCTTGCAGTAAGCGTTCGGACTTTGATCGGCGGCACCGCAGTTCGGACAAAACATCTAAATTTTCCTTACTTATGAGCTTAGCTTTGGGTCGGAGAACTTTTCCCGCAGCAGGTACGGAACCGGTCGCGCTAGCGGCCGGGTTATCCGCACGAGTTACCCGCTTGCTACCGCAAGCGGTTCCGTATCCTGGCTCAGTGCTCGGTCTTCCCGATCAATTTACCGATTTCGCGCCAGGTAATCAGCTTAACGTTGTTCTCCTTGAGCAACTTGCGAAAAGCGTCGCTGGTCACGAAAGCGAAATCGCGTTGCCGCCATTCAGCGCCCCAATTCGGATGGCCAGAGGTCATGCCCTTCATCTCCTCGTCGGCAAATGCCAGATGCACGATCATGTCCGTCACCCCCGGCCGTAGATTCTTTATTTCTTCCGTGTAAAACCTGGCCCAGTCGTCGGGCGCTACCTTGGGTTCAATGATTATCGTTCTATTGAGCACAAGATCATCGGGGCCAAGCAGAGCAGGCATGAAGGGCGCCCTGGCAAACCACTGCTGCGAAACTCTGAAGGGCAGTTTGTTTTCGCGCGCTACTCGTAACAGTATCTCGAACAGAACCTTACTGTGATAAAGCGTGTCCATGTGAGAATCGAGATGCGTAGGCTGAATACCAAATGCCCTGGCCCGCGCGATCTGGGCCCGGATCTCCGCTTCCACTTCCTTGATGTCCATGTGCGCGGTCGCTTCACTTTCCAGCGGCAAATAGCCGCTGCTGTCCAGAAGCGAGGGCACGCGCTCTCTTCCCAGCACGGGACCCCAGCGATAGGAACTCCACTCGCTGGTGAGCGTCAGGTGCAGGCCCAGGTCGGCCTCCGGATGAGCACGCGCATACGCCGCTATCTCAGGAAGCCATGGACACGGAACCATGATGCTTCCAGAACTGACGAGTCCGCTCTCAAGTGCTTTTATCGAAGCGCTGTTAATTGAGTGGGCAGCGCCCAGATCGTCAGCGTGCACGATCAGAAGTTTCGCGTCGCGAGGATAGCCGAGTCGTTCAACTAAAGTCTTTGTCTCGGCCTGTGACAGCAACCGATGGTTTCTATGAAGCGCTGCTGCTGACGAAGCTACCAGGGCCAACATTATGGTGGCGACAAAAACTTTTTCTCTCATTTTTCACCCACTGCCAAAGGCGACTGTTAGTTGCAAAGCCGGGGAACCCCGGTCTCTCGGAACAGTAGAAACGAAGTTTGCAGGGCCAGTTTTGATTCCGCGCGAAAGGTACGTTTCGCCGATCAAAATGTCAAACCAAATTACCCCAGGAGAGTGGCAGGCGCATCTTGCGCATGATTCACGGGCGGGCCGCCCGTGCCACTTTCGCAAATAGGCAAACAAGACTCTTTACAGAATGTCATGTTCGGATATGATGAGAGATCTAAACGACGCTTTACCAGCTCAATGATTCTGAGTCTTAGAATGTTCAAAGAGAAGGCGCGCCACTGCTGAGTCAGATCTTCAAGTCGGTAAGACTTCGCCTGTTGCGCCTCTTTGCGGGACACTTCGCTCGTGGACTGCTAACCAAATCGGTTCGGTAGGTCAGTCCGGGGGCAGACTGTTGGTCTAACCATGAAACCGCTGAAAATTGGCATCACGGGTGTGCGCGGCATCGTCGGCGAGACGTTCACTCCAGAGGTGGCAGTCGGATTCGCCCAGGCTCTTGGTACCTACTTTGACAGCGGTCGCGTGCTTATTTGTCGCGACACCAGATCATCGGGACCAATGGTGCGCTCGGCGGTAGTGGCCGGATTGCTGGCTGCAGGTTGCGAGGTTATCGATCTTGGCATTTGTCCCACGCCCAGCCTCCAGTTGGCCGTAGGCTGGCTCAATGCTGATGGAGGAATTGCCGTCACGGCCGGCCACAATCCTTCGCAATGGAGTGCGCTCAAGTTTGTGCGCGGCGATGGCCTCTATTTGAACCCGTTACAGGCCGAAGAGCTTTTGGATGTTTTCCATCAGGGCGAATTCGCCAAAGCGAAGTGGAACGAGATCCGGTCCGCGATCCAGCACCAGGATCCGATTGAGCGGCATATCGAATTACTGACAAATGCCTTTGACACTACCAGCATCAAGGCCCGTCGCCTCAAGGTTGCAGTAGATTGTTGTAACGGTGCTTGTGCGAAACTTATTCCGCGTTGGCTGGCGGAACTTGGCTGCGAGGTCCTGGCGATCAACGATGACCCTGGCGCCGCCTTTCCCCACCGGCCGGAACCAACGCCAGAGACGATGGCCCAACTTAGCGCGGTGGTTAAGGCAGGTCATGCCGACATCGGTTTTGCGCACGACGCTGACGGAGAACGACTGGGGATCGTGACCGAGCTGGGCCAGCCACTCTCAGAAGAATTGACCCTCGCCCTGGCGACCCGGATTCGGCTTGAACAGAGTGTGGGCCCCGTGGTGACGAATATTTCGACTACCAGCGCTATCGAACAGATCGCTGCGCGTTATGGAGGGCGGGTAGTGCGCACGCAGGTCGGGCAGACTTACATCTCAGAGGCCATGCTTGAACACGACGCCATCCTCGGGGGTGAGGGCAGCGGAGGCGTAACGGTTCCGCAAGTGCACTTGACCCACGATAGCGCGGCCGCCGTAGGACTGATTCTCGAAGGCCTGGCGCGATCAGGCGGGCGACTCTCGGAGATAGTTCAACAGCTCCCGAGGTTGTTTATGTTGAAGCACAACCTGGCGGTGGAACCCAATCGTCTCTATTCAGTGCTGCAGGATTTTCGTGTCGTCATCGAGAGAGAGCGGCTGGTCTGCGATCTGACGGACGGCATTAAAGTAGATTTGCCACAGGGTTGGATACACGTGCGAGCATCCAACACGGAATCAATGATTCGTATTATTGTCGAAGCGGCGGACGCGACGAACGCGCACTTTCTGCTTGATTGGGCGCGCGACCGATTGAATAACTGAGATTGCGCACATGGACAGGATTCACAAGATTTACATGATTCAGCAAAGAGTGCATAGTGATTGGCGAGTCGCTGACGCCAACCTTGCTGACGCGTTTTGCGCAAGCCTTCGGCACCTATGTCGGCGCGCGCACGATCGTCATCGGTCGCGATCCGCGCACCTCGGGGGAAATGGTCAAACAGGCAGTTATCGCGGGCTTGCTCTCGAGCGGCTGCCGCATTCTCGATATCGGCATGTGTCCCGTGCCGACCATTCAACTGCTGGTCCGTCATCATCGGGCCCATGGCGGCATTGCGATTACAGCCAGTCACAACCCGGCGGAATGGAACGCGCTGAAGTTTATTGGCCGGGGCGGTTTCTTTCTTAACACCGGTCAAGCTCGCGAGCTGCTCGACATTTATCATCAGGGCGAATACACGCGGGTTGGAGGCGCGGAAATGCGCGAAGTGGCCGAGCTTCCCGGAGCGATCGATCTCCATATCCAGACGATCATGGATGTAATGGGACCGCTACCACCGCGCCGGAAAAAGCTCCGTGTGGTCCTTGATGCCTGCAATGGGGCCGGCTCGCTGGTGGGCCCAAAGCTGCTCGCAGCATTGGGCGCCGAAGTCTTTACGATCAATGTAACGCCGAACGGATTATTCCCTCGTCCGGCAGAACCTCTGGCGGAGAATCTGGGCGACCTGTGCGCCGCAGTGAAAGCAAAACAGGCCGACGTTGGTTTTGCCCAGGACATGGATGCCGACCGGCTGGCGATGGTTTCGGAAAAGGGCGTGGCGATTGGTGAGGAGTACACGCTTCTGCTGGCAACTCTCAGTGTGCTCAATAAGAATCCGGGACCAGTCGTGGCGAATTTATCAACCACCTCCACGCTTCAGGAGATAGTTAACCGGTTCGGTTGCCAGCTTTTTCTTTCGAAGATTGGCGAGGTTAACGTCACTGAAGAAATGCAGAAACAAAGTGCCGTAATTGGCGGCGAAGGCAACGGCGGCGTGATTTATCCACGCCTCAATTTTGCGCGCGACAGCCTGGTGGGCATGGCCCTTATCCTGCATCTGTTGGCGGAAACGGGTCAGACAATCACTGAGTTGGTAAGTACCTTGCCGCGCTTCGTAATGATCAAGGAGAAACTGGTTTGCCCTTCAGATAAAATCCCCGCGGTTCTTCGTGTGCTTCGTCATGAGTATGCGGCATATCCAATGGACCTGCGCGATGGTGTGAAAGTGAGCCTGCCCGATGGCTGGTTTCTGGTCAGAGGTTCAAATACTGAGCCCATCATCCGCGTAATAGCTGAGTCAAAGCGCGAGGCCGATGCGCGAGCGATCATTGATCGCGTGTATTCCCAGGTCCAAAAGTGTATTGGCTAGGGAGCCACACAAGTGTGCCTAAAAATAAGTGGGCGATCCAATCAGTACGTGAAGCGGAAGGCTGACTGTTACGGCACCGCGAGCGGTAGCGAGCGGGAAAAAAATTCAAGCTCAATATCAATTACTTTAAGAGCACTTAGGGACAGTTGATTCCTGATCCCGCTCGCTACCACTCGCGGTTCTGTAACCGATCCAGCCAAAGAATCATTTGCGAGCGGTGACAGCGGTGCTCAAGCTCAGCCGGCCGCGCAGTTCAATCTGCGCGGACGAATGACCCACCAGGACGTCGTAGTCGCCGGCCTCGGCTCGCCACTGCTTAGCGTTCACATCATAGTAAGAGAGCGCGCGCGTATCCAGTGGTACGGTAACTCTCTTCGTTTCTCCCGGTCGCAGACTCACTTTCGAAAAGCCCTTCAATTCCTTTGCCGGCCGCGGCACGCTGGCGTGTGTTCCGCCGACATAAACCTGGGCGACCTCAGCGCCTTCTCGGGTGCCCGTGTTCTTCACGTCGAACGAAACTTCATAGCTGCCACTCTTAAGAGGTTTAATCGCGAGATTGCCGTACTTGAAAGTGGTGTAAGAGAGTCCGAACCCAAACGGAAACAGAGGTTGTGTGTTGTTCTTTTCGTAACCTCGGTAGCCAACGAACACGCCTTCTTTGTAAGCCACGCGGTTTGAGCCGGCGGCGGGATAATAATTGTCGTGCACGGGATTATCTTCCCAGCGCCGCTCAAAGGTCACCGGCAGGCGACCCGAAGGGCTCACTTCGCCGAAGAGATTTTCGGCCAGCGCTGTGCCGCCCTCCTGACCCGGATACCACATCTCAATGAGCGCTGGAACGCGATCAAGCCAGGCATCCATCGCCGCACTCCCGCCCGACGTGAGCACGACGATCGTATTCTTGTTGACTGCCGCGATCTCCTGAATTAATTGGTCCTGGCCCGGTGGGAGACTAAATGTTCTGTCCGCGCCTTCACTCTCAGACCCTGGATCGAAGCCGACCGCCAGCACCACCACATCGGCTTTGGCGGCAAGTTTCTTCGCCTCCGCATCGGCCAGGGTTCCGCTGCGACTGATACTGAATTGAAAGCGGCTCCCTATCCAGCGAGAGCGGCCGTGCTGCTCTAACACGATCTTGTGCGCTCTGGTGTCGAGTGTCACCCTGGCTTGGCTTACGGCAGTGGGGGCAGTGGCCCAACTATCAAACACGACCTTGCCATCGAGGTAGAGACGATAATATCCGCCGTCTTCTCCGCTCGAGGCGACGAAGATGTCGTAGTCGCCAGGATCTTTTACAACATAGTAGCCTGCCCAGCGTGCTGAAAGAGTCGCCGCCGGAAATTCCCGAGCTCCTGCCCGGAAATTGATGTGTTGTTCGGTGCGTGTTGTCAACGGTGTGCCCTGTAGATCGTTACTGCTGAAATATTCGGACCGCAGGCCCGGTTGACCACTAACAGGCTCAGTGGAAAAGCTGGTCGCCTCGGCCATTTCAGCGAGGGAGGGCAGACCACGCGCGTAATAGACTGGAACAGTGCCGCCAAGATAGTTACTTATGCCTTCAAGAATACTGGTTTATCAAGCGGCAACAACCCGCCTTCGTTTTTCAGCAGCACCTGACTCTCGAGCGCGGCCGCCAGCGCGACACTGCGGCCCTGCTGGTTGAAACGCGGGATAGACAGGTCGGTCTGGTCGCGGTCAAGCCAGCCGAATTGAATCGCGGTGCGCAGGATGCGCCGCACCTTGTCATCAATTGTGGCAACAGTAACCTTGCCCTGCTGGATAGCCGGCAGGAGTGTCTTCCGGTTCATGAAAGCGCCGCTTGGCATTTCGAGATCAAGACCGCCATTCGCCGCGGCTATGCCGTCGTAAGTAGACGTCCAATCAGACATCATGATGCCGCGAAAGCCCCACTCGTTTTTGCCTACGTCGGTGTTCAAGTATCCGTTCTGGGTCAGGTGGGCGCCATTGACCAGGTTGTAAGAATCCATGATCGCGCCGACCCGAGCTTCTTTTACTGCAGCTTCGAATACAGGGAGATATATCTCGCGCATCGTGCGCTCATCAATAATGGTATCGGTGTTGTGCCGATCGAATTCCGAGTTGTTGCCCATGAAATGCTTGACGGTGGCGCTGACGCCCTGACTCTGTACGCCCTTGATATACCCGACGGCGATACGTGAAGCGAGAAAAGGATCTTCGCCGAAATATTCAAAGTTGCGGCCATTCATCGGCGCTCGATAGATGTTCACCCCGGGGCCCAGCAGGAAGTGCACTCCTTTGGCCCGCGCGTCTCTGCCGATTTCACTTCCCACGCGCGCGGCCAAAGTGGGATTCCAGGTAGAGGCCAGTCCGATGCCGCCGGCCATGGCCGTCGCCGGACCGAAATTACGAACGCCCATCGGTCCGTCGGCCATCTTCAGCCGCGGTATACTGAGCCGGGAAATACCACGGATAAAGAAGCCGTCAACGCCGCCGAGCAAATCAATCTTTTCCTCGAGCGTCATCTGGCCAAGCAGCGAATCGACCCGGCGCTCAACGGCGGCCGGGTCAGGCGCGGTGGCTGGAGCCAGGACCTGCGCAAGCGCGGGACTGAGACTAATACTCAGCAGAATAAGCAGGACAGAGACTGTAAAATGTTTTCGCATCGCGTTTTCCCAAAGTCACAGTCCGCGGTTCCGGAGGCTTGCTCTGGCTCGCGGTCTGTGCCGAACGGCTCCTTATATCGTATGCATTAAGTAGAGCTTTTGCGGGTTGAGAAATTGTATGATGGGTCTTCAAGCCGGTCAATGTTATTCGCTCTTGCGTGCTGGTTTAATTTGCCTCGGTGCATTGAGTCGCTCGGTACCGTCAAGGACGCAGTTGAACGACGAGGTCAGTGCTGGGAGTAGCGACCGGGTTATTGTCCTGACAAACGACCCTGGCTTGGTTTGGGACCCCGGTCCCTCCCGATACTGACTACGTAAATATTTATTCGCTTTAATCCTTGACCCGCGGCCAGACTTCGGAAAGAATTCTGGACGTTGAGCGGCTTAGCAAAAACTATCGAGCAGTGCGAGGACTTCCGTGATGTTATTTCAGACCCTGGTATACTTCAGTCTTCTATTCGCGATGGGGAGTGGCGCTGCAAACACCAGGTCTGCGCCGCCACTTGCACGGCAGCTGACCGGCAACCAGCCACTTCTTTCACAGGGGAGCCGGGCGGCGAAGCTGTCGTCTCAAACACTCTTCGATGATTTTAACTACTCGAACTATCAGCAGCTGGCCAGACACGGCTGGATCATTCGCACTGCGGCAGGATGGCCGGGAATCCCCGGGGCAATTTGGGGAAACAAGGGTGTGTCATTTCCTGCTGATCAGGATCAGCGGAGTAATCGCCTACTGCGCATGATTTCTTCCACCGACGGGACTGGACCTAATACCCATCAAACCCAGATTTGTCACCAACGTAAGTACCTGGAAGGCACATATGCCGCCAGGGTTCGCTTTGTCGATCTGCCGACTGACGGTCCCAGCGGAGATCAACTCGTCCAGAGCTTTTACACGATTAGTCCTCTAAAGGCGCCATGGGATCCTGACTACAGCGAACTTGATTTCGAGTACCTGCCGAACGGGGGCTGGGGCTTGGTTGGATCTACTTTGTTTACGACTTCCTGGAGAACTTTCAGTCCGGAACCAAACTGGAAAAAAGACAACGTCTTTAACACCAGCTCTGGAAGCATTGCCGGGTGGCACACACTTGTGACCCAGGTCTCTGGCGGAAAGGTGAAGTACTTCATCGACGGTAAGGCTCTGGCAGAGCATGGCGGACAGTACTATCCGCGGTCGCTGATGTCGATCAATTTTAATCTTTGGTTCATCAGGGATGCCACGGTGAAATCCAACGCCGTGCGGCATTATCAGGAGGACATCGATTGGGTCTTCCATGAAGCAAAAAGAGTCCTCGCGCCTGAAGAGGTTGAAACGAAAGTGGCGTCACTGCGACGAAAGTCCATTAAATTTCAGGATACAGTTCCGGCGCACGTGCCGGCGTTGATTTCACCGTGCGATTACTGAATAGTTGTCCGCGATCCGGCTGAATCTGGAACTTCAGGAGGAGCATTTATGAAGAGAACGGTCTTTTTTCGCTTTAGCATTTTGTTTCGCTTTAGCATTTTGACGGTCATAATCCTTTGGGTTGCCGCTTCAGTTGCTGCACAGAATGTTTCGAAACCTCCCGAGTCCGACGCCTCCAAATTCGTCTACGCTGATTTTCAGAACGTACAAGGCGGCCGACCGGTGAGCAAGCACGGCGGAATGACACGGTTGAATCACTATTCCCAGAACGAAGCAAACCCTCCGCAATTCCGTGGCCTGGAGAATGCGAATCCCCCCGCCCCGGCCTTTGCACGGGTCACGGCCGACGATATTGCGGCGGCCTTCGATTATGAATTTCGCATGCCGAACGAGTGGTCGGGAGTCGATATGGAGATATTCGGCGAGCCGGAGAAAGACGGCAAACTCGTGCCTGACGATGTGAGCGGCTATAAGTTTATTTCCCTGCGGGTCTTTGCCAAAGGCGCCCAGTACATACGACTCGAGCTAATTTCGCGCGGCCAGGGTACAAATCTCGAATCAGGGTATCCCTTGGCGGGCTTTCACGTATCACCCGGCTTCAATTCCTATAAACTCAAACTCGACACGTTTAGCCAACCAGCCTGGGCTATGCAACTTGATCTCAAGCGCGATGTCCTCAAGAAGTTAACGTCCGTCACCGTCGGCGTGCATTGCGATAAGTGCATCATGGAGAAAGGGACCGTGGTGGTCGACAACATCGCTTTCGAGAAATAGAACCAGGCGTTAAGAGTTGGATCGGCTTTGCCAAAGAGTCTGGCAATCCTTCGTCTGCTTCGCGGACGAAATGAAAATAGCCCACCGATTTTTCGGTGGCATCAATCGTAGATATGAACGCGTAGTCCGTGAAACGGATGGTTGAACAATGAAGACCGAGCCGTAGCGAGGGGATACCAGGCTCAACTTGCCGATAACCGTGAACTGATTACGCGCAACTTGAGCGTTGCATCCGCTCGCTACCGCTCCCGGTTCTGAACTCAGTCGTCCGCTTCGCGGACGGAAACCATTTTTACTTTTTGGGCAAAAGCTCCTGGACCATCTACCCTTGGAGAAAACTAAACTCGTGATCCCAAACACTGACAGCGCGCCTGCGCGGCGCGAGTTCTTAAGATTTGCCGGTCTTGGCGCCCTGGGAGTGATGCTGCCGCGAGTTTCGTTTGCTCGCGTGCTGGGTGGGAAGCGCACCGGCGAACTGCTGGTTTATGTGGGAACCTACACCACAGGTAAAAGTGAGGGGATTTATCTTTATCGGTTGAATCTCTCTTCGGGAGACTTAAAGCAAGTCGCCACCACGAGTGGCGTAGTCAATCCTTCTTTTCTCTGTCTCGCACTCGACCGGAAGTATCTATATGCGGTCAATGAAGTCCAGGAGTTTGCGGGTCAGAAAAGTGGTGCCGTCAGCGCCTTTGCTGTCGATCAAAAAACGGGCGCATTGCGGTTGTTGAATCAACAACCATCGTTGGGCGCCGACCCTTGTTATGTGGATGTCGATGCCCGCGGCAAATTTGTTTTGATAGCGAATTACACCGGCGGCAACGTCACGGTCTTCCCGGTTCGGAGCGATGGCAGTTTGGGCGCACCGACAGATATGAAGCAGGGTCGAGGTTCGAGCGTAAACCGGGAGCGTCAGGAAGGTCCACATGCTCACTGTATCGTGCTCGATCCAGGCAACCGGTTCGCGTACTCATGCGACCTGGGCGCCGACAAGATCATGATTTTTCGCTTCGACGCACGCAACGGAAAGTTGTTGCCCGCTGAGACGCCCTGGGTGCAGGTCAAGCCCGGGACAGGACCACGCCATCTGACTTTTCACCCGAGCGGCAGATACGTATTCGTGCTTAACGAGCTGCACTCGACGGTGACTGTCTTCGCGCGTGATCCAGAGAAGGGAAGTTTGAAAGAGCTGCAAACCTTAGCCACTGTGCCGCGGGATTTCACGGGGCCAAACACAGGCGCCGACATCCACGTTTCTCCTGATGGCCGATTTCTTTACGGTTCGAACCGGGGTCACGACAGCATTGCTATCTTTGCGATCAATCCGCACGGCGGTCTCACCGCGGTTGGCCATGAATCCACCCGAGGCCGGACGCCGCGCAACTTTGCCATCGATCCAAGCGGAGCATTTCTGCTGGTGGCAAATCAAAAATCCGACAATATCGTTGTGTTCCGGATCGATCAAAGAACTGGCCGACTTAGCTCGACGGGTCAAATAGCTGAGGTGCCCTCACCCGTCTGTCTTAAGTTTACCAGTCCGTTTTCTTGAGTGCGTCAGTCTTAACGAATTCCGGCCAGCATATCCACCAAAGCCTCCGGCGCCGACCATTGTGCATTGTGATCCGCCGTCAACTGCAGGACCGGCCAGCCGCGCGCTTTCGCTCGCCGTGACTGAGACCAGAAATCATCATCCTCAGGTCGTTTACCGGCTTCCACTGTGAGGATGTAAGTAGCCGGGACGTTGAGTCCGGTCTTGTTCTTCAGCACGATGTGCTTCAGTAAATGTTTTTAAGGGTTGGGGGACATCTTTCGGCGGCGGCTGATCTGGTTTCACCCAGGCAGGCACGATGTAGTCTCCTTTGATCATGTTCTTGAGCCATTCCCCATGAGAACCAACCAGACTGATCGCACTCTCGCCCTCGTTAGGCAGAAACGCATCGAGATAAACCAGGCGGCGGATTCGATCCGGCACGCGATCCGCTACTCCGGTTATCACCATGCCGCCATAGCTGTGACCAACAAGGATGATGTCATGCAGATCCTCGAAGAGAATCGTGTTAACCACATCATCAATGTGCGTACTCAAACCAATGTCCGGTCTACTCAGGTGCACGCGCTCACCCAGGCCGGTCAGCTGAGGGCGATAGACGTTAAAGCCTTTCTCGCGGAGCAACGCATCGACTTTCCGAAACGCCCAACTGCCGCCCCAGGCTCCATGCACGATCACGATCGTGGGCTTCGGGATGGGATTGGACTTTGCGGTCTGAGCCCGTAAGCCGTTAGAGATTGCTAATAAGAGAATGACCGATGAGGTCACAAGGCCGGGATGTTTGAATTTCATTATCACCTCTTATGAGTCCAGAGCGATAGAAAAGCGGATCGCAAACGCGCATCTTAACATGAACTCTTAACCGGGCTGCGACTTGGCTTAGTTCGCTTCTCTTTTTCTTATTTCCAAGTATCAGGAGATCCACGAAAAGACACGAAAGGCGGAAAATTATTTACCCTTCGTGCTATTTCGTGGGTCCGTTTCCGGTTGATGGAAGCTCGCAACCAGGGAGTCCCTGGGACCGGCAGGTTGTGAAAACTGATTGCTCTGAATGTCGAAGTCAAATACCATGTGCCGCCATCGGGTATAGCTCTTCCCGGCTGGTAACCAAAGCGGAGTGATTAATCGAATATGTGGTACAGAAAAAAACAAGCGCTCGGGTGTTTTGTTCTGCTGGTGACGCTCATCAACTGCACGTCGATCGACGCCCAGTCGAGGTTCGTTACGACGCGAGGGAAGCTAATTATCTCGCCTGACGGTAAGCCGCTGCTCCTAAAAGGCATCAATCTCGGGAACTGGTTGTTACCTGAAGGTTACATGTTCAAATTCAAGCAGACGAATTCACCCAGGTTGATTCAGACAGCGATCAATGAACTTATCGGCGAAGACGAAGCGCGGCGATTCTGGAAAACTTACCACGACAATTACATCACGCGAGACGATATCAGCTTCATCAAGAGGTCAGGCTTCAACTCTGTTCGTGTTCCTTTCAGTTATCGTCTGTTTGTGTCGGACACAACTGTCCCAAGACTGGAGGGTCCGGGCTATGAATTGCTGGACAGAGTTGTCGATTGGTGCCGGCGAGAGGGGCTCTACGTGATTCTGGACATGCACGCGTCGCCCGGCGGGCAAACCGGCGACAACATCGATGACAGTTGGGCCTACCCGTTCCTTTTCGAAAGCAGCGAGAGTCAGGATTTGACCGCCAGCCTGTGGCGGAAAATTGCAAACCGTTATCGAAACGATCCGATAGTCATCGGCTACGATCTTCTCAATGAACCCATCGCTCCTTACTTTGATACCGCAGCGCTGAACCAAAAGCTCGAACCGGTCTACCGCAAAATCGTATCGGCGATCCGAGAGGTGGACAAGAACCACCTTGTCTATCTGGGCGGCGCTCAGTGGGACTCAAACTTCAAAATCTTTGGACCGCCGTTCGACGACAAGCTCGTCTACACTTTTCACAAGTATTGGGTGCCGGTGAAGGTGGAAGCGATACAGCCCTATCTTGATTTCCGCACTAAATACAATGTTCCGATCTGGATGGGCGAATCCGGCGAGAACACCGACGAGTGGATCGATTCATTTAGAAAGTTGCTGGAGACAAACGATATCGGCTGGTGCTTCTGGCCTTATAAGAAGCTGGATGCGACCTCATGCATCGTTTCAATAAAGAGGCCGGAAGATTGGGACGCGATCATCGCCTTTGCTGATGGACCGCGCACGACCTTTGAGGAAGTGCGAAAGCACCGTCCGCCGAAAGAGAAGGTGGAAAAGGCCTTGAGCGATTATCTCGAGCGAATCAAATTTGCGAATTGTAGGGTCAACCAGGGTTATTTGAAGGCGCTGGGATTGAGGTGAGCGCGAACCGAATCAAGCGGCCGGTACAGAACCCGGAGCGGTAGCGACGGGGTCCCGCCACTTACCGCGTTGGTCGAATCAGTTCTTGCTTTGAAATCTTATGAGCACTCGGGCGTGTGATTTACGCGTCGTGGCGAAAGTTGAGTCTTTGATCCGGTCGCATCCAGCACCTCACGCGGGCTGCCCGGAACAGGTCCGCTCGCGGTTCTGTACCACGAGCAACCTAACTCTTCTTGGTAGCCAATCCCAAAGCCTTCACAATCTCCCAATCAGGCGTCGCCCGGCCGTTCTGCTTATTGACCACCGCAAAGCCGCCCGCGTAGTCCCACATGGTCCAGCCGATGCCGTACCTTTCCAGCGCAGTTCGCATGTCCCTAATCCAAAGGGCGCGATCAGCGGGCGGCGCAACTTTGCGATATGCCCCGAATTCATTACAGGTAAGAGGGACGTGATTCCTTGCGGCCCATGCGGCGGCCGACGAAATTTCCCGATCGATGCGGGCGGCATCCCAACGGTCCTCGCCATAGCGAACCAAATTGTCCCGCGCCGATTGATTCTGAATCGTGTCGAGAATCTTGCTTATGCTATCCGGACTAGATGGGTACGGAATGTTTTTATAGAAGGACGGATTCGGCCCAGCCCAAGTTGCCCCTTGATGCGTGAACGCAAAGGGCTCGTAGAAATGAAAGTTATAAATAATGTTTCGGTCGGCATAGGGCTGCATGAACAGCAGCTCGGCAAGTCCGGACCACCTGTGGCCTGACGCGATAATCGTATGCTGCGGCGCGCCCGCGCGAATAGCGGAGATGAGTTTCCCCTGCATGCCAAGCCAGCGATAGCCGTCTTCCACCATCGGCTCGTTGATGACTTCGAGAAAGACGCGTTCGGGATCACGCGTCGACAGATGCTGGGCCAGGGCCCTCCAGAATTTACCGAAAGCTTCGATCTGACTATCGTTGCTATTCAGGTTTTTCTTGAATTCATCCGACGGATGGATATCAACGATCACCGCCAACCCCTGCGCCAGGATCATATCAAGCGCGTGGTCGAGATAATTGAGGTAGTCTGCTTTCAGTCGACTTGGATCGTCTGCATTCAAGAGGGGTGCGGGCTCAAGAGTGAGGCGAACATGATCAAAGCCGATCTTTCGAATGAGCGCAATGTCCTCGGCCGTGGTATGCGAATCGAGATGAGCTTTGGAATAATCGTTCGACTGTGCGAACCAGTGACTCAGATTGATGCCGCGCCGCAGCCGGGCAACTCTGGAAGCCGGGACCTCCGAGTGCCGAGATGAGTACTCAGTCGCGATGACTTTAGGGGCAGGTATTCTGGCCCCCGCCAAGGATGACACCGGGGCCAAAATAGAGCCAGCTGCGCCAATGATCAGTAAATAGATCGATCGTTTCAACATGCCGATCTTTTAGCAGCCACATCAAAAGAAAGCAAAGTCAAGAGTTTTGCTTTGCCCGAGGTGGGACTTCTCATTGTCCGACAAATGACGCGGGGCCGCCGGAAGGGCCGTCATGAAATACCCACGTCAGTAACGGGTGGTCGGAAGGGTATTCAATATGTCTCGCAGGCTCGAAAGAGCGACACCTCGCGCTGCAATGTCGCCGATTGTCTAAGCCTATGATTGTGAAAATCTGGGTAGTGGATTCCGGAAACTAGAGGTTGATAATTGCCCCGATTTGGCATATGGTGTGGCTCTAACCACCAACAGGTTGCTTGCCTCTCATTGAAGTAGAATGTCAGGAGGTTCGACATGAATAAGAAAGTCTTGTTAGTCGTCACGCTAATGGTGCTCGCTGTGGTCGTAGGTGGGGTCGCCCGATCACAGTTAAGAGCCCACCGGTACGCGCAACCGGCATTCACGCTAATTAGTCGCGTGACACACTTCAACCCAACCAATGCTGGCCAACAGTTGCACGGCGAGGAGACAACTTACGTTTTTTCAGACGGAAGTTATCGTGTGGTCTTTGATGGCGAACCTGATGCGAAAAGCGTTGCGCCTCGGCGAGAGTATTTCTTTAAATATGGCGCCGGGTTTTTTGAAGTTGACTCGAAGCAGAAGCAGCTCATAAGAAATAGCAAGATGTCTCCTAATGCTCGCGGTCGCCGTCCACTAACGGCCGAAGAATTACGTTCAGATCCGCAGTTCATTCGAACGGAAACTCTTTTAGGCATGACGGCATACGTCATGAGGATAACGGACGAGCAAACGGGCTTGCCGACCACAGATTTGTTCTATGCAGTTGAAACCGGCAACACACCGCTCAAGACTATTGACTACGGCAGAAATGGAATTGTTGTCACAATCGGAGAGCCGATTAGTATCGTTTTCGGCGAACCAAACTCATCGCAGCGTGACGGTCCCGACTATCCGATCATCGACGAGAAGAAAACGCAGTAGTTCTCGACAATCTATTCATGACCCAGGAGCCGACGTGAAGATTTCGCGTCGGCTCTTTTTTAGCCATGCGTCTGATCATATTAGTCTCGCAGGGGACTTGAAGTAATAGTTCTTTGCCCAGAGTATAATCCGTTTGGGAAAGTGAGTTAACAAATGAAGACAAAATTCCTGGTCCCCATTCTGGCTCTGCTTATGCTGACGGCCGGGACTGCTCAATCTCAAACCAGACTTGGGAGAGAAAGCGGCATGCGCCGGGTCAGCATAGCCGTGGACACCGGGTGGCGGTTTCGCGAGGCGGGCAAGGACAAGTGGTATCCCGCGAGTGTCCCGGGGTGCGTCCATACCGATCTGCTCGATAACAAATTGATTGATGACCCCTTCTATCGCGACAACGAACAGAAGCTGCAGTGGATCGGCAAGACCGATTGGGAGTACCAGACCAGCTTCAATCTTACGACTGAGATCTTCGCGCGCAAAAACCTGGAGTTGGTTTTTGCAGGACTGGATACGTATGCCGATATTTTTCTCAATAACGAACCGCTGCTTAGCACCGACAATATGTTTCGCACCTGGAGGGTGGACGCAAAGCGCCTCGCCAAAGCCGGCGCGAACACTCTTCGGATTCGATTTCGTTCGCCGATCAACGAAGTCTTGCCGCTCATGGCAAGGATGAATTACGAACTCCCGGCCAGCAATGATCAGGGTGAGAAAACAAGTCCGCACACTCGCAAGGCGCCTTATCAATACGGCTGGGACTGGGGACCGCGGTTTGTTACCAGCGGGATTTGGCGCCCGGTGTCTCTGGAAGCCTGGGACGACGCGCGCATCGCTGACCTGCACATTCTGCCCCGAGACATTCACGATGATCTCGCAAAGCTTACCGCGGAGATTGAGGTTATCGCCGGCGCTGATAACGATGCGGTTGTGGTGCTTGATAATTTAAGTGATAAGAACGTGGTCGCACAGCAACGCGTAAAGCTGACACCGGGTACCAATCGCGTCGCATTCGATGTCGCGATTTCGCATCCGAAACTTTGGTGGCCCAATGGATTGGGCGCTCATCCTCTCTATACTTTCCAGGCCCGGCTGATGGTCGCCGGCAAATTAGTCGATCAAGCAAGCAGGCGCACCGGCCTGCGCGCGTTGGAACTCAGACAGCAGCGCGACGACTCTGGCAAGAGCTTCAACTTCGTGATTAACGGCGTGCCGGTCTTTGCCAAAGGGGCCAACTGGATACCGGCCGACAGCTTTCCGACCAGGATCACCAAAGACAAATATCGCGAACTGCTTGAGTCTGCGCGCGACACCCACATGAACATGTTACGGGTCTGGGGCGGAGGCATTTACGAGAGTGACGACTTCTATGAACTCTGCGACGAAATGGGAATCCTCGTCTGGCAGGATTTCATGTTCGGCTGCAGCATGTACCCGGGTGATCAGAAGTTTCTCGACAACGTACGTCATGAAGCCATCGATAACGTCAAGCGTTTGCGGAATCATCCGAGCATAGTTATTTGGGTCGGCAACAACGAAATCGAGACAGCCTGGAAGCATTGGGGTTGGAAAGAAAAGCTTCCGGCCAGGCTTTGGGACGACTACCTGAAGATTTTTCATGGTGTGTTGCCGGAAGTTTGTAGTTCGCTGGATCCGTCAAGGCCTTATTGGCCGAGCTCACCCAGTTCTAATCTTGAAGTTGATCCCGAATCGCAGAAGATGGGTGACCTCCATTACTGGCAGGTCTGGCACGCTGCGGCGCCGTTCAGCGAATATGAAAAACAGTTTCCCCGCTTCATGAGCGAATATGGTTTCCAATCTTTTCCGCAGATCGAAACAGTCCGCACCTACACGGTCGACGGTGATCGCGATATTCAGTCGCCGGTGATGCTGGCTCATCAAAAACACCCGCGCGGTAATCAGCTCATTCGCGAATACATGCTGCGCGAGTATCCTGAGCCGAAGGACTTCGAATCTTTTCTTTACGTTAGTCAGGTGTTGCAGGCCGAAGGGATCAAGGTCGGCGCCGAGCATTTGCGGCGCATCATGCCGCACAACATGGGTTCGCTTTTCTGGCAGCTCGACGACTGCTGGCCGGTTGCTTCGTGGTCGAGCATCGATTACACGGGTCGTTGGAAGGCTTTGCAGTTTTACGCGGGCCGTTTCTACAGCGACATCCTGCTCAGCCCGCATGAAGAGAATGGCAACCTTAACTTTTATGTTGTCTCTGATCGGGCACAGTCGACCACGGCGCAATTGCAAGTGAGTCTGCTCGACTTTGAAGGACACACGCTGTGGCGACGACAGGAGGACATTGAAGTGAAGGCGCTGAGCAGCAAGTCATACTTGACCATTCCGAGCGGCGGCACACCATTGGCGGAAAAGGTTTCGCAAGGCGCGTTTCTGTTTGCGGAGTTACTGGTGGATGGCAAACCAGTTTCGCAGAATGAACACTTCTTCCAACCATTTAAGAGTCTCAGGCTGCCGCGGCCGCGGATTACGATGAAGGTCGCGCCGGCGAGGGCGGGATTCAGAATCAGTCTGTCATCCGACAAACTGGCGCGCGCCGTTTACTTGTCAACGTCTAACGCAGGCCTCTTTACCAATAATTATTTTGATCTGATTCCGGGACGGAAAGTGGAAGTCGAGTTTCGTGCGCGAGGTGCCGTTAAGTTAGCGGACTTTCGGCAAGGCTTTAAGGTTCGCTCACTAGCTGATGCCTTTTAGGAGTGACGTCCAAGCTAATGCCTGGTGAGGTCGGTACCGAGAGCGGTAGCGACCGGGTTGTTCTCCTGGCGCGTTGGTTGAGATCCGGTCGCTCCCGGTACGGACTGCTTAATCGTCGTTGATTTGGTCTCGAGCGCGTCCTGCCTGATTGGGCGGCGCGAATCTTCAAGATCAATCACTCAACTTGTACTCAAACAGGAAGCGGCCGACCTGAATCGTCGCACGGCCGTCGATGGGCGGACTGATGAGCAAGGAGCGAACCATACTGCCCTTGCGATTGACGTGCGCGTCCACGGTACCGACCCCTTCGCCGCTGGAAGCTCGATAGAAGCTAACGCGAATCACGTCGTTGTTTATTCTTTGATAACCAAAAACATACTCGCCCGGTTGCAGGAGGATGTTACCAATCTTCAGGGCGGACTGAGTGATAAAGAAATGCGAGTACTTACCTTCGGCCGAATATCCGGCGGTGATCAGCACCACGCCGGCGATGAATTTCCCGCGCCCGTCCGTTACGCCCGACGCTGTGCGGAACTCTGTTTCGATGTTCTCTTTAATCACGGGGGCCCGCGCGGGAATCAGTTTTCGCAATTCAATTTCGGTGGCGGCGCGCCAACGCGGACGTGGCCCACTGTGTACACCGGCGGCGTTTGAGACGATTAATGCCGAGGACAGAACGGCGCATATCACATTGGTGGCGAACGGCATGTTGACCTCCGATATAAACCAGGCAGTTTCTAAAGGCGCGCGCAGCAGAAGATTGAGTATAATCGATTTCATTTCGCTTCGTGTGATTTCGTGGATGATACAGAAACCCGAGCGGTGGAGGCCATTGAAAGCTAGCACTTGAGCTTGATGGAAGTCGTTTTGAACCGCAAAGGACGCAGAGGATTTCGCAGAGGAACGCAAAGCAGAGTTTCTCGGCGCGCCCTCTGCGGAAAACTCGGCGACCTCTGCGGTTTAAAGCAGACTTACGATCACGCATTCCGAGTTTTGACATAGTCTCGCTGGCGATGTGGGCCGTTCATTAAATCGGAAATCCCGTCGGCATCCTGTACAGCATAATCAATGCGCTCATTTGCTCTCAACAAACTAGTCCTCCTTTTTTGTCTGCTTCTTCTGCTGTCCTTCGCTTGCAGCCAGGCGTTGGCGCTTGATCCCGCGCGCGATCTATTTCAGTTCAGCCAGCAGATCTGGCTCACCGAAAACGGCTTGCCGCAGAACACTATTCACAGCATTACGCAGGGAAAAGATGGATACATCTGGATCGCCACGGAAGAGGGTCTGGCGCGTTTTGACGGAATCAAGTTTACCGTTTTCGACAGACAAAATACGCCGCAGTTGCCGAGCAATAATATTCGCGTACTTCTGGAAGATGGGCGCGGAGATCTCTGGATTGGCACTGCCGATGGTCTGGCCCAAATGCGAGACGGAAAGTTTACGACCTTTACCACCCAGCAAGGCTTACCTGGAAACGTCATCGATTCTCTGTATGAAGATCACAACGAAGGGCTTTGGATTGCGACATCAGCCGGAATAGTGCGCTTCAATAACGGTATCTTTACTCTTCCGGCGCCGCAGCCGGATTTTCCAAAAGACGGAATCCAGGCCTTGTTTGAAGATCACGAAGGCGCTCTCTGGATTGGATCGCCCGCGGGCCTGGTCCGCACCAAAGACGGAGCAGTTACGAGATTTACCAAACAAGATGGCCTGCCCAACGACAGTGTGATTTCGATCACTGAGGACCATGACGGTCGTCTTTGGGTCGGCACGCTCGACGGACTCAGTTGCCTCGAGGGTAAGAGCTTTACCAACTACACGACACGCGAAGGACTGGCGAACAACCGAATCACTTCGTTGATCGCGGATCGGGACGGCAGCGTTTGGATTGCCACGGCCGGCGGCTTGAATCGCTTCGCGAACAGAAGCTTCTCCGGCTTTCGCGCCGGCGATGCTCTGGCAAGCAAGATTATTCTTTCGATCTTTGAGGATCGCGAAGGCAGCCTTTGGATTGGCACTGAGTCGGCCGGCTTGAATTTATTGAAGGACAAAAAGTTTACGACCTATACAACCAGGGAAGGCCTGGGCAGCGATTTGGTCAAGTCCATCTACGAGGACCGCAAAGGCAGTGTTTGGATCGGGACCAACGGAGGAGGCCTGAGCGTCTTGAAGGATGGCAGGTTCACGACCTACACGACAGCGGACGGGCTCTCGAGCAACGTCGTTCTGGCCTTGTTCGGTGATGCCGAGGGTAATCTTTGGGCCGGGACTCCGGACGGATTGAATCGTTTCAAGGACGGCAAGTTCAGAATCTTTACCTCGGCTGAGGGCCTGGCCAACGACTTCGTGCGATCGATTTATGCCGACCACAGCGGTAATCTCTGGATCGGCACGCTGGGCGGGCTGACGCGAATGAGGGGCGACCGTTTCGATATTTATACCACCGCGGACGGGCTGCCCAACGATTTTGTCGGTACGATCTATGAAGACGCGCAGGGACAGATCTGGATCGGCACGCTCGGTGGGCTAAGCAAATTCAAAGACGAGAAGTTCACTACCTACACGACGCGAGACGGACTCTCGAGTAACCTGGTCATCTCGCTTCACGAAGACGCCGATGGATCGCTTTGGATTGGCACGAGCGGCGGCGGACTCAACCGTTTGAAGCAGGGAAGGTTTCTTTCCTATACGACGCGCAACGGACTGCCTGACGATGTGGTCTACAGCATCCTCGAAGACCGGCAAAACGCGCTTTGGCTTAGCTCAAACAAAGGAATTTTCCGGCTTGGCAAAAACGATTTGGATGACTTTGCCAATGGCAAGACAGGTTCGATTACACCCGTGCTGTACGGAACCGCCGACGGCATGATCACGCGCGAATGCAGCGGCGGCGGACATCCGGCCGGATGGCGCGGCGCTGACGGCAAGCTCTGGTTGGCGACCATCAAGGGAGTGGCAATGATCGATCCTGAACAGATTAAGTCAAACGATCAACCCCCGCCCGTGGCTATTGAGCAGATCCGCGTTGATGACGAGTCGATGATGCCGGCTCAGTCTATCGAATTGGCGCCAGGCAAGAGTCGCTTTGATTTTTATTACACGGCGCTCAGTTTCGTGGCGCCGGAAAAAGTAAGATTCAAATACAAGCTGGAAGGATTCGATGGCGACTGGATTGATGGTGGCACGCGACGGGTTGCTTACTATACAAATCTGCGACCGGGCCGGTATAAGTTCCGCGTAATTGCGTCCAACAATGACGGCTTGTGGAATCCCACTGGTGCCACGTTCGATCTCTACCTGCGGCCCCACTTCTACCAAACCATTTGGTTCTATGCGCTCTGTATTCTCAGCCTGGCGGTTTTAGTCTGGCAACTCTATCGCTATCGTCTAAAGCACATCGAGGCGCAATTTGCCGCAGTCCTGGCTGAACGAAACCGCATCGCCCGCGAGATTCACGATAATCTGGCGCAGGAGATGCTAGGCATTTCGGTGCAGCTTGAAGTGGTGGCGCGCACGATGCCGCCATCGGCGGAAGTGGCGAAGACTCACTTGGATCGAGTGAGACTACTGGTGCGTCACGGTATTGCCGAGGCCCGCCGTTATGTTTGGGATCTGCGGTCACAGGCTCTGGATCAAAACGATCTGCCGGCCGCGTTGAGTGATACGGCGCGACGACTGACGGCCGAGACTACAGTCCAAGCGCAAGTCGGAGTCGCCGGGACCTTCCGTCCGCTCAGCGATTTGATTGAAGGTAATCTGCTGCGAATCGGACAGGAAGCCATCAACAATGCCGTGCGTCATGCCCAAGCCCGAAACATTCTTATTAATTTGAAATTTGATGCGAAGCGCGTACAACTAAGTGTCCGTGATGACGGGATCGGGTTTGACTATCAAGTCTCGGCGAGTGACGGGGCGAATCATTTCGGTCTGATTGGGATGCGGGAGCGAGCGGCGCAAATTGGCGGGACGCTGACGATTAATAGTCGCGCAAGCGAAGGCACGGAAGTGCTGGTGGACGCGCCAATCGATAGCTGAGCAAGGCACGGAAGTGCTGGTGGACGCGCCAATCGATAGCTGAGCAAGATCCTGGTACTGGATCTATTTCAAATTAAGAAGAATCTTTTTGCTGGGAGCGCGGACGGCTCGTCCGCACTGAGCGCGCAGCGCGAACGAATCAAATCGGCTTAGTTTATCGAGAGGACGGAGAGGACTTCGCGCCTCCGGCGCGGTGCGGACGAGCCGTCCGCGCTCCCAGCATCAGAGGCGATGATACTTTCAAATCGAACCAGTACGAAGATCCCTGTTCCTCAGGTTAGGAAAGGGAAGGGAAGGCGCTTCGATCCTGAGTTGACTGAACTTCAGCACTTGAAGCGAAGTTACTAATGAGCGACAACACGATAAAGATCATGGTAATCGATGACCAGGCCGTGGTCCGTCAGGGTTTTGTCGCTCTTATCAACACCGTTCCGGACATGGCTGTGGTGGCCGAGGGCACAAACGGCCGGCAGGCGATAGATCTCTATCGTCTTCATCGGCCTGATGTCGCTCTGATGGATTTACGGATGCCGGAATTGGGCGGGGTAGAAGCGATCATGGCCATTCGCAAAGAATTCCC
>WNFP01001485.1_pt1 | contig 24350 bp, 21 predicted proteins | sample 5400201 | NCBI WGS metagenome assembly WNFP01 (sample SAMN13153355, study PRJNA577476) | soil metagenome | isolation source: 115 cm saprolite under Madrone tree | place: USA:California | collected 2016-06-14
CATTGGCTATTTCTTAATGGATCAAAAACCGCAGCGCTAAAACAATCCGGGGATCCTCATGCCGGGAATTCCGGGAATGCTTCCGGTGAGGGACTTCATCTGATTCGCGAGTTCGTCGTCCACGCGGCGTGACGCTTCATTCACCGCGGCGCGGACCAAATCCTGCAACATTTCCTGATCCTTCGATGCAAATACTTCCGGCTCAATGCGCACCTCCAGAACCTGCTTCTGGCCATTCATCTTGACCGTCACCATACCGCCGCCGGCCGAAGCCTCGATCGCCACCGTGTTCACCTGACGCTGCAGATCTTCCTGCACCTGCCGCAACCGGGACAACATTTGTTGAAGCGCATTGACTTCCATCACGAGACCTCTTCGCGCCGCTTCACTTCAGAAATTCTTCCGCCGAAGCGTTGCAACATGGAGCGCACCATCGGATCGCGTTCAAACTTCTCACGCAATTCCTTGGTGCCGGCCGCCGCTTGCGACGCATTCGCGGCCGTCGCTGCAACCGATTCCATCTTAGCACATACGCGCACGGAGCGATTCAGCACCTTGCCCGATGCAGCACGGATTTTTTCCAGCGAGTCGCGTCCTTCCACCATTTCGGCGAACGCCCGCTTCTCCGTCGCAAAGAATATTCGCAACTCCGCGCCTTCCAGTTCCCAGCGATGCGCGTGCTCCAGCAGTTCGCCCAGAAATTTTTGCTGGGCTTGAATCGCGGCGCGAATTTCGGCCACTTGCTCCTCGCTCAGGCCGTTTGCCGCCACGCGATTTACTATTGATTGCGGCTGCGATTCAGCAATGTTGGCGGCCGATTGCGATTTCGCATCTGAAATTTCAAACGCAGATTCGCGCTCCGCGGCCTTCTCATCGACAATGATCGGTATTGCTCCAGCAACACTGTCAACCATCGCAGCATTAGGGCGGCTCTTCTGCGAAAGTTTTTCTTCTACCGGCCCTGCCCCAGGCAGAGGCCCAGGACGCGCAACGCTGGCCGCGACTTCGCTGCCATTCGCAAACCGCTTGCTCCAGGCGGGGGAACTGAAAGTAGCCGGCGCCGCAGCGGAATTATTCGGAGCAGTCGCAAGCGCGGGGCTCGCTCCCGCAGTCGCGGCATTCGCAATTTGATTCTTGCTGGACCAAGCCGGTATTGACGCAGGGAGCGCGCTGGCTCGAGCGGTGGAACTTTTTGTAGCGCCGCCGTTGCCGCTGGCGTCGCCCAAATCGGCAAGCAATTCTTCAAGAGGCGCCAAGCGCCCGGCGTGAATTAATCGCAGCAAACCCATTTCCAGATGGACGCGAGGATCGGGTTTGCGCCGCAGGTCGTCATCGGTCTGCAGCAAAATATTGAAGAATCGCGTGAGATCCTCTTCACTGAATTGCGCGGCCGCTTTCGCAAGCGCGGGTCGCTGATCGGGAGTCGCGGCGATCAAATCCGAATCCGCGCCGCAGACGCGCGCAATCAAGAGATTGCGCATGTGGCGAATCGCTTCGCGGCAGAAGTGCTGCAGGTTGCGGCCTTCTTTTTGAAACGTGTGCACTAGACCAAGAGCGCGGTCCGCCGAACCTGCGGCGATCGCTTGCACCAATTCATTCAGCGCATCTTCCGGCACCACGCCGAGAAGTTCGCGCACTTCCTTGTCGGGGATATTGTCGCCGCAATATGCGCGCGCTTGCTCGAGCAGTGAGAGCGCATCGCGCATGCTGCCCTCCGCCATACGCGCAATCACCGCGACTGCGCCGTCGGCGATGGTCAGATTTTCTTCATTGACGATGTATTTTATCCGGTCCGCGATTTCATTAAACGTCAACGCGCGAAAATGAAAATGCTGCGAGCGTGAGCGAATCGTATCTTCCAGATTTTCCGGCTCGGTCGTAGCCATCACGAAGATCACTCGGTCGGGCGGTTCTTCCAAGGTCTTCAGCAGAGCGTTGGATGCTTCGCCGGTCAGCATGTGCGCTTCGTCCAGGATTACCACCTTGCTGCGCGACGCCGCCGGCGCGTAGCGCACCATCTCCCGCAGTTCGCGAATCTGGTCGATGCCGCGATTAGAAGCGGCGTCAATTTCGATTACGTCCAGCGAACTCCCGGCCGCAATCTCCTTGCACGAATCGCATACGCCGCACGGGTCGGTCGTCGGCCCATTGATGCAATTCATGGCCTTGGCCAAGATGCGCGCCGCCGTTGTTTTGCCGACGCCGCGCGCGCCGGAGAAAATATATGCGTGCGCAACGCGATCGTTCTTAATCGCGTTCGCCAGCGTTCCGGTAACGTGCTCCTGTCCTACCAAATCTTTGAATGTTTGCGGCCGCCACTTGCGTGCGATTACCTGATAGCTCATGAGGGAGAGTCTCGCACGCCGCGACGATGGAGAAAAGTTATAAGTTTTGAGTGGTAAGTCAAAAGTTTCACGGCGAGACGAAAACTGAAATCAGATTCCGTGATCGCAGCGAGACGCAAACGTGCAAAAGAAAAAGAAGGTTCGCCGAAAGTAAGCGGCGAACGCTGGGGTTGTGCCGGACTTAAAACTGAATACTTAGCACGGATAACTTTCCTCGGCGCGAGGAACTTCGGGTGATCTGGGGCACACGAGGCAATCCCGGTACCGTTGCTCCCTTCCGGGCCTGGCGGGGTTCGCGGGACCTCGTTGCACAGAGCCCGAAGTTCCACGCTCCGGCAGTCCCGCAATTGCGAGACTGCTTGGCAAAGTTTAACACAGTCAGTTACTGAAGAAATGCGGAGCGGGTCTCGAAGCGCGCCAGAATGGATGCGTCCGGCCAGAGGCCGAAGTCTGCGGAATTTTCACCTTCGAGCTGAACAGAGATCGCATCCTTCACATTGGTCATCAGCTCGTCGAGCCTAGCCGCTTGCCTACAACCGGCAGGTCGAAGCGCTCTGCGACCAAGCACCTGCCCACCTGGAAAATGCGCACTTAGATGATTTGCTTCAGGTTACGTCATGAGAGGCGAATTTGTCGCAACTGCACAAAGGGATTGCGCAATTTGTGCGACGGAATGCTATCGCGTGGGTTTTGCGTCTGGAGGAATCACGTCCGCTGGATTCACCCAATTTACCTTGAACGGGCCAATGGCATTCACCTGCACGATTGTCGCGGTTTTGCTCAGCGCGAAATGCCGCATCTCCTTCGGCATACTGACAAAGTTGCCTGGGTTCATTGTTTCCAGTTTCGTTGCATCGAATTTTTCGCCCATGCCGACCTGGAAGGTTCCTTCGAGCACCGTAACGTTTTCATCGGTTGGATGCCAGTGCGCAGGAATCACCGTGCCGGAGGTGCAGCGCAGCCGCAGGGTGAAGGGCGTACCCTCCGCAGAAGGATCGCCACCGATGGCGGCCATGTCGCAGCCTTTTATGATCGGTGTCCATTTCAGATCGGCAGAACGCACAATGCCGTGGCCAGTGCCTGCGGTATTTTTTTCCTGACTGTAAGCTGTACCCCCTAGCACCACTGTAACGGTCAAGGCAGCAGTCATAATTCGTGAACGAGTGAAGTTCATAGGTACTCCCCTTATTGAAAATGGTTTGAAAAGACGATGCTCGGTGACGGTGAACATACTCCTTCGGTTGCCATTGAGCAAGCAACCTAGGCGACGGCGGCGACGGCCGAGCGATCCTTGCCCCAGTTGGGATAGGCAGCAAACGAGGCCGATCAGTTGATCTACGCACACCGGCTTAAAAAAGTCCCCGTCGGCGCGATGGTTTTGAGTTACTCTTCCGATGGACGGAGTTCCTCCCCGTCCGCCCGTCGATTGCCGCAGCTTTCGCCGGGTCCGCGCGCCAGCGCCGCACCACGAGGCCTCGCCTCGGTGCCGCTCCTCGTTACGGAGCACGCCTGCCCCGGCAGGCACGCTTGCAAATTGCAAGCAGGAGGATCACTAAATGAAAATTGCAGTTCGATTGATGTTCGCCGTTTCTCTTGTGTCGTTTGCTGCTTCTTTTTCGCAAGCCGAACCACGCCAGATCATGCAAGGCACTCAGATGCGCTTAAAACTTCTGACCGATATCAGCACGTCGTTGTCACGAAATGGTGATGGCTTTATCGCTGTAACCACCGAACCGGTGAAAATCGGCGACCAGCTTCTCTTGCCCGCAGGCACGCGCATTCGCGGCATTGTAACCAGCATCAGTCGCGCGCGTCATTTTGCGCTCCTGCGCGGCGAAGCTTACCTGAACTTGTCATTCCGCTCGGTGGAAATCGACAGCCGGCTGATTCCGGTCCAGATGAGTATCATCGCGGTCTCCAAGCCCTCAACCGAAGGCGAAGGCAGCCGTCGCAAGGACGTTACCGTGACGGAAGGCCAGCTGCTGCAGGAAACGCACGACATTAAGGGATCCATCATTGCCGGCACGATTGGCACCGGCGGATCAACCGTGATTGGGAAACTTGCCAGCCACGCTGCAGCCGGGTTTGGAATCGGCCTCGCCGGCAGCGCGATCTACGTTGCTCAGCGCAAAGGAAGGGAAGTGGTACTGCCTTCGGACACCGGCTTTCTGGTGCGCATGGATAATACCATTACCGTTCCCGGTACGATCGCTTCAACCGGTTCAGTGAACGGCAGTCGTTAACACCCCGATAATCTGCGCCGTCGCCAAAGTGCTTTTTGCGCTTTGGCGTCGACCGGTGGTACGTCACAAAAAATGGCACAGAGGGAAACAGCGCAGACCGCGGCGCCGTCAAAACCGAACCGAGATCTCCTCGATTGTGGATCCTAATCATCGCGATCTGCGCGGAGCTTTTTTCTTTCCCGGCGCCGCTGAACTGCTGCCTACGCACTTTCGAGGCAACACGTTCGGGCAGTGGGTTTTTCTGGCAATTCTCCTTGCTCCGTTTGGTGGCGTTCTTGTACTTTGCCGGCTGCGCAGAATCGCGGAGCACGTAGCGCTTGGAATTGGTTTGGCGTGGCTGTGGCTTTTGGTCTTGTGATCCGAAGATGCACCGCCCTCAAGCCCCTTCGGGTTCTTCATAACGGCGCACTTATCAATTCAGGTCTTACTTCTTCGGGAAATTCTGGTTCGCTTTCACTTCTTCGATTTACTTGGTGTGCCGCTCGCTGTGCGCCGCGATCAGCGGAACAAACTCGTACGCGTCCCACTTTCCACCTGCGGGACTCTCGACAGCATGTCCTCTCAAGTCCGGCGTTTTCTTCAGGAATTCTTCGGTGGTCGCACGGCTTTCCACAAAATGCTTGACCGAGCCTTGCGGCGAACTGAACCGATTGGTCGGTTTCAACGGCTCCGGAGCCTGCCGCTTGTCGGTGCGGTCCGGTACGTTTGCCAGAATTCCGGCATCGATCTTGGCAATATCGCGGTCCGGGGCAGCCGGAGCCTTCATCACGTTCTCGACGATCATTCCGCGAATGAAGTCTTCTGCTGCTGCGATGTGCTCCATGCATTCCGCAACTGACCATTTGTCTGGAGCTGCCTTGAAGTTCCACTGCGCTTCGGATAATCCTTTGGTCGCCTCGAGCACGCCTTTCTTGCTGGTTTCAAGAGCCGCCAATGCCTTTTCCTTGTCAGCGGGAGTTGGGTCTTGTGCGCGCACGCTCCCCGCCGCCACAGCTAGAGCTGTACAAATCACCACTCCCATCCACTTCCGTCGCATCATGACCGTTTTTTCCTTTCGTTGGCTCACTGGCGTCCCGCCGCAGCCGACCGCTGCGAAATCTCCTCGGTCGTCAGCTCTTCCAGATGACTTGCAATATACCAGTGATTTCCCCAGCTATCGAGAAGTGAGCCGGAACGGTCGCCGTACGCCTGTTTGGCCATCGGCTGCAACTCCTTGCAGCCATTAGCCAGTCCACGTGCAAAAACTATGTCGCAGTTTTCCACGTAGTAGTGGTGCGCCACGGCCCGAGGTCCCCACGGCGCGCGGCCTTCGCTTAATTCCACGACAGTGTCGCCAATGCTCACCTTGGCATGCTGGATCGTACCGCTGCCACTGCCTTCCTTCTGGATTACTTCCGCGCCAAATGCCTTTTCGAGGAAGTCGAGAAAGCGCTCGGCATGCTTCACGCTGAAGTACGTATTAAGCTCTTGCAGGATTTCAGGCCGGTAACTTTTCCCTACGCTGTGCGTCGCGATGAACCAGAAGTTCCCCGCCGGGTCGCGTACGCCAGCTTCCCGATCACCATAATCCCGGTTCGCCGGTTCGTACAACGAGGTCCCTCCGGCTTTCAGAGCCAGCGCATAAACCTCATCCGCGTTCTTTACGTAATAATGCAATCCGGCGGGCATGGCGCTCCATGCAGGGCCGGCGTCAGCGAACTCGATAATCGAGTCGGCTATTCGAGCCTCCGCATGCCTGACATTTCCGTTCGCATCGCACGTCGAAAACTTCTCGCTGGCTGCAAACGCGTTCTTAATGAACTCAAGGAAGTTCTTCGCGCCGTCGACGATGAGATATGGAGTCAAACTTCGAAATCCCTCTGGAATTGCGCTCTTTGGCTTGGCCATGCCGTCCTCCTTGCTGCGATGTCGTATGGACGCATTCTGCCGGACTGGAGGACGCGGCGTATTGTAAAAAATTGACCTGGAAGGCTAGCGCATCAAGCTATTGGAAGGTGGTTGTGATGGCGGGGAAAATCCTGGTAGCCTGCAAGATACTTGGAAGGGTTGATGCCTGAAAATGCGCGAAAGTCGTGGATGAAATGCGCTTGATCGAAGTAGCCGCAGTCGAGGGCCGTCCCGCTCCAGTTCACCGGCCGCCCACTAGTAATCCTTTTAAGAACGGCCTGGAACCGGCGCACGCGGCAAAAAAGCTTCGGGGTCATACCCACGTGCTGCTTGAACAATTCGATGAACCGCCGCGAGCTGAAGCCTGTTTTATCCGCGACTTCGGTGTTTCGACTGATGGCAGGCTGAGCGAGAAAATTCTCGACGGCATACTCCACAACAGGCTGGCCTTCAAACATTCCTGCGGCGCGTTCCAGCAGCGCCAGCTCCACCACATGCAGCTTTGCTTCAGCGCCTTGTGTGGCGAGTGCGCGCTCCCGCAGCTCGCGGGCCAGACGTCCCCATAAATCTTCCAATTCAACGTGCTGGTTGTGCAGTTCATCGCTCGGCAACTTCAGAAAGGGAACCGCGCCCGCCGGGCGGAAGGAAACTCCGATTACGCAGGTCTGTTCATCCGTATCGATGACAAAGCTTTTTGTATGCGGTCCGCTCACGCTGCATCCACTCAACTTCCGCATCTTGTTCACATCGTCCGCGTCGTAGAGGCGTGTTTCATCCTCTTCCAGATTGATAATCAGGCTAATACACCCGTCCGGCATCAGGCGCTCTTTCTGGTGAAGTCTTGGCGGATGCTCGTAGTACCACAGCATTTCCACGAAGCGGGAAAGGGGCGGATCGGGCTTGACGTGCAGATTGAGCATTTCATAGGGATTTTACTCCCGGACGGACGCTTGAGCCATTGAGTTTTCGTTTTTTATGAGGTGGTTGAATGAATTTCCTCGATCGGTTCCATCAGTTCTTTCGATTGACGCTGTTCCCGCTGTCGCGATACTCTTTTTGCGCATGATGTCACGTCGTCCGCCCTGCTGCTTACCTCAAGCGTTTACGCCAAACCATTCCGAGGAGATTCATGTCCACCGAATTGCGTAATTTTTTATCGCTATCCTATGACGAGCTCGAACAGCTGAATTTGAAGGCCAAGGAACAGCGCAAGAACCGCGTCGCGGCACATAAAATTCAGGAAGACCGCGTCAAGTATCTTAACGATGAGAAGCGCATCAAGGCGGTTACGGTATTGTTCAGCGACTTGGAAGGCCGCCTGCACATGCTGGATTACGACAAAAAGTTTCTCATCAAGAGCTGGGACAATTTGACGTTTGACGGATCGTCGATTCGTGGGTTCACCGCGCAGCGTGAGAGCGATTTGCGACTGGAGATGGACTGGAGTGCGTTTTACTGGGGGCCGTCCGATGTATTCGGTTCGGGCAAGGTTTTGGTCTTTGGCGAAGTGATCGATAAAGATGGCTCGCCGTACTCCGCGGACATTCGCGGTTTGCTGAAAGGCTACGCTGAAAAGCTGAACCAGGACGAAGACTACACGCTCAACGCGGCGAACGAAATTGAAGGATTCCTGTTCCAAGGTCCAGATGCGGAACGCCACTATAACGAAACGCGGAAATTCGAGTACGTAAATACCGGCGGGTATTACCACTCGCTGCCGGGCGATCTGTTGCGCACATTTATCGATACTACGGCGGAAGTGCAACGCTCGATGGGTTTTCAAAACGAAAAAGACCACCCGGAAGTTGCGCCGTCGCAATTTGAAATCAACTATGGCTACGGCGAAGTGGTGGCAGCGGCGGACCAGATTCAATTGTACAAATTGATTTGCCGCCAAGTAGCGACGCGAATGGGCTTGACCGCGAGCTTTCTGCCGAAGCCGGTGGTGGGCGTGAACGGCAATGGAATGCACACCAACGTTTCGATTTCGAAGGGTGGAAAAAATCTTTTCTGGGATCCCAAAGGTGAGGAAAAGCTCAGCAAGATGGGCTGGGGCTTTATCGACAAAATCCTTTCGCACGCAAACGACATCTGCCTGCTGCTGAATTCCAGTGTCAATGCGTACCGCCGGCTCGATCCGCACTTCGAAGCGCCGAACCAGATCAAGGCTTCGCCCGTGGATCGCGGGTCGATGATTCGAATCCCAATCGGCAACGAAAAGAGTTCGCGCGTGGAAGTGCGCTCGGTTGCGCCGGATGCCAATCCGTATCTGGTGATGTATTCGATTTTCAAGTCAGGGCTGGACGGCGAAACGGCGAAAATCAAGAACCTGCGGCAGGCGGAGCGCTATCTGCCGGACAACATCTACACGGCGCTGGAAAACTTCGAAAAGGCGGGGTGGACGACCAAGTTGCTGGGCGCCGACGTTAAGGCCCGTTTCGCGGACCTGAAACGGGCTTCCGCGGACCGCTGCCCGCGCGCGCTTGGGACATTCGTGAAAGCGCCTGAAGTGCAATACCACCATGAGGTTTACAACCAGTTCCTCTGGAACCTTTTCTAGACCCAGCTGAAGGTCAATCGATTCGAGAATCAGCTCTCACCGAGGCACGGCAACCAGCTGTGCCTCGATGTGTTTGTGGCTGCCCATCGCTAAGCCAGATTGTCGCTACTTGACAGTCCATGTCGCAGGTTGTCGCTTGCCGTGCGGGCTGGGGCTTCCCTAGACTGCCCCAGTTCGCCGATGGTTCGGCACAATTTCAACCAACTTGGAGGAAATATGTTCAGCAGAACGGCAGTTCTGGCCCTCGTTCTCGCATTCGGTTTCACGCATCAATCCGGAAGGGCACCCGCTCCGGCGTCGCAAGAACCCGAAAAGCCGGCCGCCGCTGCGGCGGTGGCGCCCGCAAGCCCGGCGGCGGCACCAGTGGCTGTACCCGCCGCTGCATCCCTCGCTGCACCCGTCGCCACACCCGCGCACGCTGTGATTGCGGAAGGGATGTCGACGGTCTATTTTTATCGGCCCCGTCTTTACCGAGGCGCAGGCGTGCGTATTGGGCTATTCGTGGATGGCACCATGGCGGTCAACCTTGTGAACGGCCGCTGGACCTCGATTCAGATTCCCGCCGGACACCACATCATCAAACCCAAGGACGACCAAAGTGGCATCGAGATTGATGCGGAATCCGGACAGAGCTATTACTTTCGCAGCGGATGGGGGGAAGCCGGCTTGTTTCACAACGCTCACAAGAACATCATGATCGTGATGAAAGAGCAGGCAACTTACGAAATCAAACAGCTTAAACCGCTCGATGAGAAAGACCTGGTTTGGCCCGCGGCTCACGCAAGAACTGCAACAAAATAACCTCCAGAAAATACTCTCTGTAAGAGGAGTGAGCGAGCCTCGTAACAGCACGCAAAAATCAGGGATTTAGATCTTTACACGAGGCATCGCGGCTGAATCAGTGCGGGAATGGGTTCAGGTTGATACAGCGCCAGTCCAGTTTTGGAATTTTTTGCTTGCCGCGACTTTGGGCGAATGATGGCATGCGCGAGCCACAAAAATTTTGCGGAATTCACTATGACAAAGATTGTAAGATTTCTCTAATTTGCTTCGCTTCGACGACGCACTTCTCTTTGCCGCGTTTTGCTGCGACGAGCAGCGTTTTGCCCAGTTCTTGCGTGCTCGAAATATGTTTCGGCCAGAAGTGTCTGGCGGCGCTCAGGAATGGTGCGATCAAGCCGTAGATGATGCGATAACTTGTTGTTCTGGACTTGATGCCATCGAGCGGCTGAATCATTGCCGGGCGAAACACGTAGATTGCGCGGAAAGGCATTGCCAGCAGCGCGTTTTCGGTCTTGCCTTTTACCCGTGCCCACATGGTCGTGCCGCGCTCAGTGCTGTCGGCTCCCGTGCCGGAAACGAAGACGAAGGACATGCCTGGATTTAGCTTCAGGAGCGAGGTCGCCGCGGCGATTGTAAATTCGTACGTGATGCGCGTGTAATTCTCTTCCGTCGTTCCGCTGGAGGTTACGCCCAGACAATAGAGACACGCGTTCAGTCCGGTCAGTTGGTTTTCGATGGGACTGAAATCGAGGAAATTTTTATGCACGATTTCGCGCAGCTTTTCGTGGGTGGTTGCGGTTGGCGCACGCGCCTTGCCCGACCATTCCGCTAGCTCCGAAAATGACGATTCGCATCTTGCCTCCGCGCACGCGCTCGCCGCGCATTTTTGATGCTTCAATAAATTATCTCTTTTTTGTTAAGATGCGACCATGAAACGACGCACTTTGATTCAATCCATTTCCGCGGCATTACTGCCAGCTGCGAACCTGTTGGCTTCAGACAAGAAAGTATTCGATCCTCGCGCAGCGGAGTCGGACCTGGTGTACGAACTCCGCGTCTATCACTGCTACGAAGGAAAGCTGCCGGATTTGTTGAAGAGATTCCGCGAGCACACCGCAAAGATTTTTGAAAAACACAGCATGAAGAACATTGCGTATTGGACGCCGATGGACGAGCCGCAGAAATCGAACACGCTCATATACATTCTCGCGCATCCCAGTCGCGAAGCCGCCGCCGCGAACTGGAAAGCGTTTAGCGCGGATCCCGAATGGCAATCGGTGCAGAAGGCGTCGGAAGCCAATGGCAAGATTGTGGAGAGAGTCGATTCGACGTTTCTGCTGCTTACGGATTTCTCGCCGACGCTGCGCTAAATTTCATTCGGGTCAAATTGCAAAGGCCGGAGGGCTGGGATAGAGTACGGGCTCGCGATGAGTGAATGAAGAAATCCCCCGCGTAACGAGCCGACTGAAGCCAGGTGATTTTCAGATCTTGGGCTTACTACCTTTTCTTTCTCGTTCCCAGCGCAATTTTATTCCGTTTGAGCCCGCCGCGATACCGGCCGTGATGGTTGCCGGCGACAGCGGCGTTTTCCCTTATTTTTCCTACACAGAATTGGGCGGAATTATTCCTGTAGCCGGTCTTATCGGCGGTTCTGCCGGGTGGGCGCGGCGCAGGCTGCTGCCGCCGAGGCGTGTGCAAGCGTTTTATGACACACGTGCGTTGGGAAGAATATCAGCGCCATGTGCACGAATTGCTCGCGAACCAGAAGGTCGCCGTGTTGGACGCCCCCCGATGGTTTCCCGATGCGCACAGGTTTGGCGATGCGCTGCACTTGAAATGAAGAAGGCGCCAAAGAGTTTTCGCAGGACATCGTGCGGAAATCTGAGTTCGTTCAATTCGTGCGGCAAGTACAGTGCGTGTTGCAGGAAATTTTATAACAGCGCGAATCCTTTGTGTGTTCGCTGATGGTATAGTTTCGCCGAAATGATAGTTCGAGAGTGGGAAGTAGTCGCGCCTGAGTTTTGGAAATATGCGAAGGAGTTGAGCGAAATGAAGGTATACGCGTGGAAGTTTTGTATCTCCGTTCTCGCGCTCGGGTTACTGCTGTGCGCAGCGACTTCGACGGCAGTTGGGCAAGGAAAGAATCCATACGCTGGCGATGCGCAGGTGGCGAAGCTTGGCGAGTTTGAATTTCGCGCAAACTGCGCGTTTTGTCACGGACTGGGGGCGAAGGGCGGCGGGCGCGGGCCGGATTTGACGCGAACTCCGAAAAAGCACGGCAGTTCGGACGCGGAAATTTTCAATACCATCAACAACGGCGTGCCGGGAACGGCGATGCCCCCGAACGGCGCGACGCAGCAAGGCGTGGGAATGACGGAGGAAGAGATCTGGCAGGTGGTGACGTACATCCGAAGCGTCGAGAAGAAACCGGAAACGATGAATGGCGACGCGAAACATGGCCGCGAGTTGTTCTACGGAAATAAGGGATGTGCGACGTGCCACATGTTCGACGGAAAAGGCGGTAGGCTGGGGCCCGATCTGACGGGAGCGGGAACGGCGCGTTCGACGGAATATCTGGTGGAGTCGATGAGAAATCCGAGCCGTAGGTTGGCGCAAGGGATCAGCGAGGCAATGAAAGAGTTTTCAGTGGAGTACGAAACGATCGACGTGGTGACCAACGATGGCGCGAATTATAAAGGGACGTTGCTGAATGAAGATAGTTTTACGATTCAGTTTGTGGATATGCGCGAAACAGTACATTCGTTGGACAAGGCTTCGCTGAAGTCGTGGAAGAAGTCGCGTCAGTCGTTGATGCCGGTGTACGACGAGAAGGCCCTGCCGGAAAAGGATTTGCAGGACTTGTTGGCGTTTCTGGAGCGTGGCGCGGCGGGAGGTGGCAAGTGATGGGCAGGTTGCGAAGAGAGAAAGCATCGGCTACGGCGACTCTTGACGTTGTCGGATGCGTTGAAATTGTGATCCTTCGGACATCCCTGTCGGATGTCCTCCGGATGACAACGCATTGGCTTGCTATTTTTTTCCTTGGTTGCATGCTCGCGGCGTCGGCTTTTGCACAGGTCACGCCGCAAAGATTGTTGAATGCGGGGCAGGAGCCGCAGAACTGGCTGATGTATTCGGGGGATTATGCGGGGCGAAGATTTTCTTCGCTGCAGGAAATTAAGATCGGAAACGCGGAAAAGTTGGTGCCCAAGTGGGCTTACCAAACGATGGCGGGCGGAAAATTCGAAACGACGCCCCTGGTGGTGGACGGAATTATGTATGGAACAGGACAGGACGATCGCGCGTTTGCGCTCGACGCCCGCACGGGACGGCCGATCTGGCAATACCAAAGAGCATTGCCGCAGGATATTCGTCCATGTTGCGGCCGCGTGAATCGTGGCTTGGCGATTTTGGGCGACAAAGTTTTTATGGGAACGCTCGATGCGCACGTGATCGCGCTCGATACGAAAACCGGAAATGTAATCTGGGATGTTACGGCCGTGGATTATACGAAGGGATACAGCTTCACGCTGGCGCCGCTGGTGATCAAGAACCTTGTGTTGGTCGGAGTTTCCGGCGGCGAATATGGTATTCGCGGTTTTATTGATGCTTACGACGGGAACACCGGCGAACGGAAATGGCGCTTCTATACGGTGCCCGCGCCTGGGGAGCCGGGCCACGAATCGTGGGAAGGCGAATCGTGGAAAATTGGCGGATCGCCGGCGTGGATTACGGGAACGTACGACCTCGAGACGAACACCACGTTCTGGACCACAGGTAATCCTTCGCCTTCGAATCGTGGCGAAGGGCGCGCTGGAGATAATTTGTATTCGAATTCGCTGCTAGCGCTCGATCCGGATAGCGGAAAACTGAAATGGTATTTTCAGTTTACCCAGCACGACGAGCATGACTACGACGCGACACAAGTGCCAGTGATGGTAAACGACGGCGGGGGAAAGCAGATTTTTCAGGCAAATCGCAATGGATACTTTTATGTGATCGACCGGACCAACGGGAAGCTGATTCGCGCGGAGTCCTACGCGAAGGTTTCCTGGACCAAGGAGAAGGATGCGAACGGACGGCCGGTGCCGGCGAAGGAAGGATCGCCGACGCCGGAAGGGAACCGAGTGTGTCCGGGAGCGGCGGGAGCGACAAACTGGATGTCGCCGACTTACGATCCGCAAACGGGCTTATTTTATGTGACCGCGCGAGAGCAGTGCGATGTGTTCTCCACCGCGCCGCAGCCGTACCAAGCGGGACACGCGTATTACGGGTCGGCATATTTCCCGAATGACGATGCGGCGCCGTTTTATGGCGCCTTGCGTGCGATTGATCCGGAAACTGGAAAAATAAAATGGGAGTGGAAGCATCCATCGCCGACATGGTCAGGAGTGTTGTCAACGGCCGGCGGAGTGGTGTTTACCGGAGACGCGGAAGGGAATTTTATTGCGCTGGATGCGGCGAGCGGAAAAGCACTGTGGCATTTTCAGTGTGGCGCGTCGGTCTATTCGTCACCGATGACGTATGCGGTTGACGGGAAGCAGTATGTGGCGGTAGCGGCGGGGGCAGCGTTGTTTACTTTTGGGCTGCCGTAAAGATTTTTCACGGAGTTGGAGTAGTGGCGGCGATGGACGCGGACTTGCCGATGGCGTCGCCGTTGACCACAAGTTCGACGCGGCGATTGCGCTGGCGGCCTTCGGTATTGTCGTTCGAAGCAACCGGCTGCGTTTTTCCGAAACCGTGAGCGGTCATCGAGGAAGGAGTAACGCCTTGCTCTGCGAGGAAATCACGCACACTGTCGGAGCGCCGTTCGGAGAGTTGCTGGTTGAATTCGTCTGAGCCGACACTATCGGTGTGTCCTTCGATTTGCAAAGTAAGTCCGGGATGGGCCAACAAAATACCGGAAATTTTTGCGAGCTTTTCGCGAGCGCCGGCTTTTAGCGTGGAACTGCCGGTGTCAAAGAGCACGTCCGACATGTTGACGATGAGACCTCGTGCGGTGTCGCGCGTCTGCAAAATGGAATTGAGTTGACCGAGAAGTTGCGCGCGGAGATCGCCTTTTTCGGATTCAGCTTTAGCCGCTGCCTGGCGCGCTTTCTCCGCGTCCGCTTCGGCGGCCTGGCGCCGTTCGATGGCGGCTTGCTGTTCGGCTAGAGCAGCGGCGCGAGCTTTCTCTGCTTCCTCTTTTGCTGCAGCGGCTTCGGCGGCTGACTTCTGCGCTTCTTGTTGCAGGCGAATGGCCTCAGCCTGCGCCGCAACGGCCTGCTCGCGCGCCTGATCCGCTTCCAGGCGGCGTTTGACTTCAGAATCTGCGTCGGCGCGAGCTCTTGCTTCGCGTTCTTCCGCGGCGCGCTTTTCGGCGGCGACTTTGGCCTGCGCTTCTTCTTCCTGTTTCGCTTTCACTGCTATCACGCGAGATTCTTCGGCAGTTTGAATGGCGTCGCGAGCGGCGGCTTCCACCGATTTGCGATCGCGCTTCTGGCGATAGGCATCTTCGGCGGCCTGTAACTGTTGCGCGGCTTTACTGACGGAGGCTGCGGCATATTTTTCGGCGGAAGCGTTTCTTGCGATACGCAGAGCATTGCGTGCTTCAAAGAGTTGCAGAGGAGTTTTCCGGTCGATGCCAAAGATCGCGTTCTCGATCTTGGTGTTGGAAGCGGAGTACACGCCACGGGCGAGAAGTTCGTAACGCGCTTCGATGCTTTCGCCGCCAGTGTCGGCATTTTCCACAACCACGGTGTCGCCCGGCTGCGTTACCGCGAAATACGGTTCGGCGGTGACGATCATGCCGAAGGTCTGCATATCGGTGATGGCTTTCACTTCGCCGTTGCCGCTCTTGAGCGTAAGTTCGCCCAGATTTTCCGCGCGGCCCTGCGGCGAAACCGCCCACAGAACATAGGTGAGATATTCCAGGCCAAACTTTGTTGCGTCTTCAAGGTTGCTGAATTTTGCGCTGATTTCGACGCGGTTGCCTTTGTTTTTCACTTCGGCTCCGCCGGAAGCGGTTGGCAATAACGGCGTCCCGTTAAACACGATTTCAAGATTGCTGCCGGCGCGCCGGTAATTGATGGCTTTGGTGCTGTGCGGAACGCTGGAAGGCGTCGCGGCCGGCGCGGAAGACTGGGCCGCGACCGAAGTGGCCAGCAATGCGAAAGGAATGAAAAGCGTTAGAGCCTTGACGGAAATATGCGAGAGAGGTGTGCGCACAGGTTCGCTCCGGTTGGCCGGCGCGCCACTGCCGCTCGTCTTCGTTGATTACTGGATTGCGTGGTGGCCGGCTCAATTCAGCGTAACAAACGCGCCGCCTCGGAATGGAGCGAACCACACGCTGCTTGTCCAACTTATTACAGGAGCTTAACGGATAGGCTAAACGCAGGCATCGGCGGAATTGGACCATTCCAATTGCACCGTGTAGCTACCCAGGGTCTTGGTTCTCCATGCGCAGATGTCGCCAATCTCTCCGTTGGCATCGTCGTACCAGCCTGTGCCAGGAACGGGATCGGTGATGGCTTCGCAAAGTTCGTGTGATGACGTGGAGGTGAGCGCATCGGGAATTGCCAGGCCGCCTTCGCATCCGGTGCAGCCGGGATAGGGCATTACGGCATAAAAAATGTTGTCGGCAGTGGCGTCGTGGTACCCGCAAAAAGTCTGGCAGGATTTTGCGCCGCCCTGGTCAACTTGCGTGCCGGGAGGCAGAAAAACGAAGTACAGCGAATTGGAAGAGTTCGCGGGAAGAGTGCCCGCGGTAATTTCGCTCTGCAACATTTTTTGAATGGCTGCGTCGGTGACGGTCTTGCCGGGTTCGGAACTTGTGAGGACAGTTGTGCCAGTACGCGAGCCATACCCGATGGATTTGCCGGGTACGTTGTACTCCGCAAGTTGGTCCAGCAGTTTGCTGGTCAGAACAAAATCGAAGAAGTCGTTCATGTGGGTCATGAGCGGCGAGTTGGCGGCCGCCTGCCACGCACTGCCCCAAAAAAGCGTAAAGACCTCGGCATTCGTCAGCAACGGGCCGTCGCGGTAGGTGAGCTGTGGGTGCGAGGTGGAAACGATGCGCGGAGCCGAATGCAGAGGCACGATGCGCAGCGGATGCCGATACTCGGTACCCGAATTTTGCGGATCTTTGGATTTTTTGCGAGAGGCTCGTGTGGCCATGGAACGCTCCTTGTGACGGCTGCGAAAAAGAGTTGAGCTGGGGAGGTAGCATGCCGGAAACCGGACGTTAGCGCGACGCGGACAAGCTGTAAATAGTACGAAGAAGGAAATCGCGCGACGAAATGAGCAAGATTCCGATGTCGAGAAGGACCGCAGGAGTTCTATGATGAAATCCCCAGCAGGGACAACTGCTCATGAACAACCAACCTGCCGACGGAATAGAGCTGCGGCGCAGCAGGCGCGTGCTGTTGCGCGTGGCGATTCAGGTGCGATGGACGCCAGCAGGCGACAGCGCCATCACCGAAGACACGACTACGCTTGTCGTGAACGCGCACGGAGCGCTGATTTCTTTGGCCATGAAGGTAAAACCCGGCGCGCGAATTTTTGTACGAAACCGCGCCATCGCGGAAGACAAGGAATGCCGCGTGGTACGGATTCAGGAAAAGCACGAGGGAAAAAGCGAGGTCGGTGTGGAGTTCTTGCGGCCCGATGCAAAATTCTGGGGGCTGCAGTTTCCGCCGGACGACTGGAAGTAATGCAATCTCTCGCGCCGGCAACCCCATTGAAATTCAGGAAATATTTTTCAGTGTAACGGCGATCAGCTTGGCGGTTCCTGCATAGACATCGCCTGCTGTTTCCCATTCCATGGAAAAAATGCCTTTGTAATTATGTTTTTTCGCAAGCGCGAAGATTCTCTCCATATCCACCGGTACGACGATGTTGGCGGGAGTTGTCGTCGTGTCTTTGACGTGCGAGATGGCGTAGGCGTGCGCAAACATTTGATCGAGTCCGCGATAGGCATCTTGCGCGGGAAGAGCGGCAAGGCTGTTGCCGAAATCGGGAAGCGCGTGCAGCCACGGGCTGTTGATGCGATCGAGTACGCTGACGACAAAGAACGGATCTTCGCTGACCGGATTATCGTTTTCGAGGTGGACAGCGATATTTTTGGAAGCTGCGTGCTCGGCGATGGGCTTCAGTCCTTCCGTAACGCGGGCGGCATCGGGCTTAACGTTTTTCGCGGAAGCGATATTGATGCGAACGCTCGGCGAACCGAGGCGTGCCGCAACGTCGATCCAGGTCTTGCCGAATCGGATGGCGCGTTCGCGTTCCGACGATTCCGGCGAATATAGACTATTGTCGCCGTCTGCGGCGATATCGGCGAAGGAACTGCCGACCTTGCTGGCGACGTTGCGAATTTCGTCCAGATAGCCGGGTTCAAGGGAAAGAAAGTGTTCGCTCCATGGCTCGACTCTGCGGATGTTAAATTTCGCGGCGACGTGCGCGGCGAAATCCTTCAACGGCATTTTTGAAGAAGCCACCGACTTATCATCGTGCTGGCCAGGCGCAGACGGGAAGACAATGCGCGGCTTGTCAGACGAAAGGTAGATAGAGAATTTGCCGGCTAAAGTGAGTGTTGGCGGGCAGCCAGCGAGCAAAGGCAATGCCGATACATTTTGCAGAAAGTTTCGACGCGTAGTCTTAAGCATGGCCCGAGAGTCTACACCGGCAGAAGAAACGCCGCCAGAAGTGTAGTTGTCAAAAACATCACTTCCACAATCGTTTTGCGGCGGACGCGGCTCTTAACACCAAATCGTCGCGGGCGAGATAGTTATCACGAAATTCGGAGAGATAGCGGCGGACGGCTACTTTCATCCTGCCGACGACGGGTTTCACGCTCGCGACAGGAGGAGCCGCTTGATGATAATTGCAGCGGATATCCGCAATGCTCTCCGGGGCGACTTCGATGACGAATTGTAGACACCCGTCGGCGTAAGAATAATTCACGTTTTCGCCGTTACAGGTTACGTTTTTGATGGTCTTGATGCCGGCTTCGTCTTTTAGGATCGTTATCTGTCGCGAAATTGTTTCGCGATTCTCGAAAACGGTTTGTTCAGCAAACATCTTTAGACGAAGCGTGCCGTCGCGGCGCTGCATACGGTAGCTGCGAATCACAGCGTCACCTACTGTTCGCCAGCATAGCCGCCAATGCAAAGATGTCAGCCTGGCGATGAAGTCCAACAGATTTTTGCCGTGGTCCCGCAACAGTTCGTGGTGCCCTACGACGAAACATGGTTTTCCCAACAGTCCATCGAAAGCAAAGTTTTCAATGCCATGGTGCATGTAGCGCCGCGTGTAAATGGGGAACTGGCCATAACGTAAGATCGCCACGCTCCAAAGATCGGCGATGGTGGTTTTATTCACGGTATTGTCCGCTGGCACGATTTCCGTATTCACCGCTGCGACGAAGCTGTTGCTCTTTAGAGCCATTATCGCTTCCGGCGAGAACGCCCCTTGCGGGAAAACCATGACGCGATCGTGATGGAGTCCGGTTCTTTCAAGAAGCGCATCCATGCGAGAGTTAGCAGTCTTGAGCAATCTATTCAGTACACCCGTCGAACGCGTAGCAAACTCCGCGCCGCTATGGTCGCATCCGTGCATGCATATGGAAAGTTTCTGGTTATTCTCCTGGAAATCGGAAATGGTGGCGCGATTGGTACGACGCCAATTCCATGGGATGAAAGCAATGGACGTGGCGAATGTCTGTTTTTCCATTAACTGCAACAGTTCGCGAAAATTGAGGAAGCCGTAGCGCTGTTGCAGGAGCGGGTCGTCAATGATGACGCAAGCGTTGATTTGTGCGGGTGCCAGGCAGATCTCGCGGAACGCATACATCAGGAACATGACCAGCGGCACCGCGCCGGCGAAGCAGTTCTTCACGTCGAAATAGACTGCAGCTTGCCGATGGATGTCGACAATCGAGTCCGACGCATCGAGAAAGAACGGTACTTTGCCAACCGCGGTTCGTGCGAAAAGATGCCCTTCAGACACGGCAACAATGCTTTTAAGATCAGGCGATGTGGATTTGACAGCAAGTGCCGCGTGCGCCGCGCCGGGAAGAAGCGGAACCTGTAATCCCGACATCGGTCCGCAAATTTCGGGCAAGTCCGACGAGATGGACAGCAGCGGGGATCGCGCGTTGAGATTGCGAATGTCCGCTTCGGGGTCGGCTGTGATGATGCGCAGCAGGTTTCTGCAAACATCTGTGGACCGGAATCCGTAAACGAAGATCGCAGAAGAACCGGTCATCCAATCTGGCAGCACCGCGGCACCGCCGGAACGCAGAATTTCGGCGAGCGTCGAAGCTGAAGTCAAAACGGAAAATGTGGACAGGCCGGCGATTACCGAGCCTACATCGCCAGCGGTGGCCTGGCTGATGGTCAATGCCACCCACGGAATTCCGAAAAAGTCGAGAACTGCTACCAGGCGTTCGTCGTCCGCAGAAGCGCTGCCTCGCAGCAGCAGTGCAACGGGAGACTTAGCGTCCGTTGCTTCAGCCAATCCCGCTGTAGGTTCTGGCAGCATTTTTATCCATGGAACAAATTAAGCGCGCTGACGACCGCTCTTTCGGCCAATCACCAGAGATCTCATGGCGTGCTTGCGGCCAATGCCGTTAAGTACCGGTGTCATAAAACGCATCAATGCGGTCAACGACGGTCCCGCGGAATGTGGAATCCAGCAAAAATTGTCTTTGCGCAAAATTTCGAAATTCGCGGTCTCAAAGGGACGTGCGTATTCCGCGAGCGACGGCAGGTAGTAAGACTCTTTTTCCTTGGTCGCGCGGTCGCGGAAGCGGCTGCGAAACGCCGGGAATTTATCGTTCATGTCGATTACCACGCAGATTCCCTGCTCTTTCAGTAGCTCATGGATCTGCCGCGCATTGTCGTTTTCGTTTTTCAGGCGGTGGCAGTAGCGAATGGTATTCACGCCGAAGATAAAGTCGAAAGATCCCCGCAATGACTCCGGATTGGCGCCCAGACTCTGCACCATATCGCCGACCAGCGTTTCGTTTTTTGCCACGCAAAACCGCACCTTGTCCGCAATTTTGGGGGTAAGAGCTTCCTTTGCTTCCAACTTGGCGGATTCGATCAGCGCCGCGGAAAAATCAGTTCCGCAGGCGAACTCAACCGGTGTGCCGCGCCCCTCCAACACCGATACCAGGTGGAGCAGATTCATTCCGGCGCCGCAGCCGAACTCCAGAATACGAAGTCCCTTGCTGACCGCTGCCTTGGGCAGATATTTGTCGATCACTTCCAGATAGATCTCGCCGTAGTCATGCTCCAGCAGGTAGCTGATTCCGTGCCCTGCGGTCTTTTTCATATAACGCCGGACGTTTTCCTCGGCGCTATATTCCGTGAGGAAATCGTCATTCAACTTGGCAGGGATGTTTTCACGCGTTTCCATCGGGTCTCCCGACAGCCTTATACCAGCAGCCAAAATCCAAGTGAGCTTTGTTTCCTGTCCCAACACCCTGTGGCCACAATGATAAGCACAATCCGCGACCGCAGGAACGCAACCTTAGAGGAAGGTGAGGGATTTGTAATGGGGTTGGAGCGGGACTTGCAATCAGTAGATTCGCAACTTTGCACGGCCATAGTATCGAAACAAGGTACCTGCAATCGTGATTGCGGCCACGACAAGTATACGGTGAGAGCACTGAATTTGGTACGAGAATATGCCCGAATCACCTGCTGGAAGCATTTTTGCGCAAAATAGCGTTGTGGTGTTCCAGGTCAGACTTCGCTGCGTGATGCTGCGATGCCGCGAGGATGCGGTTTTAAGCCTAAGCCCCAACGCAGAATCGCATAGGCCGCTGGGCCAGACGCGAGCAACCACGGCGCCCAACGCCATACGAACGGTTCGCTGTAATAAACTTTTACGCCGCAGAGGATTGCGGGAAACAGAATGGCGCAAGCCAGGCCAAGGCTGCCTCCGGGTACGCGAAACTGCCGCTCCGCGCTGGGGAGCTTCTGACGCATGCCCCAGACGGCCAGAAGAGTAAGCAGGGAAGTTGCGATGCGCGCCCAGATATAGATGTTGACGAGATCGGCGACCGGGAATTTCGCAAGCAAACAATAAACCAATAGAGAGACACCGATCGCGCGCGCTGGCGTTCCAAATCGTGGATGTATCTTGCCAAGCCACGCCGGAAGATAACCGTCCTGGGACATGGCGGCGGGAATCCGCGTGGTGTAAAGGATGGTGCTGTTCGAAAGGGAAGCGGTGCCGATGATGGAAGCGACAAGCATCGCGACGCCTAACGCTTCACCGCCAATCCTGCGCGACGCTTCGACGATGTAGCCAGTCCGCCAATCCTGCCAGTTGCCGAGCGCCGCAATGGCCAGCGAAGCGGGCAGGGTGTAGGTGAGAATATTCATCGGCGTGTTCCAAAGCAGAATCCGCGGAAATGTTTTTTGCGCATTTTCCATTTCGGCAGTAACGCTGGAAAGTTGTTCATACCCGGCGTAATTCCACATGGCCAGCGCAAGCCCCACTCCGAAGATTGCGCCCAAGGGTTTGCCCGGTGGCGTCCACGGAAGCACCGGGTTGTGGTGCCAGTGCAACAGAGACGCGATGCAAAGCCACGCCACGGGAATCAGGACGACAATCAGCATGGCAACGGAAACCCAGCCGGAGATTTGTATGCCGCGCATGTTCAAATAGGAAAGTAAGCAGAGAACGAGGCAGGCGCCCGCCCACTTGGCGTTTCCAGTGAGCCAGGGAAAATACTGGACGAGATAATCCATAACCAGTACGCCGTACAGGCTGTTGAGCAGAAATGTTCCGGTCCAGTTCCACCAGCCGCATTGAAATCCCCAAAAGTCGCCAAAAGCCGCGCGCGTCCAACGATAAAAGCCGCCCTGCACCGGAAGAAGGCTGTTCAGTTCCGCCGACGCATACGACATGGGAATGCTCCAGAAGAAGGGCACGAAGGTGAGGAAAACCAGTGCCATGCCGGGGCCTGATTGGGAAAAGATTTCTTCGTAGCCGAATGGCCCACCCGCGGTGTAGCCATAAAAGATCGCCAGCAGCGGTAGGAAACCGATGGTGCGGATCGCAGCGGCTCGGGTTGCTGGTGTGGTCTTGTTGTTGGCAGTCAAGAGGGTGACCTTGGCGAAGGATGCTACCTTGCACGGTCCGAAATGCAAAGTGCCGCGCGAAAAAACACCTTTGTTGAAACGATGATTCGATTGTGGCGAGCAAACACGAATTGCGCTTCGCGCACAGCATCCGTTAGACTCTGCGTCGCTATGAAACGCACACTCCTTTTTCTTTGCTCATTCTTCCTTGCCGGAGAAGCTCGGGCGCAACAGCCGAAATCGTTGTTTTATTTGACCGGCGATCCGACGTCGGTCCGTTCGTTTCTGGCTCACGCGGATAAGGTCGATATTCTGGTGCCCGCCTGGTATGCGGCAACCGCGGACGGGTTGGTTTCGGGTGGGCCCAATCCGCTGGTACTGGAAACGGCGCGGCAGCATCATGTTCCGGTGATGCCGATTATCGTGAATACCGGGTTTGTGCAGGCGGAATTTCACAAGCTTCTTACAGATGGTGCTGCGCAAAAACGAATGATGGATGCGCTCATCCGCGACTGCAAAGAGAACGGTTACGCCGGCATTCAATTCGACTTTGAGAACGTCAATTGGACTGACCGCGACGCGCTTTCCGCTCTGGTGAAGGAGAGTGCCGCGGCTTTGCACCGCGAAGGCTTGCAGCTTTCGATCGCGACGGTGCCGAACGCGCCCGGCGGACCGGGAAGCGAGACTGCTTTTTCGGCGTGGCTCTACGAAAACTGGCGCGGTGCGTACGATCTGAAATCCATCGCCGACGCGGTCGATTTGGTGTGCTTGATGACCTATGACCAGAATACGCGTTGGACCATGCCGGGGCCTGTTGCCGGCTGGAACTGGACGATCGCAAATATTGAATTTGCGCTGAAAGTGGTTCCCCGCTCGAAGTTGTCGCTCGGAATCCCACTGTACGGATATCACTGGTTTGCGGGGCCGCCGGCCAAGGATCCCGCCACGGGATTGAACGACAAGCCGAATCCCACGGCGAATTACATTTCGGCGCCGGACGCAATGGATCTGGCGCGTGCGTATTCCGCCAAAATCGAATGGGACCCGGTGGACCGGACCGCGTGGTGTTACCTCAATCGCGGCGACCTGCGTGAATGGCTTTTCTTCACGGATGTGAGAACGTTCCAAGAACGCTACGAACTGGTCCGCGGACGCGGTCTGCAGGGATTCTGCTCCTGGGTTCTGGGAACCGAAGACCCGGCAATCTGGGACCTGCTTCCCTCGCACAAATAGGCTGAGAAAATTTTCCGCATGGGCAGAGACCGAGCGTTTCGCTGACAACGGCCGCGTTGACAGTGCGTAGCGCGTCCGTTACGCTTTTTCATTCGATGATGCATAACTTTCGTGCTGAGGAACCATAGAGCGCCGCATGGCTGAAGAAAAACTCCCCACCCGAGCACAGGATTTTTCTGAGTGGTACAACCAGTTGGTTTTGAAAGCGCAACTGGCGGACTACGCGCCA
>WNFP01008241.1_pt1 | contig 24338 bp, 15 predicted proteins | sample 5400201 | NCBI WGS metagenome assembly WNFP01 (sample SAMN13153355, study PRJNA577476) | soil metagenome | isolation source: 115 cm saprolite under Madrone tree | place: USA:California | collected 2016-06-14
TGCACCGAAGTTGAACCGAAAATCTGCGCGGCAGATGGTTGATAAATGGTTAGGCAACGTGCTCCCGTTTTGACTACCGGACGGCTCAACTAACGCCAGCCTCATGTCTTTTCGTCGAACGAGCCATTCGCAGAGTGTATCGCAACGGTGGCTCGGGGAGCGATGCGTTTCGCCATGCCAAGCGATGAATTTCGCCGCTATGCCGAGTCCAGGACTATGCCGGGCGACCTGCTGAACCGGATGCTAAGTGTCCCGTACCGAACGGACTCTATCCTGTCCTCCGTTGTCCACCCGGCATAGTCTTGGTGCGTCAGAGGCCGCTTAGGAAAGCCAAGAGTTCATCATCCGCCTTTGTACCGACCTAGTTTTCCGTTTGGCGGAGTGGTCTTTGCCAACATTTCCTCCTTCAACGCCAGGTTTGCATCCAAGTAGATTTGCGTGGTTTCCACCGATTCATGTCCTAACCAAAGGGCGATGACCGCTCGATCAACGGCAAGACCGTCAGACGGAAGGTCGCGAAATGAAGAATCCGGCGGAGTTAACGAGAGAGGATGCAAAAGCCGCGGCTTGCTCAATATTTTCCGCCAAAAGGACCAAATGGACCGTGGACATAGAGGGAAAGGAGTTCCCTGTACGACCCGTCCAGGTCAAGTGAGGAGGGAAATGTCGGAGGGTAAGATGAAAACCTCCGAAATCTGAGTGGTTTTACTTAATTCGATATAAAGGATTTCGACAGACTGCGTTGTATCGGAGATCGTACGAAAGGATAAGACAAGGCTGACGTCAGCTTCATAGGTTTTTTTGACCGCGGTCGGCGCTGCTGGAAGACGAGGGAATCTCTCACCAATTACGCCTAACACGCCGGATTGGATATTTGAAAAATAAGCAGGATTGTATTGTGTCGGAGATTGTAAAGCATTGAATGTGAGTTCATCTGGAATAACATGACTACCTGAAAGCCAGAAGGTATTAAGAGGTGTTGTGATTTCCGAATAGCGGACGACGGTTGGATATTTTGCTTCGACATAGAAAGAATCGTCCGCGACCTTGTATTTTTGCGCGGCCTGAAACTGTATGTTCGATACCGTTACATCCTCCAATTTAGAACGTTTAAATCGGTTAATTACGAGTTCGGCGATTACGTCTTCCTTTACCATTCGAACGATTTCGTCAACCGAAACGACGGAGAGCTCAAGAGCGTTTGCCCTAACGAACTTAGGAATTGAGTCGTAATACAGAATCTCAACCTTGTGAGTGACAAGATCCTGTTGTAAATCAGGATGGAAGTTTCCATCGGGTCCTTCGAAATGCCCATCTTCCGTTATGAATGCTACTTTTGAATTCTTCACTTTCGCGTGTTCCAAAGCGACAAGCCAAATTACTACGTCGCGCAGTTCTTCTCCACTATCGTTTGCCGGCCGAATCCGATGTACACCCCGACGCACAATTTCTCCAAGAGCTATGTTCTTGTAATCCTCAAGAACGACCACCTTGAAGCCCACACCCGGGTTTGAGAGCTCTTTGTGAAATCCTTTTATCTCTGCATCGCGTTTCGGGGGGAAACACTCCGTAAGTGTGCTTATCGTGTTTCGCTGGAGGGTCGTCCAACTATCTTGCGCTTTCTTTATAGAACCCGATATGAGGTCGGAATACTCCTTGACGATTTCTTGGAAAACCGGCCCAGGAAGGATGAGATCAGACTTCGTTCGGCGGAGATATCTGAAGAGTTCAACGAACGCATTGGATGAAAAAATGTTTCGTCCTTGGCTAAGCAGAAGGGCGGTGTAGATATTTGTGTCGAGAATTACGTCCATAGCGGACTCGCACAGAAAATGGGACAGATTAACAAACAGAGAGTTTACACCAGAGCGACCGGCCGGGTCCTGGTTAGCCGAATTAATAGCGGCGTATTGACCTTGTAACGCGCCGCAGTTCTAGCGAGGTTCGAGTCTTTCACGAGCGACTGCCTCGGGTTGTAACCGGGGCAATAGAGGTCCACGGTCTCAGCGCCCCACGAGGTCTTGCACTTCTTCCCTTTCCATGCGTAGAGCTTCGAGAGACGGCGGTGATTGTCATGGCCCAAGCGCTGGAAGTAGTCGAGGGCTACCATCTCCAAGTCGGGCCGGGAGAGAACTCCGGCAGCTTCTTGCGGATGGCTTCGAGGACGCGTACCCGCGACTGCTTCTCTACGCGTTCGGCAAGAGCTTCCTTTTTACGTTGGGCTTGCTCCTGTGGCGTCGGCTCGTAACGTGTCACGCGGTTGTGAACGTCGCATTTCTCGGCTTGGCAAAGGTAGAAGATGCTGCCAGCACCCTTGCCGTCAATGAGAACGGCGGCTTTCGTGTTGGTGCACTCCGCTGCGGACCAGGTCCTCGGCGAACGCCTCGATATGAAAACGCAGCTCCGCATCCATTTCGCTTTCCATGCGGGAGCGCCGCAAAATTGCACGCAGCCACGACCGAACCTGACTCCACAACGTCATACTTTCCCACCTTAGTGAACAGCTGCCCAGGAAACGCTTGCTCTCGTAGTATCACCGCCATCATTCATACCGCAGCGAAACGATCGGATCCACCCGCGACGCACGCCGCGCCGGAACGTACGCCGCCAACCACGCCGCTGCGCTCAGCAGCATCGCCACTACAGCAAATACCGTGGGATCCCATGTCTTCACGCGATAAATCAGCCCCGCCATAAATCGCGTAAGTTCCAGGGCCGCCACGACGCCGATAACCACTCCAATTACCGCCAAACGCATTCCCTGCCACACCACCATTTTGCGAACCTTCTCCGGGCTTGCACCCAGCGCCATGCGGATCCCGATCTCCTGCGTTCGCTGCTGTACCGCGTACGCCATCAATCCATACACCCCAATCGCGGCCAGCAAGAGCGCTACACCCGCAAAAATCGAAAGCAGCATCGTATTGAAATCGCCTCGCGCTGTGGATTCTCCAACGACCTGCTCCATCGATCGTACGTGTGCCACCGCCAGCCCCCCGCTCGTCGCTCGTACTTCTTGTTGAATCTCCGTGTCCAGCGAAAACGGTGCCACCTTCGTGCGAACCGCCCACAAAAACGGCATTAGTCGATTTTCCAGTGCGCTAATTCCGTCCGGCACCTGCGCTTCCGGCACATACATGATGGGAGCAGGCTCGTTATTCAGCCCATAATCGCGAATATCGCCCACGACGCCCACGATCTGTCGCGAAGCATCCTCAAACTCAGGGGCTATCCCGTGCCCAATGAGGAGTTGCGCTCCGATCGGATTCTCGTTTTGCCAGAACTGTTTCGCCATCGCTTCATTGATCAGCGCAACGGGAGTTGACCCTGCATCATCACGCGCGGTAAACACGCGCCCACGCAGCGCCGGGATCCGAAACACCTCGAAATATTGCGGCGAAACATTGCGCCATTGCACGTCGCCGCTGTAGCTGCCAGAAACTGGCGCACGACCGACGATCGCAAACGGAAAATCCGGGCCACCCGTTAATGGCAAACAACAGGCCCCGGCCACCGCCTCGACTCCCGGCATCGCCCCGACCCGTTGCTCGACCTCTCGCACCATTTGTGCCGCCCCGGCTGTCTTTTTGAACCGCGACCCGGAAAGGGCCATCTGCATCGTCAGCACGTTGTGTCCGTCGAATCCTATCCTCACGCTGCGCAGTGCCTCGAAAGTTCGAATCATTAGCGCTGCTCCGACGAGTAGGATCAGCGCCATCGCCATCTCCGTCACGACTAAAATCGACCGAGTCTTGTTCTGCCGGAAGCCGCCGCCGGACCGGGCACCGCTGTCCCGGAGAGTTGCGTTCAAGTCTTCTCGGGTTGCGCTGATCGCTGGTACGAGTCCGAACAAGATAGCCATCAACAACGAAACAAACAACGTATAGAGGAGCACTCGCGAGTCCAGCGTAATCTCCGCCCCGTGTTCCCCAATCCGTGGCAAATTCACCGGATTGATTGCTAGCAGGGCACGCAAGCCAAAAAAACCGATGACTAGCCCAAGCGCGCCTCCCATGAGAGAAAGCAGGAGACTCTCTGTGAGTAACTGAGAGACAATCCGCCAACGTCCCGCTCCCATCGACGCGCGGATGGCAAGCTCGCGTTTGCGCAGGGTCGCCCGCGCCAAGAGCAAGTTCGCAACATTCGCGCACGCGATCAGCAGCACGAATCCCACGGCACAAAGCAAAATCAGCAGCGCCGACCGCACCCCCGAAACAACCGTGTCTCGCAAAGGCACGGCCGTCGCGCTTTCTCGCGGGCCTACCCAATTCGGAAACTTCCTCCTTAATTCTTCAACAGCCAGCTTCATAGCCGCCTGCGCCTGCCCAAGCGTCACTTCCGGTCGCATTCGCGCCGCCGCGCGCAAATAATGTCCTTGGTTCGTACTATTGGGGTCAGCTTGCAGCGGGAGCCAGATATCGGCGGGCGGGTCACTCTTGAACCCAGGCCCAAGCACGCCAATGATCTGGTAAGGGTCCCCACTTAGTTCAACCGTTCTGCCAACAAGGGTTGGGTCGGCGCCGAACCTTCTGCGCCATAGCCCATCGCTGATTACCGCGACGTGTGGTCCACCCGGACGATCCTCTTCCGCTGTGTATACTCGGCCTAGCGCGATTGGCGCGCCAAACACCTCGAAATAACCCGCCGACGCATGAATTCCTTTGATTTGCTCCGGGCGGTCTCCGCCCGTCAGATTGATTCCCGGCCCGGCGGAATCATAGGCACCAATCGACTCAAATACTTTCGTCTGCTCGCGGTAGACTATAAATTTCGGTACGGAAATGGCCCACTGATTCCCGGCGGGGGAGCTACGCATCAGCGCCACAAGCCGGTCTGGATGCGGATATGAGAGCGGCTGCAGCAACACCGCGTTCACCACCGAAAAGATCGCCGTGTTCGCGCCGATGCCAAGCGAAAGCGTGAGAATGGCAGTAGCCGTGAACCCCGGCGACTTGCGCAGCATACGCAAGCCATAGCGAAGGTCCTGGATAAGGCTTTCGATGAAGTTAACGCCGCGGGCGTCGCGGCATTCTTCTTTGGTCCGCTCCATGCCGCCGAATTCGATGCGGGCGCGACGGTAAGCTTCTTGCCGCGGCACGCCGCTGCGCACCAAATCCTCGGCGTACGCCTCCATGTGGAAGCGCAGTTCCGCATCCATCTCGCTCTCCATTCGAGAGCGTCTTAGCATTGCGCGCAACCACGAACGCATGCGACTCCGCACCCTCATACTTCCTCCGGCTTGTTTTGCAGGAGTTCCATCATTCGTACCTCAGCGCCACCATCGGATCGATCCTCGTCGCGCGGCGGGCCGGGAAGTAAGTTGCAGAGAGTGCGACCAGGATGAGCAGCGACAGCGCCCCAAGAAAACTCAGCGGGTCGGTATTCGTCACGCCGAACAGCATCCGCTTGATCAGCGATGCCGACCAAAGCGCCAGCACTAATCCGACGGCGAGTCCAGCCCCAGCAAACCGCATGGCTCGTCGCATGAAGAGCGAAACAATATCTTTGCCGCAAGCACCAAAAGCCATCCGTACGCCAATCTCAGGAATGCGCTGAGTGACGAAGTAATGCATCACCCCGTACACACCCACCGCCGCGAGCAGCAGTGCAAGCGCCGAAAATAGTCCCATCAGCCAAGACTGAAAACGCCTCGCCGCAGTTTGCTCACGCAGCACGTCCTGCATGGTGGTGATACCGGAAAGGATGACGTTCTTATCGAGCGAACGGAGGGTGCTCCGGATGGTCGGCGCGAGTTGCATCGGGTCAGCAGAGGTTCGCACTATCAAGTTCGGCGTGGCTTCTCCCCTTTGTGACTGAACCTCGTAAATCTCTGCCATAGGCACTCGTTCGAGACCATGGCTGCGCATATCCGCGACGAGGCCCACAACTGTCACCCACTCGTCATTGCGGCCTCGCGGATCAAATCCCTTTAACCGCTTGCCGATCGGGTCTTCGCCGGGCCAATACCGTTTCGCCAACGTCTGATTGATGATCGCCACTGGAGGGGATTCCGGCCCATCCTGTGCCGTGAAGTATCTGCCTTGAAGCAGGGGGATCGCCATGGCGCGAAAATAATCGCCACTAACCTGCGTCCAAGCCAGCGGTGTCCAACTGTCGACGGGCTCGGGGGCATGTCCTTCGACCTGGCGCAGCGCATGATTCTGGTTCTCCTCGAGAAAGAAGATGTTGCCCGCTGTGCCCACGGCTTGCACCCCTGGTATTTTGTGCAGTCGCTCCCATGCTTGCTGGTAATAATCAGCCATGCGGGCTGGAGGAGTTGCGTCCGGATTGGCAAATTGCACTTTCATCGTGAGTATGTGATCGGGTTGGAAGCCGGGATCGAGTGCAAGCACTTCGACAAAGCTGCGGATCAGGAGGCCGGCGCTGGCCAGCAAGACTAGCGAGAGCGCAAACTGAGCTCCAACCAGCAGTCCCTGCATTCCAAGTGTGCTGCTTGCGGTGATTTGCTGGCCGGTCTTCAGCAACTCATGGGGATCGGCGGCGGAAAATCGGCGCGCCGGCGCCAAACCAAAACCGAGGCCACAAAGCAGCGAGAGCAAAAAACTGAAGACCAGCACAGCGGCATCAATCCGGGTTTCATCAAGACGCGGAACCGTGATCGGGGAGAGTGCCACGATCAGATGGAGTGCGGGACCTGCGAGTAGCACGCCTGCGCCGCCGGCGATGATCCCCAGTAACACGGATTCCGTCAGTAGCTGCTGAATGACGCGCCAGCGAGTGGCGCCAATGGCCGCCCGCACTGCCAACTCCCGCGCACGCGCGACGCCGCGTGCGAGAAAGAGTGTTGCGAGATTCGTGCAGGCGAGAAGCAGCAGCAGTAGGACGCAGAGCGAAAGCAACAACAGGGGCCTGCGCATTTCGCCAGCGATATACTCACTGAGTCGGCGCACTTGCACGCCCAGCGTTTTGTCGGAATCGGGGTACTGAAGCGCTAGGCGTGCCGCGATCGTGTCAATCTCCGCCTGTGCGGCTTGGAGAGGCATCTTCGGATTCAATCGTGCGATGACTTGGAATCTGGCAACACCTTGCGGACGCGTCAGGTTGAATGGATCGCTGGACGAGGGGTCTTCGTATGGGTTCGTTGTCAGGGGCGCCCACAGTTGCACCTCACCCTCAACACGGTTCTCCCAGTTGCCCGCGAGAAAAGGAAAGCGGAACTGAGGCGGCATCACGCCCACAACTCGCCAAGGCTTGCCGTCAATATAGATATCGTGGCCTAGGGCTTCAAGCGAGCCGCCGAAGCGCGATTGCCAGAGTCCGTGACTCAGAATGACGACGCGTTCGCGGTGCTGTAAATCCTCTTCCGTAAAGGCGTGACCCAGGAGCGGTTGAACGCCCATGAGCGTGAATAGATTCGTCGAGACGAACGCCCCTTGGACCTTCTCTGGCTCCTCGCCGGTCAGCGTAACTACCGACCAGCCTCGCTTGTAGAAGATGGCCAGATCCTCAAAGGTATGTGCCTGACGGCGCCATTCGAGAAAGTCGCGATAACTCGTGCTTCCGTCTGTAACGGCCCAACCGCGGGGGCGCGAGTCCGTAACCCAGAGCATCGTCAATTGTTCAGGGTTCCTATAGGGTAGCGGACGAAGGACTACCGCGCGCAAAACACTAAAGACCGCAGCATTGGCACCGATACCGACGCCGAGGATCACTATCGCGAGAGCAGTGAAGCCAGGATTCTTGCGCAGCGTGCGCAGGCCATAGCGCAAGTCCTGGAGCAAGCCTTCGACGTGGTTCACGCCGCGCGCGTCGCGGCACTCCTCCTTGGCTCGCTCAAATCCGCCAAACTCCACCAGTGCGCGCCGTAGCGCCTCCTGGCGCGGCACGCCGCTGCGCACCAAATCCTCCGCGAATGCCTCGATGTGAAATCGCAGCTCCGTGTCCATCTCGCTTTCCATGCGAGAGCGCCGCACAATGGCGCGCAACCAGGACCGCAACCGATTCAACATCCTCATACTTCCTCCGGCGCAACATCCAACACGCCCGCGAAACCCACTGCGCTCATTCGTACCTCAGTGCGACCATCGGATCGACGCGCATCGCTCGCCGCGCCGGGATGTAGCTCGCAAACAGCGCCACCGCACCTAGAGCTCGCAAACAGCGCCACCGCACCTAGTAGGATTACGATGCACGCGAATGTCCATGGGTCGGTGGGCTGCACACCGTAGAGCAAGGTTTGCAGATATCGCGTGACGCCGACTGCGACGGCGATGCCGACTGCAGCACCCGCCAGAGTAAGGAAGAGGCCTCTCCTGGCCACCAAGCTGCGGATCTCCTTCTGTCGGGCGCCAAGCGCCATGCGAATCCCTATTTCGCGTGTACGCCGCGTCACCTCGTAGGAGAGCAGGCCATACAATCCGACGCACGCAAGGGCCAAGGCGAGCAAGCTGAAGAAACTCGAGAGGTGCGCCACGAGCCGTTCCCTGAAAAGGGAACGGTCAATCTGTTCGGTTTGCGTCTTGAAGTCGGGTGCAGGAAGGTGACTGTCGAGTTGGCTGATGATGCTGCGCGCTGCGGGGATCAGCGATTCGGGAGTTGCCGCCGTACGAAGCTCAAAATTTGCTCCACAGCATCCGTATTGAGCAACGCCTTTGAGCGGAAAGTATGCCGTTGGCTCGATTGCCTTTTTCAGGTCGTCATATTTCGCGTCCCCGGCCACGCCAATGATTTCCTCTCCCGGATCGTCCTTCGAGACGGATCCACCCAGATGCAGGCCAAGTGGATTTCTGTCCCTCAAATATTGGCGGACGAACGCTTGATTAACGACAGCTGCTTTGTGCGTGGACTCGAAATCGGACGGTGCGAAAGAGCGTCCCGCAACCACCGGAATGCGCATCGTCTCAAAAAACCGTGGCCCTACTGAAAGCTCGTTTATGTGTACGGATTCCTTTTCGCCCTCAAGACGGGTGCTGCCGCTCGACAGACTGCCAGCCACAAGAACGCTCGACGAATAGCTCACATTAGTCACGCCAGGAAGCGAACTGAACCGGCTTTGGAGCTCGCCATACAAGTTCTGCGCCTGCTGATCGCTATACTCGTTCTCCTTGAGATCGATTCCAACGAGAAGCAGGTTACGCGTGTCAAACCCTGGATCGATGCTCTTCAGGTTCACCAGCGTTCGCACCAGCAAGCCTGCTCCCGCCAGCACGAGTATGGAGAGCATCACCTGCGCAACCACAAGCGCGCTGCCCAGATTGAATCGCCGGCCATGCTGCGAGATGTTTGGAAGAGTCGGTGCACTCTCCTTAAGCGTGGGTGACAAGTCCACGCGCGTGCCGCGAAATGCCGGCGTCAGGCCCGGAAGGAGCCCGGCCAGGACCGACACCAAGACCGTGAAGGCCAAGATCTGGGCGTCCGGCTTGACAGCGAAATCATGAATCGACCCGAGCCACTCGCTGGATCGGAGCGCCGCGAGTGACCAGTACGCAACGAAAACTCCGATCGCCCCGCCGGCCACAGAGAGCAGCACGCTCTCCGTCAAAAGCTGACGTATAACGCGGCCGCGGCCCGCGCCCAACGCGAGCCTCACGGCGATTTCCTTCTGCCGCGATGCCGTACGCGCCAGAATCAATCCGCCGACGTTCGAGCAAGCGATTAATAGAACGATGCCGACCGCAATCATTAGAATGTAGAGAGGCTTCTGATACAGCCAGCGATTCCCGACAATGCCTTGTTGCACGGGCAAGAGAGAGATTCGGGGATTGTCTGCCTCTTTGGAAAGAGGCTTCGCTCCACGAAGCATTTCGTTCCTGAAAAAGAGGCTTACGGCCGCTTGGGCCTGCGTGGGAGAAACTCCAGGCTTTAGCCGGCCGACAATGGTGAGCCACGCCGAGGTGTTGTCATCCAGGCCCCTACCGGACCAGTGAGGTTTCACACACGAATAGAGTGTTAGCGGCAGCCACATATCCCACGTCTGTCCGGGAATGAGGTCGCTGAAGTTTGGTTCGGCTACTCCGACGATTGTTACGGGAACGCGATCCAGGTAGAGCGTCTTGCCCACGATCGTGCGGTCGGCGCCGAACTCGCTTTGCCAATATCCGTAATTAAGGACAGTGACGGGTGCGGCGCTTGGAACATCGTCGGACGACTGAAGCGTCCGCCCCAATGCGGCCCGGACGCCCAGCGTCTGGAAAAATTCACCGGAAACGATTGGACTGTTGACTCTCGTTCGATTGCCACCTCTGTCGAGGTGGAGCCCGGGGCTGCCGGCGAAAGCGGTCACATTGGAGAAGACGCCAGCCTGTGAACGAAGTTGCTCGAAGAACGGATAAGAAAACGAACAACCTTCTCGTTCTCTTCCGTCTTGGTCGATGTGGCAATACCCGAAGCTACTGTATCCCTGGAAAGAGGGTCCGTTATGAGCTGCCCATTTCAAGAGGACGACGTGTTCAGAGTCACGAACTGGCAACGGGCGGAGCAAAATGACATCAATGAGACTGAAAATGGCGGTGTTGGCGCCGATGCCGAGGGTGAGCGCGAGGACGGCGACGGCGGTGAAGCCTGGCGATTTGCGCACCATGCGCAGTCCGTAGCGCAAATCCTGGAAAAGGCTGTCGATGAAACTTATACCTCGCGCGTCGCGGCATTCTTCCTTGACGCGTTCCACGCCGCCAAACTCGATCCGTGCCCGGCGCCACGCCTCCTCGCGCGGTACGCCATTGCGCACCAAATCCTCCACGAACGCCTCGATGTGGAAGCGCAACTCCGCATCCATCTCCCCTTCCATGCGCGAACGGCGCATCGTGGCGTGCAACCAGGAGCGTACGCGGCCCCACATCTTCATTTCTCCTCACTCATGCCTAAGCGCCGCCATCGGATCGACGCGCATCGCGCGGTGCGCTGGAACTATCGCGGCAACCAGGCAAACGAAGGCCAGGGCGACAATCGCTGTGCCCATCGAAAACGGATCCGTCTGGCTGAGACCAAACAGCATCGCTTTGAACAATTGAGCCGCTGAAATCGTGGAGACGATTCCCAATGTAGCGCCGATGGCGAGTTCTCTGCACGTCTCGCGTGTTACCATCCAGATCAAACCCTTCCGAGGCGCCCCTAACGCTACGCGTACGCCGATTTCCCTGGTTCGCGTGGCAACATGGCAGGCCATGCTTCCATAGAGGCCTACGCAGACCAGAAGCAGCACCAGCACACCAAAGAAGGACGATAGCCCCGCCACCAGCGCCTGCGAGGTCAGCGTATCGCTTACAAGTTCGTTGGCGGTCTGGATGTCACCGAAGACGAGATCAGGATTCATGTCGTGAATGGCGCGGCGGAGGGAACTGATCAGCGCCTGCGGATTGCCAATGGCACGGACTTCAAAATTATATGCGCCGAGGTCGTCAAAGGCGGCGCTCGTCAGCGGAGCGTACATTCGTCGCCTCACGGCGTCCCGCACGCTGTGGTCGTGCACATCGTGCGCGACGCCCACGATCTCGTAAGGTGGTTGGTTGGGATGGTCTGAATCCTGGATAGAGATTTGGCGGCCAATAGGATCTCGATCGCCAAAGTAGAACTTAGCGAAGGCCTCATTGACGACCGCAACGTGAGCCGCTGTCAAGAAATCCTGTTGAGTGATCTCCCGCCCCAGAACAATTGGCACGCCGATTGTGCTGAAGTAGTTCGGTCCAACCTCATCATCCGCCGTCACATTCCTATTGCTTTGCCGAGCGCTGTAATCGACGCCGTCCACCAGGATGGCATCGGAAGATTCGTCCCCGCTGAACAAGCCGTTGCTGGAAGCTGTGGCACTGCGAACCCCGGGTAGCGCCGAGAGCCGGTCCAAGAGTTCTCGCGTGATGTTTTGGATGGCTGCGCCCTTGTAGCCACTTTGGAGGATGTCCACCCTGACCAGCAAGAGCTGGTCGCGGCTGTAACCGAGGTCAACCTCCTGCAAATTCCGCAGACTGCGAACGAGCAAGCTGGCGGTCATCAGCACGAGCACGCCCAGGGCTATTTGCGAGCTGATAAGAACGCGCCGTAAGCCGCTTTTCGGACCTGACCCAGCGCCGCGCCCACTTTCCTTGAGAGCAAAGCTCGGCTTTACGTGCGGGAAACGCACCGCCGGGGCAACGCCAAACACTACCGCAGCTAACAGGCAGATGCCGCCTGTGAAACCAAGGACGCGCCAGTCAAGGCCAAGGACCAGAGGGCTTCCGGTTCTTGGGTTCGCGTTGGCCAATCTTACGAGCACCGCCGAACCCCAATTGGCAAGCACCAGTCCCAGCACTCCGCCAAGTAACGCCACCAACACGGATTCCGTAAGCAACTGCCGCACAATGCGCGCAGGGCCTGCGCCCATGGCCATGCGCACCGCAATCTCGCGCTGGCGCGCCGCCGCCCGTGCCAGCAGCAAGTTGGCGACATTGGCGCATGCGACCAACAACACCAATACAACCAACGCCATCAACACCAGAAGCGGGGCTGAGAATTGTTGTCGCACTCTCGAAAGCCCGCGGCCTCCAGGCGTCACTTCGGCCGCAATCTGCATGTTCTGGATTGCGCGCCGATCGTCGGAGGAGAGCTTGGCATTGAGCGTAACCAAGAGTGCCTGCCTCACCACCGCATTCACATTGGTCCGCACTTGCTCGATGGTCACGTCAGGCTTCAGCCGCCCGATCAGCAGCAGAGCGGCGTCGTTCACGCTCTCCAGAAAGTTGCGGCCGGGCATGAGCTGTGGCTGCATCATCATCGGCGCCCACAAATCGGGCCGGTCTCCCACGACCTCGCCAAAGAACGCGGCTGGAGCGACGCCGATGATCGTGAATGGATAATTGTTCAGTCGTATCTTTCGGCCAATGATTGACGCGTCGCCTGAGAACCGGCGCTGCCAATATCCGTAGCTGATGACCAGGACGGGATCGCTTCCGAGAGTGTGGCCGTCGTCTATTGTGAAGGTACGTCCCAGCAGCGCTTCGACCCCGAGCGTTTGGAAATAATTTTCGGTGACCAGCCTGCCGCGGGCTGTCTCTGCTCCTCCTTCCATTTCAATGGGCACGTCACCGAGGTTCGAGCTGGCGAGCAGCGATGAAAACACCTCGTTGTTGTCCCGAATCTCGTGGTAGAGCGGATAAGAAAATAGATCGATCCTCGGTGTTCCCGTACCCCAAGAATGGACCCTCGCGGGATCGCCCACGGTTACAAGCTGCTCCGGGTGTTCCACAGGCAGTGCGCGCAGCATGACCGCGTTAATCACGGTAAAGATCGCGGCGTTGGCGCCCATGCCGAGCGCAAGCGTCAGCACGGCTACGGCCGTGAATCCGGGATTCTTCCGCAGCATGCGCAGGCCGAAGCGCAAGTCTTGAACGAGGCTATCAATGGAGTTCGCGCCTCGCGCGTCGCGGCATTCCTCTTTTGCGCGCTCCACGCCGCCAAACTCGATCCGCGCGCGCCGCAGCGCATCTTCGCGCGGCACGCCACTGCGCACCAAATCCTCCGCGAACGCCTCAACGTGGAAACGCAACTCCGCATCCATCTCGCTTTCCATCCGCGAGCGCCGGAGCACAGCGCGCACCCAGGAGCGAACGCGGCTCCACAGCGTCATACTTCCTCCGCCGTCGTCCTTAAGATTCCTTCGATCAACTCCGCCATGCGGTTCCACTTCTCAGCCTCAGTTTGTAGCTTGCGTTTGCCCGCCGCGGTCAGCCGGTAATATTTCGCCTTGCGCTTGTTTTCCGACTCGCCCCATTCGCTGGTAATCCACCCTTGATGCTCCAGCCGGTACAGCGCGGGATACAGCGAGCCTTGCTGAATTTCCAGCCGGTCTTTCGAAATCTGCTGGATGCGCAGCAAAACGCCGTAGCCGTGCAAGGGCCCCAGGGAGACCGCTTTGAGGATCAGCATGTCCAGCGTGCCCTGCAGCAGCTCCATTTGTTTGTCCATGAGCCACTCTCTCCTAGACGCCCTAGGAATCTAGCGCGCTTCTCCTAGACTGTCAAGGAGGAAGAATCAGGAAGGATCCTGTTCACGTCGCCGAGTCACTGGCTTCTCCCTCCACTGCGGCCTAATCGCTCCGCCTACGGCGTTGCAGGCCTTCGTTCCGGGAGACGCCAGTGACATATCAAGACCCATTTCGGACTAACGGGCATCGGATCAAGACAATCTCTTGCCAAAAGCTATTCCACTTAACTATCAAGTAGGACATGAAAATGTCTCCTTTTTCTGCCCCATTTTCTGGGGCACCAATCAAAAGCGAGGGCTGCTGCTTCCAAAGCGAGTGGCTGCTTTATGGGAGGGACCTGTGCCGTTCTGTGACTTGAATCATCGTTTGGCCATTTCGGAAGCATCCGTTGGCCGGGAATGAATGAATGTGTGGATTGGTAGCGGCCGTTGGACCAAGAATCGCGGTTCACTGGTTTCTGATTCCGGGCGTCGGGTGACACAGTCGGCTGAAAACCTTGCCCAAGACCGCCAGGCATTGGAACGTTTTCGGCGTGAAGCCAAGGCCGCATCGGCCCTTAATCACCCTAACATCTGCACCATCCATGACATCGGGGAAGAAGGCGGCCAAGCATTTATTGCCATGGAGTTCTTAGATGGCGAGACGCTAAAGCACATCATCACCGGCCAACCCATCGAACTTGACCGCCTTCTAAATATTTCCATTCAGGTCGCGGACGCGCTAGACGCCGCGCACTCCGAGGGCATCATTCACCGGGACATCAAGCCCGCGAACATTTTTGTAACTAAGAGGGGCCACGCCAAGATTCTGGACTTTGGGCTGGCAAAAGTAGCGGGGGCCAAGATTGCGGGTGGAAAAGGGGAGACGCTGCTAACGCTGGGCGTAGATTCCGAACAATTGACCAGCCCCGGTACGGCGCTGGGAACGGTTTCGTATATGTCGCCAGAACAGGCGCTGGGTAAGGAGCTGGATGCGCGCACGGATCTCTTTTCTTTTGGAGTGGTGCTCTACGAGATGGCAACAGGTAAGCTTCCTTTCAAAGGCGATACGTCGGCGGCGATATTCGACGCTATCCTGCACAAGACGGCCGCAGCTCCGGTGCGCTTAAACAACGAGATCCCCGCCGAACTGGAACACATCATCAGCCGCGCGCTGGAGAAGGAACGTAACCTGCGATACCAGCACGCCTCGGATCTTCGGGCTGAACTCCAGCGGCTGAAACGCGATACAGATTCGGGGCGGTCTGCGGTGACCGCAGCAGCCGAGGAATCCGAAGCAGCAGCCAGAGCGCCAGCAGATGCGAAGCAGTCGAACGTCAAACAGAAAGCGGCGGCATCAGCGAGCCAGGCGAGCGTAACCGAGGCGGCCCGCAAGCTGCAGTGGAAGATGCTGGTTCCCGCGGCAGTCGTAGCGGCCGTCCTCCTTGCCAGCGGCTTGTACTGGCGCTCGCACAGGGCGCCGAAACTCACCGAGAAGGACACTATCGTCCTGGCCGATTTCACCAACACCACGGGCGACGCCATCTTTGACGGCACGCTGAAACAGGCGTTGGCGGTGCAACTGGAGCAGTCGCCCTACCTGAACTTGGTTCCCGAGTCGCGGATTCAAGAAGCGCTGCGTTACATGGGGCGTCCTAGCGGCGAACGCATCACCAGCGACGTGGCCAAGGAGATTTGCCTCCGCGAGGGCGTGAAGGCCATGCTCACGGGTTCGATAGCCAGCCTGGGCAGCCACTATGTGATCACCGTCGGAGCGGTCGACGCACAGACTGGTGATTCGCTCGCGCGTGAACAGGTCGAGGCCGATGACAAAGAGCAGGTGCTCAAATCGCTGGACAAAACTGCCTCCAGCTTACGTCAGAAGCTCGGCGAATCGCTCGCTTCCGTTCGACAGTTCGCTACTCCGCTAGAGCGGGCAACCACGTCGTCACTCGACGCTCTGAAAGAATACAGTCTTGGAGAAGCTGAGCACCTGAAGCAGCATGACGCTTCAGCCATTCCACACCTGAAACGTGCCACCGAACTGGACCCAAATTTCGCCATGGCCCAGGCGACCCTCGGCGTGGCCTACGGGAACCAGAGTGAGAGTAAGCAGGCGGAAGACAGTATAAAGAAGGCGTTCGCCCTGAAGGAGCGCGCCAGCGAGCGCGAGAGGTTTTATATTTCGGCCCACTATTACGACGAAGTGAGTGGAGAGGTAGAGAAGGTCATCGCAACCTATGAACAGTGGCGGCAGATCTATCCGCGGGACACAACTCCTTTGGAAAATTTATCTCTTGCGTACCGCTCCGTCGGCCAGTATGAGAAGGCCCTGACGGCTGCCAGCGAAGCCATGCGCCTGGATCCCAAAGATGCTTACGGCCACGCCAATCTGGCGCGGTCCTATCTGTCCCTCAATCGCGTGGACGAAGCGAGGGCCGTCGCCGAACAAGCCGCAGCGCAGAAACTGGATTCCCGTGGCACCCACCACGTACTTTTCGGCCTCGCTTTCCTGCGAGGGGATCAGGCCAGCATGGAGCGCGAGGTATCAGGTGCGAAGGGAACCGGGAATGAGCCAATCCTGCTTGGAGCCAAGGCGGAGGCGGAGGCCGCCCAGGGAAAACTGAAGCTCGCCCGCGAAACCGACCATCAAGCGGAGTCCTCTGCGAATAGGAATAGCATGAAAGAATTTGCGACCTTCCTGAAGGCCGCAGCGGCGATGCGGAATGCCAACTACGGTGACTGTATAACCGCTCGCGCTGAAGCGTCCGCATCGCTCGCCGAAGCGCCGGACGGATGGAACCGCGACCCCACCGCCCTCGCCCTAGCGCAATGTGAGGACATCACCATGGCGGAGAAACTCATAGCAGCACTGGATAAGGAGCATCCCGAGGACGCATTCATTCACACGATCAGCATACCGATCGTTCGGGCGTTCGCCGAACTGCAGCGGGGGAACCCGGCGGCGGCTGTGGCTGGCTTGGAGGCGGGCCGACCGTACGAGTTGGGTGTCGGGCCGGGGGGCTATCCCGCCTATCGGCTTGTGCACGTCCGTGGACTCGTCTACCTGAGGATGAAGGACGGAGAAAAAGCCGCTGCGGAGTTCCAGAAGATTCTGGATCACCGGGGTCTCGAACCTACGAGCGAGCTCATACCGCTTTCGCAGCTGAATATCGCGCGTGCCTATGCCTTTGTAGGAGATGTTGGGAAAGCGCGCACAGCCTACCAAGATTTTCTTGCGCTTTGGAAAGACGCCGACCCCGACATCCCTATCTTGAAGCAGGCGAAAGCCGAGTACGCAAAGCTGAAATAGCCCATATTCCTAGGCGGCCGGTCCTTTGGTTGACTGGGATTGCTCAGACTAACCCTTTTTAGTGCCCGGTTAGTCATTTAATTGGACTTTGCATTTCCAAGACTTAAAGGTGCCGACGAAACGGCCAAACGATGCTTCCGAAATGGCCAAACGATCGTTCAAGTCACAAAATCGTCGGCGCAGTTTCAGAAGATTTGTTGGGAGGAACCGGAAAAGCAGAAGACGCGAAGGTGCAGGGCGCAGGAATTATCCCGAAGCAGTGCCCGAGAAAATGAGCGGCAGAAAAAGGGCGGCCTGCTGAACTGGGAAGATCGGTGCGGTATCGGCCGAGACATGTGAGCAGGTAAAGCGGAACAGAAAAAACCAGTCGCGTCATGATCGCCACAGGTTCCACAATGGTGCTGGATTCGAGTGGCTCCTGCGACGGTGAACGCCGGATGGCTGTGAGAAATGCGCTTGGCGATTGTGGCTAGAGTGTGTGTCCGCAACCCGATGGAAGTTGCCGATGACTTAGGGCACCGTTTTTGGCGATTACTTCCGTATGGCGACAATCTGGAAATTTGGCGCGACCGGTGAACGCAAGCCCGTTTATCAGACTAACACCAGATTGTTTGACGCGATGCAGAGACTCGAATCCTCCTACACTGCTCCCGGAGTGATGATGCCTCCAAATTCCGCCAGCCAATTAGTAGACGTTCTTAATGTTGAGGATGACGCTGGAAAAGAGGCGCTAATTCTCCGAGTTCATTGGGGCAGGCTGATGCGGCGAAGCAGAGCTTGAAACCGCGGATCCGCGCGCAAAAAATCGAATTCGGGAGCGGTTTTTGCATGGAAGGGGAAAGCTTCCTGTGCGCGCAACGCTTCGTCTAACCATTGCAGCACTTTGGGTCCGTCCTGGATGGTTCCATATTGAAAGGCAACCCACATCGCTTCGTAATTGCCCTTGTAATGTCGCTCCATCAGTTGCGCAAACTTGAGTCGCGCAGCGCGAAGGCCCAACGTCGCGTAGATGGCGGCGACCTCCCCCTGGTCGCGCAACTGCTGGGCGGAGTGCGCCAAGGTTCCTGCCTGTTTTTCTTCGGCGATGGCCTCTGGAGCTCGTCCCTCGAGCCAATAAATGCGTGCGAGCCAAATGTGGGCAAACGGTGATTGGGGCGATATTTCGACAGCCCGATCGAACTGGTCTAGTGCTTGGTCAAATTGGCGCAAACCTATCAAGATTAACCCACGCATGGTATTGATCGACAGGGAGAACGGGTCTAGTTGCCGGGCCCGATCGTTCTCCGCCAGTGCCTCTGCAGGACGACCCAGGCTTAGAAGATAAGTAGCGTAATAATGGTGGGCCATCGCATAGTTTGGGTTCAATTCGATCGCACGTCGCAGCTCCTGCTCTGCACCGGCCAGATGGTATTCACCGATACGGACGATTCCCAACGAGGCGTGTCCCTCAGCCAGATCCGGCTGTAGCGAGATAGCTTTTCGGGCGTACTCGTCCGCGAGGGGAAGGTCCAGTTTTGCTCCCCAACCTACCCAATAGCAATCCGATAATCCGGAATAGGCGGCAGCAAACTCTGGATCTTCCCGCACGGCTTGCTGAAAGTATCCCACCGCCTTGGTAATGGCTTCCGCGTTTCTCTGACTCCAGAGGTAGCGACCTCGGAGGTAAGCATCATAGGCCTGTGGACTCGTCTTTCTCTCCGCGGTCAAGCGCGACTGCTCCTGCGGCGTAAGTTTTATCTGAATCTCCGCGGCGATGTCGCGGGCCACCTCGTCTTGCAGAGCCAGAATATCGTTTAGATCTCGCTCATAAGTTCTGGCCCACAAGTGTCGGTCACTCCGCGCATCAATCAGCTGAGCCGTAATCCGCACGCGATCCTCGAAGCGCGTAACTGAACCCTCGATAATTGCATCCACATTCAGCTGGCGGCCGATGTTGGGGAGCGTCTCTCGGCTGCCCTTGAAATGCGTCGCCGAGGTCCGCGAGATTACCCGCAGAGCGCCGATCTGCGCGAGATCAGTGGTCAACGCCTCTGTAATGCCATCACTGAAATAATCCTGACTTGTATCCTTAGAGAGATTCTCAAGCGGAAGGACGGCGATGGAGTGAATTTCCACTGCGCGGGGGCGGCCAAAGATGCGGGTGCGCAGTTTGTCGGCATTCAGCCACAACAAAAGTGCGGCGATAGCGGCCAGTGAGAAAGCAGCGATCAATCGCCAGAAAAGCCTTGCGCTGATCTGGACGGCAGGCCGCGTTAGCAAATCTGTAGCCGCGGTTAAGCGTGGCTCGCCGGATTCCGGGCGAACGGACTGAGGCGAAATGACGCCGATGAAGCGATAGCCACGACGCGGGATTGTTTCGATGAAATGAGGACTGTCGGCGGAGTCGCCCAGCGCTTCGCGCAAACGATTGACGGCCTTCTTAAGCGCTAGTTCGTAATCGACGAAGGCGATGCTCGGCCAAAGGCGCTGGCGGAGCTCCTCGCGGGTCACGATTTCCTGAGGGCGTTCGAGCAGGGCCTGCAAGATCTGCAAGGGTTGGCCGCCGAGCCTTTGCCGCAGGCCTGCTTTGCGCACTTCGCCGGCTGCCAGGTCCACTTCAAATACGCCGAACCGTATTACTTGTGGCGGGCTGGGGTTGGTGGCAATGGCCGACTCCGAGCTGAATGCCGGGAGTTTAGCACAAGCAACGTCGGACCAGGCTACCGGTCACTTGGGACCAGCGATCATTAGACCCTCAAAATCAATGACTTCCAATGGGACCAACAAACCACCCGCATGGTTCTTGATCCCTTTTGCGGTCTGCAACACTGTGCGCCTGCAAGCGGCAAACGCAACGCCAAGGGACGCTTCTTATCCCGTGCTCACACGCCGCAGAAGGAGTTCGCCATGACAATCGGAAGAATCGCTCGCATCGCACTCCTCGCTTCGATCGCAGTATTAGTCTCAGCGCTTCTCGCCAGCAGCGGCGGCCGTCCGGCCGCCAAGGCCCAGCCGCGCTCCGAATCCGGGGAACGTCACTGCACTCACGTCGGCGGAATGCTCATGACCAACATTGGGACCATCGAAGGCGTGACCAATCTGGGACCGGTTTCCGGCGATCTGCAAGGATCGGTCGCCGCAACAATCAAGGGTCAAGACGCCCAAGGCAACTTTCTAGTTCAGCATTACTGGGTCACGAGTGCGGGTGACACGATCCTGCTTAAACAGGCCGTTCTGAAACCTGTCGCGACCAGTGACCCGAACGTGGTGGCCGTGCTATGGGGAAACTACTCCTCCGACATCTTAGGCGGAACCGGCAAGTTCAAGAACGCCACCGGCGGGATCGAATATTTCGGAATTGCGGATTTCAGAGAGAAGACCTTGGTGCTGCGGTACAGAGGAGAGGCTTGCTTCGCAGATCAGGACTAACTGGATCGCGAGTCCGCGTCCATACAGGTTTTTCTCAAGCACGCTCCGCAAGCAGAGCTGAGTTTCAACTGAGGAATTTCGTGAAGGAGCACTGAGATGAACGCAATTCCGGAAGGTGAAGTGATGAGGAATACGATCGCCCTGTCCACGAGGATTCTTTGGTTCTCAGTTCTTGCAGCGGCGCTCTTGCTTCTGCCCAGCAGAGCAGCGGCGCAATCGGCTACCGTCACCGACGATGCCTTCGCCTCCAGTAGTTCGGCGACCCAATCCCTCAATCTGAATGGCCAGGGGATTTCGCTGCTGGTCGCAGGCTCGAACGCCACTGTCGGCTCCGCGCACCTGGGCGCCACGAAAACCTTTATCCGATTTCAGCTGCAATCCTCGCTCCCGCCTGGGGTCTCCGCCGCGAATGTCACTAAAGCCACGCTCAAGTTATTCATCAGCCCAGGGATCGCTCCGAGCGGCTCGATGGATCTTTATACGGTCACCGGCGATTGGAATGAGGCCGCGTTGAATCCTTCCTCGCCTCCGGCGATCTCCTCCAGTCCCTTCCTCGCCGGGATCGCGTTGGGCAAGACCAATACGATCCCAACTCCAACTCTTGGCGTTCATCGAACGATCCGCCTGGGACGCCCGGTGCGCCCGCCCCCATGCCCACGTTCCGGGTGGTTTTCGCGGCAGTCGCTCTGAATGGAAGAATCTACGCCATCGGCGGGTCCCAAGGCTTTGGCTCGAGCCTGAACACGGTGGAAGTCTACGATCCCAGCTCCAACTCTTGGCGCTCATCGAACGACCCGCCTGGGACGGCCGGTGCGCCCGCGCCGATGCCCACCGCGCGGTATGGACTGGCCGTCGCTGCCGTCAACGGCAAGATTTACGGCATCGGGGGGCACGGCGGCCCGAATCAAGAACTAAACACCGTGGAGGCCTATGACCCGGCCACGAACACGTGGAGCACGGACGTGGAAGTGGTCTCGCCTAAGGGCGTGGTCCTGCACATACCGTTAGCGCCCATGCCCACCGCGCGGTCTGACCTGGCCGCCGCTGCGGTCAATGGGAAGATTTACGCCATCGGTGGGTTCGGCGGCCTTCTGAACACGGTAGAAGTCTACGATCCGGCCACTAACAGGTGGACCGCGGCAGCCAATCTGCCCACCGCACGGTATAGCTTGGCCGCCGCTGATGCCAACGGCTTGATCTATGCAGTTGGAGGAACCAGCGCAACAGCAACTCCGTCGAATACGACGGAGCAATATTCGCCGCCGGTCACGATTTACACGTTCATCAAGAACTGAGCCCCGCGGGGCGGCCTCCCCGTTTTGTCCGAATGGGTTCCGTCCCCCCATCGTACCCAGCGCCATCGGCGCGCCAGACCTTAGCCCAGCCTGTACTCGCCTGGCGAAGGACCTAGTCCCGGTTCGTCGGCTTCCACGGCGGCATTAGTCCTGTGAGCGGCTTGTAGGAAGTGATCTTCGCGCTTCGCATCTATCATGGACGGATTACTGGCAAATCGGAAGTAATGCAAACGGTGGAGGGGCATTCGCGCGGGATGAGAGCCGCCCAAAACTCGGCCGCCGGCCACTCCCTCCACTACGGCCTAAACCCGCCGCCTCCGGCGTCGCAGGCCTCCGTTCCGGGAGTGGCCGGGCGAAGACAAATCATGTTTTAATGCCGGAAGCGTCGGCGAGCGAACCGGACCCCGGAGCTATTCCACTTAACATATAAGTAGGACATGGAATCAACGGTGGTCGGTTTAAGGAAGTATTGTTCCAGCATGGCAACCTCCATTCAAAGACTTGGAATGGAGACCATCATGCATCTGATTGTGGCTCGTTATGTGCCCTCAGCAAGATTCGTCCGACGTCCGACACTGAATTCCGGGGATAATTGCTCTCGGGATTGGCCTTGCCAACACGTCAGTAAACGCTAGCCATTACTAATCCCGCCGTGGAAGCTGGATAGCTTACGGTTAGCCGGAACTTTCCGGGCGCGAAACGACACTTCTACGTGCAGCCTGTCACATGTCGATTTGACGTGAAGTGTATTTGAAATCCATAAGTTTGGTTTGGCTGGTGGTGCGCAACCGCTTGGACTCTCTTCAGAGCGCATGCCACTTAGCACCCGACGCCTCTTGTCGTTTATGCCTGCGCTGCGGGGGCAGCGGCAGGCGTTGGTTGGAGTCTATTCTGCGCTGGTCTCTTGCGAGACGATGGTGATCAGGAACGCATTGCGATCCGTGTAGGAAAACTGATGTCCCTGCACGTCCGCGCGATGCTCTATCGACTTATACATCTGGAAACCATCGTTTTGCACTGCATCAAAGTACTTCACATTCTTGAGCACCACGCCTTTCCCGTCGATCCCGGGCTCACGCTGGAGCTTCAGATAGGCCTGTTTTCCGTCGGCCAGCTTGGCCTCAACAATGTCGCCGGATTGACGGATTTCGATGGGCGCTTCCTGCACTTTTAGCTCGCCCCACTCCAGACCATAGGTCTTGAGAATGATGGGAGCCAGAGCATCGCGCTGCGCCTGGGTAGTCTTTGGATCGAAGGAAACCGTCACCCAGGTCGCCTTCTTCTCCGTGCCCCACTTGTCGCCGAGGTCGCCCGTCAACCAATATTTTGTGTTCGCGAGATCCACGTTACCGGAATGTCCATCGCGGACCGTTACGGCCATGTTGAATTCGCACATGGGATGTTCCGCATGCTTATTGAAATAACATTGGCAAAACAAATGGCAACTGCAGGCTTCCACGTAGTCGGCTTTCATCCGCCACGAAGATTCGCCTGGCGCCGCAGCCAGTGACACCGCAAGCACCAGGACCAACCCAATCAATGGTAATGCTTTCATGTCTTCTCCTTTTCCAAATAAGATTTGCTAAACAAAATTGTTGGCCATTCATCGAGCTTGCGTTACCTTCGCAATCTCTCTAAAGAGTTCTCAAAAAGGCCGATAGGTCGTTTTTGTCCCTGTCGGAAAGATGCAAGTTGAAACGTGTGTCGTAGAAATTCACGGCATCCATGAGCGTCGTTGCCGAGCCATTGTGGAAATAGGGCGCCCGACCAGCCAGGCCGCGTAGAATCGGGCCTTTGATTTTGCCGACATGATCGAACCTGCCATCGATCAAGGCCTGGCCAAGATCGGTCGTGGTTTTGCAATCGTTTGTCGGCAGACCCGTGCCCGCATCTTTTCGGCACACGGTGATCTCTGGCAGATAGCTCACGTCCAAGCCGCCTAGGTTGACGGAGCGATTGCCCGGGCTGGGGTCGGCGGTTCCGATGTTCAACGGGGTCGGGAAGGAGTGGTTGCCAACACTCGGGGTGTCGTGGCAAGTGCCGCAGGTTCCCTGAAGCATGGGAATGCCGCCTTTAACCAGGCCTCCGGCTGCTACATCGTCGTTAATGCCGGCGACGCCGCTGATGGGAATTTGCAGCGTATTAAAGAGCTGCTCACCGTGAGCAATGGAGCTCCGCGCCGCGCTCTGATCGTCCTCAGTGTTCAGCGTCCATTTGTCGTAGAGGTTGAAAATGTTGGAGGTAAACTGCCCGTCCCCGGGGGTCGCGAGCCCACCTGGCTGTTCGAAGGCGGGAAGCAAAAAATGGACGCTGGAATTGATGGTGATAAAGAAGGGTTGGGTCGACATAGCAGTAGGCCCGCCCTTCGCGCCGTCGTCATATAAATTGCCCGCAGAGCGATCATGGATCTGCGCGGTGAAGAGCTTCGT
>WNFP01000920.1_pt1 | contig 24314 bp, 16 predicted proteins | sample 5400201 | NCBI WGS metagenome assembly WNFP01 (sample SAMN13153355, study PRJNA577476) | soil metagenome | isolation source: 115 cm saprolite under Madrone tree | place: USA:California | collected 2016-06-14
TTATCTCTGGATTCATCAATCAACGACCGATTTTCTTTCTCCCGCGACACGCTCGAGGACACCGAATTTTGCCGACCGAACTGAATCATCGGGCCAATATCTTTGCTCTTCGTTCACTCAATGTACGGTGGATCATAAGTGTTGGCGCAGTTGGTAGCTTGCAAGAGCAATACCACCCACGAGATATCGTACTGCCGGATCAATTTTTTGATCGCACCAGCCTAAGAGCGAATGCGACTTTTTTCGGGGAAGGAATCGTTGCTCACGTGGGGTTGGCCGATCCGGTGAGTCATGCGCTTCGCACGATCGGCGCGGAAGAGGCAACCGCCCTCGGGTACCGGGTTCATAACGGAGGGATCTACGTCAATATGGATGGTCCCGCTTTCTCGACACGAGCAGAGTCCGATTTTCATCGACGAATGGGATTCGATGTCATTGGGATGACCAACTCGCCGGAAGCAAAGCTATCGCGAGAAGCAGAGATTTCGTTTGCGTCCATTTGTTTCATAACTGATTACGACTGTTGGAAAGTAGATGACGAACCGGTGACCGCAGAGATCGTCATCGGACATTTGTTGGCCAATGCTGATGCGGCCCGCCAACTATTACCAAACATCATCCGGAGAATTCCTACCGAACCGACTTGGCCGGAACATCGAGTGCTTGACTCTGCGCTGGTAACCGATCGGAAACTTTGGCCGGAATTGACGGTTAAAAAGTTAGAGGTCATTCTCAAACGCTTCCTTTAATCTCATGCGCTCTTATCTCGGACTTTTTTTGGCCATGGCCAGCATAGCCCCATTACTTCGTGCGGAAGACCCAGCGGCTCCCACTCCGTCACCAGTCAGTTCTCCCGCTCCGACTGGCTTGAAACCCGCTACTTACTTTCAGGCAAACGTGGACGGTCCATACATCGCGATGACCTTCGATGATGGACCTAGTCCAGAAACGACGCCAAGGCTCCTCGATATCCTTAAACAGAGGAACATTAAGGCGACTTTCTTCATGATCGGCCAAAATGCGGAACGGAACCCGGATATTGTGAAGCGCATTTTGGCCGACGGGCACGAGATCGGGAATCACTCTTGGACTCACCCACAACTGGCCAAGCTCCCGGATGACCGGGTCACCGAAGAAATCACTAAAACGCAAAACGCTATCAAGAGTGCTTCCGGCTATACACCGAAACTGCTCCGTCCACCTTACGGGTCGATTACCGCTCGCCAGAAAGAGTGGATCGAAAACCAGTTTGGCTTGAGCGTCATTTTATGGTCGGTCGATCCGTTTGATTGGAAACGGCCCGGTGCTTCGGTTATTGAGCAGCGCATTTTGGCGGGCGCTCGCCCCGGAGCAATCATTCTTTCGCATGATATCCACAAACAGACGGTCGATTCGATGCCGGCCACGCTCGACGCATTGGCGGCAAAAGGCTATCAATTTGTGACCGTCAGCCAGCTCATTGCCATGAACCGGCCAAAATCATCGCCCACACCCGGCGATTCCCCGACCCAGCCACCACGAAAGAAGGCGAAAAAGGTGGCGACGCAATAAGGTAGTAGCTTCTGTTTTGCAAACGACCTTCGCTGCTTTGAATCTGAAACGATGGTCGTAGAAAAATACTTCGAAACGCGCGCCCGCCTCAACCAGTCGCTGAGCGCGCTTGTGGCGCTATCGCAACAAACCGGTGAACCGGACGCCACTATCCAGAATCTACAAAGCCTGGCTGCCGGTCTCAATGATCCGCTTTTGTTCGTCGCAGTCGGTGAGGTGAAGTCCGGTAAGTCGTCGCTCCTCAATGCGTTGTTCGGCCAAGAATTTTGCAGGATCGATGTTCTTCCGGCGACCGATAAAATCTACATATTCAAATATGCGGACTCTCCCCGAGACGTCCCAATCGCCGAAGACGTTACCGAGCGCTATCTGCCGATCGAATTCCTGAAAAACTTCAACGTAGTCGATACTCCCGGAACCAATACCATCGTTGCCAGCCACCAGGACATCACCACTAGCTTTGTACCACTTGCCGACCTTATCATCTTCGTCTTCTCGATGGTTAATCCCTGGGCCGCCTCCGCCTGGGACTTTTTGCGTATGCTGGGTCATGGGTGGAAAAAGAACATCGTGTTCGTGCTGCAACAAGCCGATCTCCGAACTCCGGAAGAAGTGCGCACGATCATCCAGCATCTAGAACAAACGATTCTGCAGATACTCGGTTCCAGCCGTCCAATTTTCGCCGTTTCTGCCAAACAAGCGTTACAAGCAAAGTTAGAGGGAAAGGGCAAAGAGGATCCTCTTTGGCGAAATAGCAATTTCGGCGCCTTGGAAGACTGGATCTCCGCCACCGTCACCCAAAGCGACGAACGCGGCGGGAAGCTGCGATCGATCGCCCAGACCGGACAAGTAGTCCTGCAGGGGATACAAGCCAAACTCCGAAGCGCTCTCGATCTTCTCAAAGCGGACCAAGAGCGGATCACGTCAATCCGCAGCACTCTTGGTGTGCGAAAGGAGCAGACTCTACGACAGGTCGGTGGCTTCATTCGCGAGATGGAAATGGCCTACGACGCTTGTCGGGAGCGTGGCGAGAAATTACTCGAGGAACGGCTCGGCTTTTTGCAAACCTTTAAGATGATTTTCTCTGGCGGACGTTGGGAAAAAGATTTTCAGGATAAGATTGAAAGTGACGTTCAGACCAAAGTTCGAGAAAAGATCGAGCACGCACTCGAGCTATTGGAAGCCGATCTGCGCTTAATCTGGCAAGAATTGCAGGACAAGGTGCAGGCGCAATTTGATGCAGACACCAGAAAACAGGTACGACCGGCCATTCCTGGATTCGTAAGTCAGCGCGGAGCAATCTTGCAGAAGCTTCAACTGACTCTGCTCGAGCAAATGTCTGATGCGAAAATCAAGCAGCAACTTCAAGAATGGTTTGGCGAGACAGCCCGCTGGCTTCGCGTGCCAGCCGGAGTGGCCGCAGCTGGCGGAATCTTTACCATTATCGCCGCACTCGCCCACACTGCAATTCTGGACGTTACCGGAACGGTTGCCGGCTTGGCTGCGTTTACCGGTACTATTTATGCCGTGTTTCGACGCCGCCACATTTTACGGGAATATCGGCTGCGGATGGACGAAAAAAGAAAAGAATTAGCGGGAGCAGTCGAAACCCAACTGCGTCACGCAATTACCGCCTTCTACCACGAGGTGAGCCAAACGTTCGCTCCGCTCGAAAGCTTTTGCCAAGCCGAAACGCAACGACACCTGCCGTTACAGGAACGCGCAACCGAAATCGAGAAATCGCTGTTGGAAATAAAAAGTCAGGTGGGATGAGAAAACCAATCACCAATAGCCGATATACAAATCGTGAGTCTTGGTGATTGGCTTTCTCATCCCAACTGACTTTTTATTTCCAACAGATGAGTCGGTTCTTGCGAAGATTGTTAAGCGCGGTTGCGATGTGGTTAATCGCGTTATTTGTCGTCTTCTCGGCCAATGAACTGTTCTTTCTTCTGCTCATCGGTTCGCTCGGCCTAGCCGGCCTTTGGGAGTATTTCGGGATGATCGAAAAGTCTGGGATGCGCTGCTTTAAGGCATTTGGCATGATTTGCGGAGCAGCCTATTTCATAGGGAGTTTCATATTTTTCCGTCTGAACGGATTCGGTTCTGCTTACGACTTTGAGATGGTGGTGCTCGTGATTTTTCTTTTTGGCGTGTTCGCTCGCCAGATGTTTCGGCCGACCATCAAGCAGGCGCCTTTGGAGTCCATGGCCTACACACTTTTCGGCATTTTGTACGTCGCCTGGCTCTTCAATTTTCTCACTAAAATTGTCTACGTCACGCCGCTAACTTCATCTGGAGCAAGTACTGGGCAGTTTTATGTCTTGTATCTGGTGGTGGTGACGAAATTCAGCGACATGGGAGGATATCTCGTCGGAAGTCGCATTGGGAAACACCAAATGATGGCTCATGTCAGCGCTGCGAAAACCTGGGAGGGATTTGCCGGATCGCTCATTTTTGCGATTCTTGGCAGTTATCTGCTTCTAGCGATCATGCCGGACCGCTTGGCTCAGCTGAATTATTTTCATGCAACTATCCTAGGATTGTTGATTGGGATTGCGGCCGTCGTTGGAGATCTCGGCGAATCGATCGTGAAACGAAGTACCGGGGTTAAGGATTCGGGAAGCGTACTTCCTGGTATAGGCGGAATTATGGATCTAATCGACAGTTTGTTGTTTACTGGTCCGCTGCTCTATTTTTATCTCAGATTCCTGGTCCGATGAGAAAACGTCGCGTTATCCTGCTCGGTTCGACCGGTTCGATCGGCACCAGCGCCATTAAGGTCGCGGAAAGCATACCTGACCGGATGGAAATTGTCGGAATGGCCGCCCGCCAGAACGCTGCAGCACTGGCCAAATCGGCGAATCGGCTACGACCGCCTCATCTTTGCTTGGTAGATCCAGCTCAGTTACCAGACCTGCATAACCGGCTGAATTACCGTCCGGAGATTTTCACTGGTGAGGATGGTCTCGAAGCATTGGCTCGAATTGAGGGTGCGGATTTGGTTTTGGTGGCTATTATCGGTACTGCCGGATTTTACCCCGCGATGGGCGCCATCGAGACGGGAAAAGATTTGGCCGTAGCCAGCAAAGAAATCCTAGTGATGGCCGGCGAAATTGTGATGCGGCATGCAAGGGAAAAAGGCGTACGAGTGTTACCGGTCGACAGCGAACACAATGCAATTTTTCAATGCGTGGAAGGAAAACCCGGACATCACATCAGGAATCTCATTTTAACTGCTTCCGGAGGTCCATTTCGTACCTGGCCCGCAGAAAAATTAGCCTCAGTCACGGTAGCTGACGCATTAAAACATCCTACCTGGAACATGGGGCAAAAAATCACGATCGATTCGGCGACTCTCTTTAATAAGGGCCTGGAGATGATCGAGGCTCGATGGCTCTTCGATGTTTCGATGTCACAGGTTCAAGTGGTCGTTCATCCGCAAAGCATCGTGCACTCCATGGTCGAGTTCGTCGATGGCTCAATCCTGGCGCAACTCAGCCATTCCGACATGTGTTTCCCAATTCAGTACGCGGTTACCTGGCCGGATCGGGTTCCGCATTCGCTTGAGCCTTTGCGCCTTTCAGAACTTGGCCGTCTCGACTTTGAAGAACCGCGCTACGACGTATTTCCCGCTCTCAATCTTGCTCGACGGGCCGGGGAAAATGGAGGAGTTTTGCCGGCAATTTTGAATGCGGCGAACGAAGAAGCAGTCAAAGCTTTCCTGCACGGGCGGATTCCGTTCCCCCGTATCTGGTCATTGGTAGAGAATGCAATGGAACAGGTCGAGAGTTTTGCCAGACCGAGCCTCGATGATATAATGGAGGCCGATGCCAAGGCTCGTGCACACGTTCAAGGAGAGCTCGAACATCATTAGTATATGATCCTCAATATCTTACGTATCGCCCTCATTATCCTTGAGGTCGTTCTTATCTTTAACCTCCTGATTATCGTCCACGAGTTGGGCCACTTTCTGGCAGCCCGGTGGCGTGGTCTTTACGTCGACAAATTTGGCGTTTGGTTCGGGAGACCGATTTGGAAAAAGGTCATCAACGGAGTCGAATTCAGTCTCGGTTGGATCCCCGCTGGTGGATTCGTTCTTTTGCCCCAAATGGCGCCGATGGAAGCGATCGAAGGGAAGCCAGGCCGAACCGAATTACCTCCGATCAAACCACTCGATAAGATCATTGTAGCGTTCGCCGGCCCGTTGTTCAGTTTTCTTCTGGCGCTAGCTTTCGCTACTTTGGTTTGGGCGGTCGGTCGCCCAATGCAAGAGGCGGAAACGACAACCACCGTCGGATATGTGACGCCGGACGGACCAGCGGCTAAAGCTGGCTTTCTCCCCGGAGACAAGATTCTGGAAGTTGACGGCCATCCGGTCACCCGTTTTAACGGCATGGTCGATAGTATTGCCTGGTACGTCGTGCGAAGCGAGGGAACGACCATCCATTTCAAGGTGCAAAGAGGAAATCAGATCTTGGATTTGAATTCCCAATTTGAAAGGCCGGAGACCACTGGTTGGGAGCGCAAATCGCTCCGCCAAGTCGACTTCCTCGCCGCGATCACACCGGTTGTTGCGAAGGTCGAACCTGGGTCCGCTGCCGCTGAGGCAGGACTGAAACCGAACGATCAAATCGTCGCGGTAGACGGACAGAAGATCTATTATCCGCAGAGAATCAATGAGTGGGCTCAACAGCATCCCGGGCAAATGATTCCGTTGACGGTGCTAAGGAATAACGCGCAACTACAAATATCGCTGCGCCCAAGTCGGCCAATCATCAATAGTGTGATCAAAAATAGCCCGGCCGAGGTCGCCGGGGTACGCGCCGGAGACCGGATCATCGCTCTGAACGATAATCAGATATACGACTGGCTTACGGTCGTTACGCATGTCGAACAAAACCCTGGCAAACCATTAACTTTGACGGTTCAGCAGGGCGATAAGCAATTAAAAGCCCGCATTCTTCCGCAAACGCCAGATGGCCAAAAACAAGCGATGCTGGGCATATACTCCTCCGATCCAGCTTACGGTATCACCTGGGATGTGGGTGGGAAGATGACGATTGCTCACACTTCGCCGCTGGAACAGATTTCGGCCGGCGTCCAAACCCTTACCAATACGGTCGGCGCCCTGCTTTCTCCGCAATCCGATATTAAGCCGCAGCACATGAGCGGTCCGATCATGATCATGCGGACCTATTACATTCTGTTTCAGAGTGATTTCGGTTGGCAGTTGGCGCTTTGGTTCAGTGTCGTCTTCAATATCAATTTGGCGATTATTAACCTGCTGCCGATTCCCGTGCTCGATGGAGGTCATATTCTTTTGGCGATCCTCGAAGCAATCCGGCGTCGTCCGTTAAACCTGAAACTGCTGGAAATCTTACAGGGCGCGTGCGCTATTCTTCTGATCGGATTCATGCTGTACGTCTCGTTTTACGACGTTCAGGATCTGCCCTGGAATAATAACCAAAAGCCGATATTCAGCAGTCCGGCCAAGGCGGCACCTCCAGAAAACCCATGAGTCGCTTTTGTCCCAATCCCTGGTCTTACCAGCGGCGACAAACCCGCGAGGTGAAAATAGGAAAGGTCGGAGTCGGTGGTTCAAATCCGATCCGAATCCAATCGATGTTGACCTGCGATACGATGGATACGGAAGCCTGTATCCAACAAACGCTCGATTTAGTCGCGGTTGGCTGCGAAATCGTTCGGATCACTGCTCCGTCGGTAAAGGATGCGAAGAACTTGCAGCCGATCAAGGAGGGTTTACTTGCACGCGGCTGCGATGTTCCAATCGTGGCCGATATCCACTTTAAGCCAGAAGCGGCCATGGAAGCGGCTCGCTGGGTTGAAAAGGTTCGCATTAATCCCGGGAATTACGCCGATTCGAAGAAGTTCGCGGTAAAGGAGTATAGCGATGAACAGTATGCCGCAGAGTTGGATCGGATTCGTGAACGTTTCACACCATTAGTGAAACTTTGCCAACAACGCGGAGTCAGCCTCCGGATCGGCACCAATCACGGCTCGTTGAGCGATCGCATCATGAACCGCTACGGCGATACCCCTCTCGGAATGGTCGAAAGCGCGCTGGAGTTCGCCCAGATTGCTCGTGACCTGGATTTTCACGATTTCATTTTCTCCATGAAGGCCAGTAACCCGAAGGTGATGATCGCTGCCTATCGCTTGCTCGTTGCGCGTCTCTATCGGGCGGGACCGGATTGGAATTATCCTTTGCACCTCGGCGTCACCGAAGCAGGTGATGGCGAAGATGGCCGAATCAAGAGCGCGATCGGTATTGGTTCCCTCTTAGCAGATGGACTGGGCGATACGGTTCGCGTTTCTCTTACCGAAGACAGCGTGCACGAGATACCGGTCGCAAAAGCATTAGTAGAACCGTATTACCGCGCAGCGACCGAATGGGCGCAAGTCAATCCAATCGAGCTTTCGTTCGATCCATTTCAATACGATCGCCGCCCGACCGAGAAAATCAGGGTGGGCGAAGTCAGCGCCGGTGCAGATGAACTGATTCGAGTCGGGATACGGCACCAGAGTTTTGAACAAATCGCGCACAAGGTCGATCGAATGGGCGATTTTAAACCTGAGTTCGTGGTCGAAAAACAAGCGAACCTCGTTGCGGTTGACCCGCGAGATGGCTCTGCTATCGAGAACGTCAACCAAAGCGCTGAACCACGACTGATCACCGTGCGCGACGGTGTTGATTTACCGGTTATCACCGCGTTCCGCCTGTTGGCCGCAAAACTGCATGCTCGTCACCCGATCTTGCTTAAGGACACGCTTATTCCGTCCACTGACCCGCACCGCGACTACATCCGAACATTGCTCGCGTCGGCAACCAATATTGGAGCGCTACTTTGTGATGGGATCGGAGACGCTATTTTGGCGCAGGGTGAGGAAGCACCGGGTCAGTCGCTCCGATTGGCCTACAACATCTTACAGGCGGCCGGAAGTCGAATCTTTAAGACCGATTATGTCGCCTGCCCGTCATGCGGTCGAACGCTATTTAACCTACAAACGACTACCGCGCGGATCAAGGGAGCTACCCTTCACCTCAAAGGCGTCAAGATCGCGATCATGGGATGTATCGTGAACGGACCCGGCGAAATGGCGGACGCTGACTTCGGATACGTCGGTGGTGCACCCGGCAAGGTCAACCTTTACATCGGTAAGACACCGGTGAAGTTCAATATTCCAGAGGCGGAAGCTGTCGATCGCTTAGTCGATCTCATCAAAGAAAATGGACGCTGGCTGGAACCGGCGGAGGAAGAGACTGAGCCAGCGTTGGCCGAATAGAGCTACGTCGAGCGCGGGTTTCTTTGCTGCTCGTTGTGTCGGCTTGCCCGACGATCGGTAGGGCAATCCGCTTTACTAAGCAACAGCCGGTGGAACGGTTCCGGATAGGTAAAAATGCCATGCACCAGCGAAGAGTACCCGGCAGCGCCGAGTATCGCGTGCATAAGCGCGAGGCCCACGCCGCTTCGCTGCTGATCGGGGTGCACCGCCACGCTCTTGCCAATTTGCGTTGCAGTCTTTTAAGGGCCGCTCTTGCTCCTCACACGGTCGGCTAAGCCGAAAAAAGCGCCAAGTCGGCCTCGACAAACGGTAGAGAGGCTGTTTCGCCCTAACTAAATGTCCGAATGCGATTCGCCTACTTACCGAACCCTTCAGAGCCGAGGTTACCGATCAGATCTGGTTCGGCGTCGTGTTGCTTGGTCAATCGGACGCCTACTAACTTACTGATTCCGTGCTCCTCCATGGTCACGCCATACAGAACATCGGCCTTTGCGATGGTACGCTTGTTATGGGTAATCACGACAAACTGACTTTGAGTCACAAACCGCTCCAAAATCTTGATGAACCGGCTGATGTTCGACTCATCGAGAGGAGCATCCATCTCGTCCAACACACAAAATGGACTTGGTTTGACCATGTAAATCGCGAACAACAGTCCAACGGCGGTCATGGTCTTTTCGCCCCCCGACAACAGGGTGATCGATTGCAGTTGTTTGCCCGGCGGTTTCGCAATTATTTCAATTCCGCTTTCTAGCGGATCGGCGTCATCGACCAACAACAGATTGGCTTTGCCGCCGCCGAAAAGCTCGGTGAACATTTCCTGAAAATTCTTCCGCACCTGTTCAAAGGTTCCCGCGAATAATTCTTTCGTCGTCTCATTGATCTTATTGATGACGTCGAGCAACTCGGTCTTTGATTTGATCAGATCAGCGTTCTGCTCCTCCAGAAATCGCTGGCGCTCTTCAAGCTCATCGTATTCCTGGATCGCTTCCAGGTTCACCGGCCCCATGGCGTCCAATCGTTCGCTCATCTCCGCAACAATCGTTTTCACCAATTCCCATTCGGCCTCCGGGATCAAATCAGGCCGATCAGCTGATGCGGTTATTTCTTCGGTCACTGGGACGTCGGAAATCGATTGATCAAGACGCTTGCGCTGTTCGCGGACGGTCGCTCGAAATAGGTCCCACTCTGGCCGAAAAGCTTCCAATTCTGTTTGGTAGCGATGAGTAACGTGCTCGCGCATACTCTCCAACCGGAGTTTATCCTGAGTGGCGCGTACCTCCTGCTCACCCCGTGCCTCCTGACATTCACTGAGCTGCTTACGAAGCTGCCGCAGGCTTAATTCCACTGCCTCCACTGAAGCGAGCCGTCGGCTTCGTTCTTCCACTAGCGCTGTCACCTCCATTTCCGCGTTCGACTGATTTGCTCGCAGCTCTTCGATCTTGCGGCGTAACGAATCGTTCTCCGCAACAAACTGCCTGGCTCGCGCTCCGTAATTTGCGATGTCCCGTTCGCGGCTAAGAATCAGGTCTTGCAGTTCGGTCAAGCGGTTTGCCATTGGTTGACGCTGGCGTTGAAGGTTCTCGCGCCGCTGCTGTTCCGTGGCAACCCTTACCTTCGATTCATTCAAGGTCTCCGTCATCAATTCTTCATCGGCTCGGAATGACTCAACTTGGGATAAAGACTCCGAGAGACGCTCTTGCCACTCTGCTAATTGCTGCGCCAAGATCTCGAGCTCCGCTTCGAGCGCAGCGGCTCGGGCCAACGCGCTACTTAACCGTTGCTCCGTGTTTCCCTTTTCCCAAACCAGACTCTTTATTCGGCCTTCCGATTCTCGAAGTTCTCGGTCTAGCATTGAAATTTGGCCGTCGAGAGTCGAAGCCTGGATCTGCGTCCGGTGCACTTCCTCGCGCTGCTCTTCGACTCGATGGTGCATTTGCTCCAATTCCGATTCGGCCAGCTCGCGCTGTCGTTGAGCAAAATTCAGTTTGGACCGTATTTCGGTGCGCTCCAACTCCACGTCGCGTATCTGCGCCTTTCGGTGCAGTACGGAATGGACGTTCGCTTCGCCGAATGCTCCGGCAAAAATCACACCAGTCTCAGAGATGAACTCTCCTTTCAAGGTGGCCACCGCACAGCTGGGCATCGTTTCTTTTATCCGAAATGCCGTCTCCAGATCTGAAGCGAAAACCACATTCGCCAGCAACCGATTAACAAAAGGGGCGACGTCTCCGTGGGTGCGCACCCGATCCAATGCCCAGGCCAAACCTCCGGACGGTAGCGCATCCAGTTGCCGCGGCGGCAAATGAGAAAATGCGGACTTAGCACAGAGCGCGGCCCGGCCGTGCTGATTCGCGGCCAACGACTTTCCGAGCGCTTCCGCGACTTCCGGATCGGCGATCAGGACGGTTTGCAATTGATCTCCAAGCGCAGCTTCGATTGCCGGAATAAGATCGTGATCGACCTCGAGAAAATTCGCCAAGGTGCCGAGAATTGCCGATCGAAACAAGGCAGGGTTCTCCAGCCCTTTCAAGACAGCTTGGGTTCCTGTCTGCAAGCCGGCACCTTCTTCGTTCAATTGATTCAGCAGCTCAAGCCTCGATTCCCTTTCCGCCAGATTGCGCTCGACCGATGCCAAATCGCGTTCGGCTTGTTGGAACGCTCTCTTCAGGTTACTCAGATCGTGCTCTCGGTCGCGGAGCGCATCCCGCGCACTGAGCACCCGCGCCGTTGCTTCGGTTGATTCCACTCGCGCCGAATCAGTTTGCGACGCGAGCTGATCACGAGTCGATTCGGCCTGCTTAAGTTCCTGTTGCAAAAGGCCTAGCCGGGTATCTCCCGCTTCTCGTTGATTCACTGTGCTGGCCAACTCTCCGCGGAGATTCGCTATCCGGCTTTCCCGTTGCTGAATTTGGCGTTGGCTCTCGTGGGTGGCCGTTTCCGTTTCCAGGCGACTCTGCCGCAATTGGTTAACTTTTTTCTGTCGTTCCTCCAGCTGGCCCTCCTCGCTCTGCAGCGTCTGAAACAGTTCGCTCAATTGATGGTCGGTATCGTCCAGCTGAATTTGTTGGACGACGACTTTCTCCTGAGCCACTGCAACATCTGCACCGTAGCGCTGAGAAAGCTCTTCCGCCTCACCGGCGCGTTCCTCGTTGAAGCCAATCCGATTAGCCGCCCGCTCAGCTTCGCTCTTCAGCTCCTGCACGCCCTGTCGCGCAGTCAAAATTTGTTCCTCCAAGAGCTCGAGAGCCTCTCGCTGCTCCGTTAACCCAAACTCTTGTGATTCGACCTGCTCTTCAAGCGAGCGCTGGACCGATCGGAGTCGCTCCACTTCTGATTCGGCCTCTAGAATGTTACGGCGCATCTTTTCGGCATTTCGGTATGCGAGATGCAGATCGAGCGTTCGCAGATTCTCAAATAACGCTTGGTATCGCCGCGCCTTTCCGGCTTGACGCTGCAGCGATCCGATTTGGCGTTTCACCTCCTTCAGAATATCACCCAGCCGAAGAAGATTTGCGTCGGTATATTCCAGCTTGCGTAGTGCCTCTTTTTTCTGAGCCTTGTATTTGGTGATTCCCGCAGCCTCTTCGAAAATAGCCCGCCGGTCTTCCGGCCTCGAACTTAAGATTTGATCGATTTTCCCCTGCTCCATTATCGAATACGCAGTTCGGCCGATTCCGGTATCCATGAAAAGCATTTGGATGTCCTTCAGCCGGCAGGGAACCTTGTTGAGGAAATAATCAGACCGCCCGTCCCGATATACCCGGCGTGTAATGGTAACCTCGTGATACTCGAGTCCCAATTCGTTTTCGCATTCGGCAAACGTGAGGGATACCTCAGCCACCCCGACTGCTTGTTTACTGTCGGTTCCGCTGAAGATCACATCGGCCATCTCTCCACCACGTAACGCTTTTGCCGATTGCTCCCCCAAGACCCAGCGGATCGCGTCGAGCACATTCGATTTTCCGCATCCGTTCGGGCCGACTATGGCCGTCACACCGCGATGAAAATTCAGCAGTGTTTTATGGGCAAAAGACTTAAATCCGATAAGCTCTATGGATTGGAGATACATACTGCTGGTTGGGTCCGAAACTAGGCTGCACCAACGTTTGTGACAAGGCCAAAATACAATAGCTAGAATAAATGGAACCCGTGACCTCAATATATAGGGGTTCAGCCCTTTCTCTCCAGAGCTTCACGCATTCCTTCGACGCTTCGAGCAACGCCATTATTTGATTGAAAAGTATGCCGGGGGTATTGCAATCGTTCCGGTTGCGATCAGCCGTCTGCAGTTGGCACTTACCTGCCCAGCTCTGAGCCCGAGCCGGACCCAGATTTCTCTTGCTAACCCCTGGCTCCAGGCTCCGGACTCCTGTATTCTGTACCTCATGTCCAGGGATGATGCTCTTAATGATCTGATCGAGTTCCTTCGGTTTCCGTCCGTCTCGGCCGATAGCCAGTTTAAGCCCCACGTTGAATCGTGCGCGGACTGGCTCCTACAGCACTTCGAAAAATCGGGCCTCGATGCCGAGAAACTTCCCACCGGCGGTAATCCGGTCGTTTTGGCTCGAAATAATCACAAGCCAGGCAGGAAAACAGTTCTCATTTACGGGCATTACGATGTTCAACCGCCGGATCCCTTGGAACTTTGGCAGACTCCTCCTTTTGAGCCGGTGATTCGTGATGGCCGCCTTATTGCTCGGGGCTCAACCGATAACAAAGGCCAGATCTTCGCTCATGTAGTGGGCGTGGAGAAGAGATTGCGAGCCAAAGGCGATCTCCCAGTAAACGTCATCTTCCTAGTCGAAGGTGAAGAAGAAACCGGGAGCCCGCATCTCGAGGATTTCTTGCGGAAGCACCAGGCCGCACTCGCCGCCGATATTGTTGTAATCTCCGATACCGGAATGGTTGCCCCTGGGGTCCCGACGTTCACCTATGGCCTGCGCGGAATTCTTTGTCTGGAAGTCCGGCTGACCGGACCCGCAGTGGACCTTCACTCCGGGATTTTCGGCGGCTCGGTCGCTAATCCCGCAACCGTTCTGGTTGAACTGCTGGCGAAACTGCACGACGAGCGTGGAAAAGTGGCGGTACCGGGCTTTTACGATCGCGTCAAACCCCTTGAATCTTGGGAACGCGAACGATGGGCTACCCTCCCGTTCAATGATCAAGCCTGGCTGGGGACAACCGGCGCGCCTGCTCTTTACGGCGAAGAAGGTTTCAGTAATTTGGAACGAGTCTGGGCTCGACCGACGGCGGAGATTAACGGGCTGGGGAGCGGGTATCAGGGAGAAGGACCAAAGACGATCGTCCCTAGTCGGGCAACGGCAAAGCTCTCCTTCCGGCTCGTTCCCGATCAAGACCCAACCGAACTTCGCGGAATAATCACCAAATTTCTGACCGAGAATTGCCCGCCTGCTGTGGCAATCGATGTCATCTTCCAACACCAGGGGAAACCATATCTGGTGGAACCAGAATCATCCTTCGGACAAGCAGCACAACGAGCCTTGGAAAAGACTTTCGGCCAACCGGTCGCTTTTATCCGGGAGGGAGGGAGTATTCCGATCACACAAAGCTTTAAAGATGTTCTGAACTTAGATACACTGTTACTCGGCTTGGCGTTGCCGGACGCTAAGGCTCATTCACCCAATGAGAATTTTCCGATAGAGAATTTTGAGGCGGGCATTCGTTTGAACCAAGAATTGCTCGAGGAAATTGCAGGAATAAAATGAAAAGATACGTCGCGCTGTTTGTCAGTTTCGTGCTGGTCTTCTCGACGGGACCGGTATTTGCCGGTTTCATCGACACATTGAAGGGATTAATACCCGGGCACCACGAACAGCCAGTCAAGCAACACGCCCATCCCAGAGCGAAGAGTCACTCCAACCCAAATAAGGGCGATCAGCCCGCAGAAAACCCTTCGCCCAACGCTGAAGCATCTCCGGCAGCCGAAGAATCTCCGGCTCCTAGTCCGGTACCGGTTCCCTCTGCAGAACCGACTGTGGATAATAACCAACCCGCAGCGGCTGACCAATCCCCGAAACCGGTTTCGACGCCAGTGACATTACAGAGTTCTACGGCCACAGCTCCATCTGTCGCAATTGATCCTCCGCCACTGTATTAGGGAGATTGCCATTTAGCGCACAATCGCCCGCTGTCGTGTAACCAAATCATTGATTAGACGGTCACCTTTTCGCGTCTTAATTTCTGGCAAGCCGTCAAAACCAAACCCCAATGAGAAAAGCTTCCCTCGCTCTCATTCTCGTGGTCATGGTTTTGTTCGCGCTGAGCAGGGTGCGAGCGGAGCAGGCTCCATGGAATGGTATCTACGATTCCATCAAACAGCTAAGCGTTGAGTATCGGCAAGGCTCTTCTGCTGAAACCGATTCAAGTCCGGTCCGTCATAGTTCCAAGAAGAAGCATCACTCATCGCCTTCCCCAAAGAAATCGGACGAAGAGGCTAAATCGTCCCCTTCTCTTAAGCCCTTTTCCGAAGAAAGTGACAAAAAAGAGGCACCGGACACCCAAGGCAGCAACGATCAGTCAAAAAAGGAAGCGGCAGAAAAGAAATCGGAACCATCATCGGTAGCAAGTTTGCAGCCGAGCGATCTGCGCGAATACAATAACCAACCTCCAAAGGTGCAGGAATTCATCCGGTCTGCGCTCGCTCTGACCGAGCGGAACCTGAGCTACACCTATGGTTCCTCCGACCCAAATAGCGGGGGGATGGATTGTTCCGGGTTTATTTACTATGTGCTCACTAATGCCGGCTACAAAGATGTCCCTCGCCAATCGAGTGACCAATACCTCTGGGTACGCAAAAATAGTAATTTCCACGCTGTGCTGAGCCGCAACAGTGACACCTTCGAATTGAAGCAGCTTCGCCCCGGCGATCTAATGTTCTGGTCGGGAACCTATCAGGTAAATCGAGACGTACCGATCACGCATGTAATGATCTATCTGGGCACTGAGAAAAAGACGAAAAGGCCGGTGATGGTCGGTGCGAGCGACGGTCGAACTTACAATGGCGAGAGACGGTTCGGTGTAAGCGTATTTGATTTTAAGTTACCAAATGGCACGGCAAATAAGAGCGACCCGGATCTCGTCCCGCGATTTGAAGGGTACGCTTCAATCCCCGGCCTCGGGCCAATTGCAAACCCCGAAACTTCTCCTCCACCTGTCGCCGTCTCATCCGCTCCTTCCTCGCCTCGATCGAAACTTGCAGAAAAAGACAAGCCGTTAAGTAATGGGGATTGAAAAAGGGCTGGTCGCCGATGGCGTGTTTCAGTAGCGGCGACTGTCCCAATATGCCCTTGGTTCTGGACGGCCCAAAAATCTCATCGAAGCGAAAGGGCACAGCACCACCAAGAACCGCAGTTGCCATACCGTTGTCCGCTCGAAGAGGTGGCGACTGCACGTTGAGAAAGGTCGAGGAAATCGCTCCGGTCCGCGTATTTCGGCCGGGCAGAGCCCCGAGGCGTATTGGGACAGTCGCCGCTACCGAAGAAGATGGACCTACCAAGCGACTTGCGTAATCGCATCTCGCGGCTGCGGGACCGCTGCCGATCTACTGGTCGCCCTCGATCAACCTTGTCAACCTGGCGACCTGCAGCGTGTAACCTGCAACTCCTAACTTCTTTCAGTTAGGTCGAATGGAGATCTCGTCCTTGCTGAGATCCGGCTCGAGCAGTACTTCTTTCGCGCCTAAATCTCTCGCCTGAAGGAGCTGTCCGGCCAGCATATCATCGAGAATACGTTCCAGTTCTCGAATACCAAAACGGCTGACCTTCTCATTGGCTGCCAAAGCCTGCAGCAGCAACTCCGGCGCAACAAACTTTACTTTGAGGCGATATTGCTCCGCTAGTTTGGTAATTTTCAGCAGCGCAATCTCCGCGATAACCATACCGCTTAACGGTTGGAAAACATAAACCCGATCAATTCGACCGATAATTTCTGGGCGAAATATTTTAGAATCCGCAAGATGGCTTTTAACCGCGTTCACCATTTCATGGTAGTCGGTCACTTCCCGCTGTATTTTGCCGATCTGTTCGGCGTCAGCATTGCTAGTCAGGATGATGATAGACCGCGAAAAATCGGCGGTCTTCCCGCTTCCTTGTTCGGTCAGACGAGCCTCACCCATCATCTGGAGAAATAGGTCGAAAACGGGCGGATACGCTTTTTCGATCTCATCGAACAAGATGAGCCGTTTCGGATTAGATAAGACCGGCCGAGTTAATTGTCCTCCTTGTTCGGATGCAACATAACCCGCCGGAGTGCCAATGAGCCGATCTTTTGAATGCGCTCCGTTGAGCTCCGAGCAATCAAAGCGCAACACGGATTTTTCCTCATCGAACAGAAAACTGCCAATCGCTTTTGCCAGTTCCGTCTTTCCCGTACCGGTTGGACCTAGAAACAGCAGATTGCAAATCGGACGCGTCTTCTGCTGCTTTGCTGCCTGCAGACGGATGAGACGAGCGACATCCTTAAGAATCGGATCCTGACCCTTTACCCGTGCTTGCAAGTGAGCGAGAAACTCCGATTCGTCGATACTCATCGTCGAGCCATCGTCGGCTTGGTTATCGAGGAGCTGTTTGAGCCGCTCCCAATCGGTCATGCTATGGAGATCGCTCATAAATCGTATAGTATAGCCGAGCGGCGTCGAAATAGCGATCAATGATCGCGCACCGCAGCCGACGGGTCTTTGTGAATTTGGGTAATCTGGTCGTTGTACGTAATGGCTGACAACACTAGGACCGATCGCTGTACGGCCGATACTCCGAACGTTCGATTGGAGCTAACCGTGCAGTTTTGTAAGGTCAAGGTTGCGTTGTCGTGTGCATCGGTTCCATCGCCTACCTCCGCACCGATATCGTTTTGTTCCAGCGTACAGGAATCCAAAGTCGCCCGCGCATTCCTTCGCGCCAGTACGCCAGCGTCCTGGAAACTGAGAAATTTACAATTCTTGGCGACTACCAGCGTATTCGCGCCAACCGCTTCCAGACCGTGCTTCTTGCCTCCCTGCACCTCGCAGCCGGACATGTCGATATTAGCTCCCGAGTCCAGATAAATCGCGCTGTAGTAGGCATCGGCCGTATTCAGCTTGCAATTAACCATCGTCAGCTTACTACCACGGGTCAGCCGGACCATCTGTCCGACCTGTCCGGTGATGGTAACATTTTGCAAGTTCGCGGTACCTCCAACCAAACCCTTCTCTTTGGTCGTCCCCAGATCGATTCCGTATTGACCGCCATTTATCGTCGAGTCCTGCATCGTCAACTGGGCTTCATCCGCAACCAGGACTCCCGCGTACTGGATGTCAGAGAATGCGGCCTTTTTGATGGTCGCTTGCGAGTTCTTGTCTTCAATCAATAAATTTGCGCCAGAGACCGATTTGGAACTCTCTCCGCACTTATCGAGCTTGCAATTTTCCATGAATAATCGTGAACCATCTTTAATGAGAACCGGCCTCTTATCCTCAGTGAAGGTGCTATTGCTAATATGCAAGGTGGCTCCATTCTGGGCCTGAATAGCAAAGCCAACTTCACTTCCACTATTTCTCTCGAAAATGCAGTTATTCAGCGTCATATCGGATTGGCCGACCTGGACCGGCGCTGCATTCTCGTTATCGGAAAAATGGCAACCATTTACTTGAGCGTTCCCCCCGGAAGATACGAACACGCAAGAGCCGGCTTTGGTGGGCGTATTTTTCTGAAAGGTGCAATCGTTCAATGTAAGGTAAGAAGTACCCTCGCTGTGCGCGCCTTCTTGGTTCTCCTCAAAATCGCACCGTTCCAACGTGCCGTTGACATTTCCCTTTATAAAAAAGCCCGCCCCTTGATTAAACGACAGGAATTTAGAATCCTGCGCGACGATGCGCGCTGAGCCCTGCCCAGATATGCAGTAACTTCCTCGCGTCAGAAACGCGCATTTGCTAATCTCAGCGATCGTCTGGCCACTAACGACGATTATTCCTGATTGCCCAGCCGAGGTTTGAGTAAACTCAATGTTTTCGACATTAATCTGAGCGGCGGTAACCGTCATTCCCAGTCCGGCCGTATAATGGATCGAAGCGCGTTCGCCTGAATTTGCTGTCTGACCGACTAGACGAATCGAGCGCGCCACCACCGCGGGACCGTTATAAACCCCGGGTTTGAGCTCGATTGTGTCGCCCTCCGCAACACTGTTAATGATCTCGGAAAAATCCTTCCCATCCGATCCGCGGCTGCCGCTGGCATCGAGCACCCAGGTCCTTTTGCCGCTCGCGTCAACCCTTCTTTGGCTGGATGCTCCACCAAACCTCCCGCTGAAGAGATCGAATACGGTGGTAAAGAAGGAAACAAGCACGACCAAAGACAGGACGAGCACCCACTGATTTTTGATGAGCGCGCGGAAGTCGATTGCTTTCACGAGGGCGAAATCGACCTTTCCTGCGGCATCGGTTCGATGCGCAAGTCGCGATCGGGACCAACCACCAAGCGCACTCGGGAATAGCCTTGAGTGCGCGCCTGCACAATTGCGGGATTGGTTTTTTGTTTCAGATAATGTTCCAGTTGACGTACACCGTACTCCTTGAACTCAACGTTTTGCGAGACGGTATCCAGAAGAAGTTCCGGTGAGGTATAGGATAATTCGATACCATAGTCGCGCCAGTATCTCGACAGCTGCAGGCAGGCTACTTCCGCGACGTGATAAGGGGAAAGTTCATCCATCAGAAGAATGTGCGCCCATCGAGCCAAAAACGCCCGTTCGAATCCAGCGTGCTCCATCAGTGCATCCCGGCTTTGTCCCAACCAAAGCGCCGGGTTCTGGGATGGATCAATCTGTTGACGCAATCGCCGCAATACATCCACTCCTGAGTTACTCGTGCCAAAAAAGACGCACCGGCTGAAATCGACCTCTTTGCCGCTACTCTTTTCCCGGCATGACGCGGCATCCAGAATATCGTAGAGACAGTGATGAATGTCCGGGTGAGCTTTCTCCAGCTCGTCTAGCACGATCACCCGACGCGGGTTCTGGAGCACCGGCCGAGTGAGTGCGCCACCAACTTCGTACCCAGGCATTCCGGGAGGAGGACCCAGCAGCGTTTGTACATCGTTTTGGCTCTTGTACTGGTTCATCCGCAGAATGACCGGTTCGCTATCAGGATAGAGCGCTTGGCCGATCAGTTGAGAAAGAAACGTCTTTCCGGTTCCGGTCGGCCCCACCAGCAAAAACGCGCCGAGAAGTTGACCGGGACGGGCAATCGTCATTTCACTCGTCAGGCTCGAAACCACGGTTTCGATCGCTTCGTCTTGTCCCCGTACGTTCATCTTTAGCCATTGTTCTCGCTCGGCGAAATCAGTCGAAGAGAATTTGGTGTAGTCTTCCGTGCGCTTTGTCTCTTGTTCGCCAACGCCTTGTCTCCAACCGCAGTAGATTACCCCCCCTAGAGCGCACAGGAACAATACCGGCGAGAACCATGCGCTTACCTGGTTGAGTCCAATAACTACGCCCGTCAGGATGATAATCAGCCCGACCAAGACGGCGACAGGCAGGTGTCGCTCATCGGCGCCCCGAAGCCAAGAATTGGAAAAAGCCATACCGATCTTGTCGAACTATCGCTCAATCACCTGCAAATCGGCTTGAGCCCCATTCACCAAAGGACCCGTTGAAATCGCGGCACCAGAAGTTGACGGGATCGAGAGCCTAACAGTCCCACCGGGACCAGCAGAATCGACGACATAATGAAAGCGAGTGACGCTATTGCGGCTAATCGGAAAAATGGTGGCTTTCGAGTGCTCAGATGTCAGCACTTCGTTGGTCGCGGCCTGGCCATTGATGCTGATATAAACGTGCGCCATCGCACCAGAGAATTGTGACGAATCGACCAGATTCTTTGCGGCCAAATCCATCTCACCATTCTTGATTTTGTTCAGTACTTCTGTACTGGCGCTGCTCAAATAGGTCGGTACCTGGCCCCGCAAAAGAGACGTTCTCGCCGACTGGGTCAGTTGCTGATCGACATCGGCAGCGGTCAAGCTCAGCAGATTAGTCGAGCTATCGCCAAATTGATGCCAACTCCAGTACGTTGCACCAAGCGCAAGTCCCGCCGCCACAACAACAATAATCCAAAAGATTGCCTTGCCGTTCTTGCCCGGCTCTGCAACGGCCTTTTCTTGTCCAGACAGTTGTTGCTCTTCCGATCCAGCCTCCAAGGGAACGTATGCGCGCCCCGAACGCGTGCCGCGGTAAGAATCACCCTCTTTCTTACCAGTTTTGGCTTCGGGTCGCATCAGCTTTGGACCCGACTGGTTCGAGGCGGAAGCGCGGGGAAGCTCCTTTCTTAACGGCGTATCCGGGGATGTGGTTTCCGGTTTTGGGATCAATTCCATATGCAACTCACTATTTCCAGCTCACCGCGTCAATCCGAGAATTCCTGACTCAATTTGCAGCCCCACTGGGAGAAACGGCTGGAGTTTATCATTTCGGTCTCGAATGTCCATCGGGTAAGTTATTCGGTTTTCTCACCTTTGTGGAAAATCAGGATTCCAACGGAGAGACGGCCAGTGTACGGCGGGTTGCGTTGAAAACGGAAAATCTCTACTGATGCGGGAAGTTTTCCCCCTCGCTCCAGCCTAAAGTTGGGTTATAGCGTCAAAGCATGCTCGATATCCGTCTCTTGCGCGAAAAACCAGACTTCGTTCGTGAACGCCTAGCGACCCGGAGCGAAGATTTGTCTGCTCAAGTCGACGAAGTTCTTGCTATCGACACTCAACGCCGGCGCGCCGAAACCGAGCTGCAGAAGCTCAATGCTGAACGAAATCGATTGAGCAAGGAGATCGGGATACTGCGTTCCCGTAATGAGCCCAGCGCCGATTTGGAAAGACGTGTTCGCGCAATCGCTGAAGAGATCACGCAACAGAACGCGGTGGTCACAACAGCGGACGAAAAGCAGCGAAATCTGCTCCTGAACCTACCAAACCTGCCGCATCTGCAAGCGCCGATTGGTAAGAGCCCCGATGATAACCCGCTCGTTCGCGAATGGGGGGAGAAACCTTCGCTCGGTTTTACGCCACTCGGTCATGTCGAGCTGGCGACTGCACTAAAATTGATCGATTTCGAAAGAGCTGCGAAAATTAGTGGCAGCGGTTTCGTTTGCTTCACTAACCTCGGCGCTCGGCTACAGCGTGGTCTGCTCCAGTTTCTTCTGGATCTGCATACGGCTGAACACGGCTATATCGAGGTCAGCCCTCCCTACCTGGTTCGACGCGAGGCAATGATCGGAACAACCCAGCTACCTAAATTCGAGCACGAGATGTGTTACGGATTGGAAGAGGATCAACTCTTTTTGATTCCAACGGCCGAGGTACCAGTCACGAACTTGCATCGGGAGGAAACGCTCGCTTTAGCCGAGTTGCCGAAGAAATATGTGGCCTATACGCCTTGTTTTCGACGAGAGGCAGGAGCCGCGGGAAAAGACACCCGCGGTCTCATTCGCATACACCAATTTGATAAGGTAGAGCTGGTTAAGATCGCGACGCCGGAAACTTCCTATTCTGAGTTGGAGACGCTGACCGTAAATGCCGAGAAGGTGTTGCAAATCCTTGGGCTGCACTACCGAATCATCGAACTTTGTACCGGCGATCTTGGCTTCGGTGCAGCAAAGACCTACGACATCGAAGTTTGGGCACCCGGGCAAGGGCGTTACCTCGAAGTGTCTAGCTGTACCAATTTCGAGGATTTCCAAGCGCGCCGGATGAATCTCAAATACAAGGATGCCGGCGGAAAGAATCGCCTTTGCCATACGCTCAACGGTTCTGGAACCGCCTTGCCCCGACTACTCGTCGCTTTGATTGAGACCTACCAACAATCGGATGGATCAATTCGGCTGCCGGAGCCATTACACGATTACGTACGGCTAAAAGAAATCCGATGATGGCGTCTTTCAGCGGCGACTGTCCGATGCGCGTTGCAGATTCGTGTTTTTCGGTAGCGGCGACTGTCCCGTTAGGCCTCTGGCTCTACCCGGCCGACAAAATTTCATCGAAGCGAAACGGTACAGCACCCACCAAGAACCGCAGTCGCGATACCCTCGTCCGCTCGAAAGAGGTGGCGACTGCGCGAGCAAAATCGCACTAGTGCAATGTTTTTGGCGGGTAGAACCAGGAACGTAACGGGACAGTCGCCGCTACCGAAGAAGACGGACCTACCAAGCGACTTGCATAATCGGATCTCGCGGATGTGGGAACGCTGATGCAAATCGTCCTCTACTGGACGGGTTACCAAACGGTTTCCGCTGGTAGAAGTGTCGCATCCCCACAGATCCACAGCGCAGCAAGATATTCGCCCTCCCAGTTAAAGGCTGCCAACCGATTTCGAGGACGAGCTGGAGAACGAGAATGGTTGTCAGGCTGGCACGCCAACCCCGGACCATGGAACGGCACACGCAGCCGTTATGAGCGGACCATTCCAGATCCTGATCGCATGAACTTCGCGCTCGTACGCGAGAATGGACAGTGTGCTGGTGTGCAGCAAAAAATGGCGACCGTTATCGGGCGACAAATTGATCCAGCGTGACACCAAAACCCGCAGAAAATGACCGTGGGAAAAAAGGGCCACATTCCCATTTATTTGCTCGCAGCCAGCGAGCACTCGATCGGCTCGCACCGCCACCTGCTCAATGGTCTCTCCGTTGGGGCAAGGGTGCGTCCAGACTGTCCAGTTTGGCACCTTCTCCCGAATCTGCTTGGTCGTAATCCCTTCATAATCGCCGTAGTCCCATTCACGTAGATCATCGTCTAACTCGACTCGGTCTTTTAGGCCGGCGAGATGAGCGGTTTCGAAAGCTCGCCGCAAAGGACTGCTCAAAATGGTTTCGAATTCCATGACTTCAAAGATTGGGCGCAGAAATTCAGCCTGCTGCCGCCCAGTCTCAGTCAGCGGTATATCAGTACGACCGGTATGCCGGCCATCACGCGCCCATTCGGTTTCACCGTGTCGAATCAGGTAAATCTCATGTTCCGGATGATTTGCCATACTGGTGTTCAAAGATAAGCCACCGAGGGCTGCTGCCAAGCGCTAGCTCCATCGCTTTCGGCATAGAGGAGACTTGCGTCGACTGACCAATTGTGCGGCAGGAAAACCGTTGCCCCAGTGACGGTTCGAACCGTATCGATGGTTGTGTAGGTTTTCGTCGGCCCAAATTCAGTAAACCAAGTGCTTATCGGTGATAGAGCCACTCCAAACGGATTGTTTGCCGGAACGGTAATATTGTCGCCGGCCGCCGGACTGATTGTTTCGATCTGACCTTGGTCTTATTCCGCTGATAGGAAACCGAGACACAATCTCAATGCGCCTCTGCCAGCTGAGATTTCCGTCTTTGCCGATTCTTGATCCGAGCGTACTGCCGGTCAACCCACTCCTGCAGATCCTCGAAATAGAGATAGATGGCCGGAGTCACGTACAACGTTATCAACTGA
>WNFP01000941.1_pt1 | contig 24265 bp, 22 predicted proteins | sample 5400201 | NCBI WGS metagenome assembly WNFP01 (sample SAMN13153355, study PRJNA577476) | soil metagenome | isolation source: 115 cm saprolite under Madrone tree | place: USA:California | collected 2016-06-14
ACTGCGTTGTCGCTGGTGCCGAAAAAGGACTTGATTCGCAGATGCTGTTTGACCCATCGAAAAAAAAGTTCCACTTGCCCCGGCATTTGTAGGTTTGGGCGATAGTCAGTGCTGGAAGAACAAAGTTGTTGGTCAGAAACTTCAGACGCTTGTTGGTGTCCGCATCCAGGTAACTCACCCGTCGCAATGCATCCGGATAGACTTTGACAGATTCGATGGCGGTTAGGATGACGGTTGTGATCGGAGCGCACACCGGTACTTTTGTCGACCGGATGCGAGTAGCGCCGTTGCAGAAGGACATTCTCTTTGGTGCGCACGACGAAGAATGCCGAGCAGAGAGTGAAAAAGTAGAGGCGGTCGAAATCGATGTAGCCGCGATCCATGACGTAGAATGCCCCGGTCTCGGGAACGATCTCGTCGAGGATGTTGAAGTCGTGCACTTTGCCGTCGGTGATGCGGATAAACGTGGGGATATTGCCGTGCAGGTCGAGCAGTGTGTGCATCTTCACGGCGGCTTTGTGTTGGCGAAACCGGGCCCAGGGAAAAAGCGATAGGCAGAGATCGATGGTGGTCGAGTCCAACGCGTACAGACTGTGCTCCAGATCCACCCCCATTAGGATCGTGGGCATACAACGGTCGCGCCATCCCGATCAACACCTGGGCAAAATCGGCATAGATTCGCCAGTCGCGTGACTCGTTGGCATCGGCGAGCGTGGAGCGCGACACCTTGCCGCGGAATCCCATGTGGTACAGCTTGCCCTGCATCGAACGCAGGCAGGCTTCGTTATCTCGCAGACTGTCCCGATAAGTCAACTGAGCGAAAGCCATAGCCAGATACTGATCCCAACAAGAGAAAGTCTTTTGCTGATAATCGCCGCGATAACGAGTAACACATTTTGAAACTCATAGGAGGGCAGGTGGTCCAGGAGTTGGGCGAAAACCGTTCGGCCAGAGTTCATTCACCATTCTTGCACTTCACCTACTTTCCCTCTGCCAAGGCCGTTTTCGACTCTTCTGACTTCAAATCGACAAAAACCACAATCGCATTTAATTCCTTGCCCTGCATTGCATTAGCGGAATCCCTAAAGCCATCTTCCGGACAGTACTGCAGCGATATGAATGAACCTCTCACGCGATGGACTTCAAAGAAAGATGCTGGGTTGACAGGTCGAATAGCAACGGAAATATCTTATGACCCAAGCCAGAAAAAGAGCTGACCTCGAGTTCAGCGAAACAGTCGAACTTTCCCCTTCTCCGCATGTGACTCCGCCCCTGCGAGCGGACGAAGTGCTGGGGAAGTTGCGTTTGCTCTGGCGGGAGCGTCCTTTTATTTATCGTGTGACCGGTATCGGCCTGGTGCTGAGCACTCTGTTGGCATTCCTGATTCCGAAACAGTACGAATCCACCACGCGGTTAATGCCACCGGACAATCAATCGAGCACGACAATGGCTATGTTCGCAGCGATGACGGCAAAGATGGGCGCGAGCCTAGGATCATCCGCAGGCAGTTTACTCGGTCTAAAGAGTTCGAGTGAAGTATTTGTCGGCATTCTGCAGAGCCGCACGCTTCAAGACCAGCTGGTGAATCGTTTTGACTTGAGGAAGGTCTATCACGTGAAGTTAGGAGAGGAGGCGCGGAAGCGATTGACCGACAATAGCGTGATCTCCGAAGACCGCAAAAGTGGAATCATCACAATCACGGTAACCGACCGGGATCCACGGCGATCGGCGGCGATCGGGGCAGGTTATGTCGACGAATTGAATCAATTGGTGGTGGAACTGTCGACTTCGGGAGCGCACCGAGAGCGCGTTTTCTTGGAAGAGCGGCTCAAGGCTGTTCAAAAGGATCTAGAAGAGGCCGAAAAGGACTTTAGCCAGTACGCCAGTAAGAATATGGCCATCGACATCAAGGAGCAAGGCAAGGCAATGGTCGAATCGGCCGCTATTTTGCAAGGGCAGCTGATTGCGGCGCAATCTGAGGAGGAAGGGCTCCGTCAAATCTACACCGACAACAACGTGCGCATTCGCACTGTGCGGGCGCGGATAGCGGAACTCCAGCGGCAACTGGAAAAAGTAGGCGGAAAAGGTGAAGGCTCGAATGGTGATGCGACATCCTCAAGTGATTCACTGTATCCTTCCATTAAGAAACTGCCACTGCTTGGTGTAACTTACGCCGATATGTATCGCCGGACCAAGGTGCAGGAAGCGATTTATGAGGCCCTGACCCAGCAGTTCGAATTGGCGAAAGTCGAAGAGGTGAAGGAGATTCCGAGCGTCAAGGAGATTGACCATGCCGACGTGCCAGAGAAAAAATCTTTTCCGCCCCGCACTTTGATCGTGATTGTGGGAGCGATGTTCTCTTTTGTTTTTGCCAATGCTTGGATTCTCGGCAACGCCCATTGGCATCAAATGTCGCCGCTCCATCCTGGAAAGGTAATTGCGCGAGGGCTTTTCCGGGGTGCACGTTCTCACCTGGTGCACATATCTCAGAACGGAAGCAGACTAGGCTGGATGATTCGCCAAGCCGGGCGATTCCGGCGAGGTGGCAAGCGCGACTAGCTGAGCTACTACATGACATCGGTTTCGTAGCCACATAGAGACAAGATGGCGCTTGATAACGACGGTAGCAGGTTCCTGCTCTACGCCAGAAGCCGTGGTGTGGAATTTACCAGCACGGCTATGATTGGCCGGCAAAGGCTTTGTATTGATTACAATCGTCTTTCGGGAAACCTGGCCGACTTCGGGTACCGCGGTGTGGATATTGGCAGACTCCTGGAAGGGGCGAATGGCTACGCTGAGCCATTTCTTAAGGTGTTGGGCTGTGAGGACGTCTGCTCATTCGACGCGTCTCCTTATGAACAGGCGACTTACGTCCATGATTTCAATTTTCCAGTCAATCCGCACTTCCACGGCAGGTTCACGTCGGTTATCGACGGTGGCACACTGGAACATATCTTCAATTTCCCAGTCGCGATCAAGAACTGCATGGAAATGGTTACAGTCGGAGGTCACTACCTCGGGATCACGCCGGCGAACAATGCCTGCGGCCACGGATTCTACCAGTTCAGTCCGGAGCTGTATTTCAGGATATTTAGTGGAGAGAACGGCTTTCGTACCCATCAGGTGATTGCGTACGATGCTAATCGGAAGGCGCCGAATCCTTGGTTTTTAGCGGTCGATCCGCTTCAGCTTCCTGAGCCGGTGAGTTGGGCAAACCAACGCGAAACGTACCTACTCGTTATCGCAGAGCGAATTGAAAGGAAGCCGATCTTCTTGAAACCAGCACAACAAAGCTGCTACACAGAGCGCGTATGGGGTAAGGATACCGACGCCTTACATACCCCTGATGTTGGGGCGTGGCGCGGCAGCCGCCTTCGCCGTTCTCTCCGGCAGCACTTGCCAGAACCAATGAAAATCCCGATCCGATGGGTACGCCGCATTTGCCTCGAATCAATCTACAAGTTCAATACCCCGTATGATTCTAGGCTGTTCAGGAAATTGGGCCCGCCTCAATAGATTTCGCCTTTTGGCGGCCGGAGATCGAAGGGATCGTTTCCTGCGGGCTCATATCAACACAGGAATCCGCGTTCAGAAGTTCGAGAAAGTTTCACACGCTACAGTTACAATGCCACTCAAATCCAAACCGTTCGGCATTGCAAGTAAAGTCTGGTCTTTTATCCGAACTGGGGACTTCCACGGCCTCAGACGAGCAATCAGTAACCGGCGGATGCTCCTACGGCGCATCCTAACCGGTCCCGTAGGTCCCGGAACATTCCTTGTTGATCCACGAATAGACATGGGACTCCAGGAGAGTCACGAAGTCGAAGAATGTATCGATCCTGCGTCAGTGAGCCCAACCCGCTTAGCGTTGCACTTGGCTCCCTACCGTTATGCCTTGCCTTACGTCGCAGGCAAGGAGGTTCTGGAAGTAGGCTGCAACTGGGGATACGGATCCCACGTGCTGGCTGAACAAGCGCGGCATGTGGTTGGATTTGATCTTAATCCCACGTTCGTGAGCTATGGAAGCCAGCACCTTGCCAGCAACAATCTGCGTCTCATGGTGCATGATGCCAGTTCTCCGTTTCCATTCCCAGGCGAGAGTTTCGATATTGTTTTTTCCAGCGAAGTAATCGAGCATGTTGCGAACTTTTCCAACTGCATACGCGAAATGCATCGTGTTCTTCGACCTGACGGAATGCTTATTCTTAAGACGCCAAATCTAGCTTTTGCTCGGCGCTGGCATGCTTTGAACCCCTATCACTTGAAAGTATTTCTTCCGGACGAACTGGAGGATTTGCTGGTCGAATACTTCGGCGAAGTCGAGATCCGTGGCTTTGACGAGAGATACGAGCACTCTCTGAGACGAGTCGAAAAGCCATTCGATCCGTTTGCAATTCCATTCGAACAGAAGATCCCGTGTCCCTACAGTATTGAATTGGAAGTATGGGTCGAACCAAAGTTAGTTCCAATTGATGACGGTGTGCCGCAGAGTCTGTTGGCGATGTGTCGCGCTCCAAAATGCCGCACAATTTCTGCGACGTAGAGGAAACGATCCTTCGTTGTCTGTAGGTGAGATGTTCGCTAGGAGAAGCCGATTCGAAAGCTATTGAAGTTCGCTGTGGGAACGGCCCTAATCAATTTGATGACAGCGGGCGCTGCGCTAATCCGCGGAAAGCTAGCAGCCATCATTTTGGGAACCGCTGGAGTCGGTCTTTTTGGGCAGGTAGACAGCTTTTATCGTGGTCTGGTGCAGATCTGCATCCTCAGTACCGGTGCGGGCGTTACTCGCTGTATTGCCGAACTGCACGGGGCAGGGGAGACTTCGGGCATCCGGCGCGCCTTTTGGAGCATCACGGTGTTTTCGATGGGGCTGGCAGTGCTGGTTGTTGGTTTAGTGTTGCTCTGGTCGCGTAATCTGTCAGGCCTGGTGCTAGGCGACCGACGCTATGGATTTTTCCTGGCTGTTGCCGCAATTGGTCTTCCCATGCAAGCTCTATCCGACATCATTATGGGAATGTTGGTCGGGCTGCGTGATCTGCAAGGCCAGCTCTGGGTTACAGCTGCTTACACTGTGGGAGGACTGGTTCTGTATGCAATTCTCATCCTTAGGTGGGGGCTAGCTGGCGCTATCTACAGCGTGCTTGCGATTGCCGCATGCGCTTGCCTAGCTTCGGTTTTTTTTCTTCATCGACAGCGCGCCTTGGAACTGTGGCACGCATCGGGAGGGAAGCTTTTCGATCTTCGCCTCCTTCGTTCTATTCTCGCAATCGGCCTCACTGGCGGCGTCATGGCCATCAGCGACCGCGTAATTGTCCTCGTGTTCCGAACGATTGTTATTAGAAAATTCGGACTGGAGGCTAACGGCCTGTATCAGGTCGTCTATTCTCTTTCGCAGCTCACCATTGGCATGGCGTTTGGATTTGTGAGCACATACCTGATTCCAACGCTCTCGGGGATGCAAGATCCGGATCGCACCCACGTTGAATTCAGTTCCGCATTGCGCTTGACATTGTTGATAGCCACCCTGTGCAGCGCCGTAACAATTCTTTACGGCAGGTTCGTGATTCTCGGAACCTATTCCTCGGCATTCTTGGGCGCCATGCCGCTGTTGCGTTATCAAGCCATGGGTGATTTCTTTCGCGCATTGACTCTGCTCTTGTCCGCGACCATATTTTCGGTTCACGGCTGGAGGCCATGGTTTGGAATTCATATGTCGTTTTACGGAGCATACGTATTGTTCTTTAGTTTGCTTCTGCCGTTATTCGGCTTTCCGGCGATCTCCATCGCATATTTGCTGGCTTACTGCGCCTCGTGTTGTCTGGCTGTCTTCCTGTTCGTTCGCTACACCAAGATGAGTTTCCTGGCGGGGCATGGCCCGCTTTTGGTTCGCAGCTTGGCGCTCTTGCTGGCTGGATTCGCGATGACTCTGCTTGGAAATGCACATCTCATGTATATTCTGGGCACTGTTGCACTCCTGGTGTGGGTGCGATTGGCCGCAACCACGTCGGAATACCAGCGGCTTTGGACATATGTTTCAACCCCTGTAGGGTTGCTCGGCAGTGGGGAGCGCTGAATTTCGGAATGGCTGAATTCACATACGAGAAAACACGCGAGACTCATGCGCTCCTCGAATTCTGGGCAGCGTCCTGCTTGGCTGTAGGCGGAGCTGTTTCCGGGGCGGTTTTTTGCTCCAATCCCATTCTCGTTCCAGTGGTCGTCGAAGTCGTTTTAGGAGCCCTCTTCCTTTACAGGCCGACAGCTGCCATCAAGCTGATGCTGTTCTCCGCAGGATTGCCGCTCAGTCTTTTTTATCAGGAGGTCGGCTATTCGGGCGGCGGGGTCAAGCCGCTGTTCACCGAATGGGGTGGGACGACTCCAGACGGTCTGCGCTTGATCCTCAGTTGCATTCTGCTGTGTGTCGTACTTTTCAAACTCGAGGAAACTCGCGCCCTTCTTCTCCGTTTTTGGCCATATACGATCATGCTGCTGTTCCTAGCGTGCACCGTCCTCCACTCGACTGCGCCTGTCGAAGGCTTACGCTTGTTCATGAAGATGCTGTTTCCTTTTCTTTTCTTTCTAACAGTGGCGCAGCTTGCGAGAACGGAGGAAATTGACACATACGCACGTTATTGGATTGCCGGAGGCATCGTCGCGAGTCTTTGCGCACCTGTGCTCCTCCTGGTCACTGGTACTCGATTTCTCTTTCCAGCAGGCCTGGACTTCCGCCTCAACCCGGGATTTACAAGTGCCAGTTCTTACGCGTTTTACATGCTCGCACTGTTCCTCTACTGTTACGCCCAGTGGCGGAGGCAGCACTCATTTGGTTTCGCTGTGTTGGCGGCGGTGTTCGGGCTTCAAACAATTCTTCCCTTGACTCGCATTTCTTGGGCCGCTTTGCTGCTGGGTCTTGTTGCTTTCGAGTTTTTCTTTGTGAAGGGCAGGAAGAAATGGTTGGTGGCTGCGGCGGTCGGTCTACTTCCATCTCTGATTTTGTATGCTTTGGTGTGGAGTGTTCCGGCTCTCCAACAGCGTGTATTTCAGACTGACCAGATTGATTCAGATCTTCCGGCGATTGAACAAGCGCAAAGCGTGGGGCTTACGGGACGGGGAACTGTGTGGCTGGCGGGGCTGGAAGATTATCAGCAGCATAATCTTCTCCTGGGCCAGGGTATTGGGTCTAGCGATCACTACTTCATGAACCTCTTTGGGACCGTCGCCCACAATGAATATTTGCGAGTGCTTTATGACGGCGGTGCGGTCGGCCTTGTTCTTTTCATTTTTGCCAATCTGTCATTGCTTTATTGGCTCGGGAAAATCAGACGCAACGAAAATTCCGCGCTGAGAATGTACTCAGCAATCGGCGTAGCTCTAATGGTAGCCTATCTAGTGGTCGCTCTCACCGACAACCCACTGGATTACTATCTATTGTTCACTCAATACGTTTTCTTTGTTCTCGGCGTGTGCTCTGTCTTGTCCCGGGAAACGATCACAAATGTTGGCACTGTTTAGGCGGGAACTGGTTGATGGTCTCTTCGCCGTGCGGTAGGAAGATCAAATTGGACAAGGCAGTAGCCATTCTCATTCTCAATCATAACCAGGCCGAGTACACGCGGGACTGCCTCGCTTCACTGCAGCAGATCGACTATCCATCATCTCGAATCCTTGTGGTGGACAACGGTTCCGCGGACGATTCTCTCCGTCAGGTGGCCCAGGCGTTTCCTCGCGTCGAATTCCTCTGGCTCAAGGAAAATCTTGGAGTGGCCGGAGGCCGCAACGCCGGTCTGCGCGAGGTGCTGAGGGGTGACCCTGAACACGTTCTCTTTCTCGACAATGACACGCTCGTGGCTCCCAATTTCCTGACTCGTCTGGTGAGTCGCATGGATACCGATCCGAGCATCGGCGCGGTGCAGCCCAAAATATATTTTGCCGATCCTCCGAGCCGGGTCTGTTCAGTGGGCGGAAGGTTGTATCCACGCATCTCTCACTACCAACACCCCGGTTCGGGACAGTTTGACTCACCGAAATTCCATGGCTCAGCAGTAATTGACATCGTCTCTGGATGTGCCGGGCTAATGCGGGCCAAGGTATTTGACGAAATTGGATTGCTCGATGAAAGCTATTCGCCATACTGCCACGAAGATGTTGACTGGAGTGTGAGGGTCAAGAGAGCAGGGTATCGGCTTGTTGTCGAACCTGCCGCCAAGGTTTGGCACCGCATTTCCACACAGCCCGGCGTTAGCGCCGAGAAGCTCCGGTACCTTGCCAAGGGTCACGTGCTTTTCTTACGTTTTCACACCCGATTCTATGACCTCCCCGCTTCTCTTCTGTGGGTAAGTGTTCACATCGGTCGGCGATATCTTTTCCCTGCGGTGGTCCGCAGGGACTGGAAATCTGTGGCTGCCGTATTTGCGGGAATCTGGGTAGGAGTTCGACAAAAGCCGCGGCCCATTGAATGGCCGCCGACAAAGGACCGGCCTGTAGGTTCGGAAGAAGAGTCCGAGGCGTCTTCGCTGCCGCCGGAGAAGAGAATTTTCCTGGTTGGCGTTCTTGGACCGTTTGATTCCGGTCCCACAAGAGTTTACGAGACTCTGTTGAGGAGTCACTTTGTTGACCGTTTTCAGGTCCGGTTCCTGGATCTCCGGTTTGCGCGGAACGTTGCCGATTTCGAGCGCGTTCGTCCTCAGAAGTTCCTGCGGCTGTTTTGGTATTTGCTGCAGACGACTTATTGGCTCGCTAAAGAAAGGTACGATGCTCTTTGTATCCACTTGTCCACCAATCGGAATGCGTTTCTCAAGGACTCGTTGTTCGCGTGGCTTGGATTCATCTTTGGTGTCCCGGTGGTTGTTCTGGAACACGGTACAAACATACCCACGCTCTTTCAAAAGTCTGGTCGAATAATGCAGTGGTTTATGAATGCCACATTGCGGCGAGTGGCTCGTTGTATCGTGCTCGCTGAATGCCTAAAGTTCAATTTTGAGCCCTTTCTTCCTCCGGAACGCATCGTGTCAGCTTACTTAGGCATCGACTCCGACGCCATTGCGCTAACACGGTCTGAAGTTACCGATAGCAGCGGCCAGGTTACGGTGCTGTACCTCAGCACCCTTCTCGAATCAAAAGGCATACTCGTGCTGCTTAACGCGGTTCCCAAAATACTGTCAAAGTATAATAACGTGCGTTTTGTTGTTGCCGGCGGCTGGGGTTGGGATTCGACGAAGATCAAAGCAGCAGTTGGACAGTTTCTTGGTAAAGGGAACTATGCCGATGCCGTCTCGTTTATTGGACCCTTGCGAGGAAAAGAGAAACTGCGGGCTCTTCAAACGGCTGATGTATTCGTGCATCCCACGCTTGTCGACACGGCCCCTTTGGTTCTGCTAGAGGCTATGCGGGCGGGCCTGCCGATTGTCGCAACCGACGTTGGCGCCATTCCGGAGATGGTGGTAGATGGTGTCAATGGCTTTATCTGCGGGAAGGGAAATCCGGAAGGCCTGGCAGAGAAAATTATCCATCTCGTGGAACGTCCGATCTTGCGCCAGGAGATGTCTCAAAAAAGCCGCCAACGTTTTGAGAGCCTTTTCACCGCTGAGACGTTTGCGGGACGCCTGATTGAGATCTTTGAGTCCACCTTCGCCGAGACAGGTGGAGGCGTCACCGCTGAAGCAATCGAAACGCATCTTTGAATTGGATTGGGAAAGTAGCATAGCGACAGGAATAGCCGATTTTGGCATTTAAGGGGTTTCATGAAAGTCTTAGTGGTTGGTGGCGCAGGTTATGTAGGCGGAGCGGTTACCGACCTGCTCCTGCAACGAAAACATGACGTACGGGTCTTCGACGCACTGCTGTACGAGGAGGCTTATCGAAAGCCTAACCACTTCATTTACGGAGACGTGCGTACTCCAGACAGCCTGCAACCACAATTGCAATGGGCTGATGCCGTGATTTGGTTGGCAGCGTTGGTGGGTGACGGAGCGTGCGCCTTAAATCCTGAAGTTAGTGTGGCGATTAATCAGGAGGCAGTTCGCTGGATGGCCGATCACTTCAACGGCAGGATTGTGTTCATGTCGACCTGTTCAGTCTACGGAGCTCAAGACAAGGTTCTGGATGAAAGCTCTCCGGTAAATCCGCTTTCGGTTTACGCTTCCACGAAGCTCGTTGCAGAGGGCTATTTGGAAGACAAGGACGCGATCGTTTTCCGGTTGGGGACTCTTTTCGGTGTAGGGGACCTCTTCTCCAGAATTCGGCTCGACTTGGTAGTTAACACTCTGACAGTGCGTGCGCACCGCTACGGAAAGATCAGCGTTTTTGGGGGAGACCAATTCCGTCCTCTGCTGCATGTGACAGACGCCGCGGCGGCCGCCGTGGACAATCTTGAAACATCACATAGAGGAGTTTTCAATCTTCAGCGACAGAACGTCCGGATCATCGATCTCGCGTACCAGGTGCGCAGTCATTTTCCAGATATTGTCATCGAGACGACGCCGATGAAGTTCCAGGACGCGCGCAACTACCGGGTCAGCAGCGACAAGGCCAGGGAGACTTTCGGGTTTTCGCCCACGCATTCTATCGACGACGGGATCGAGGACGTCAAGAGCTTGGTGGACAGTCGCCGCTTGTGTGATGTGGATAATCCCCGCTATACAAACCAGGCGTTCCTTTCAATGTTCAACACACACGTCAAGATAGGGAATGCCAGGAGTGAGGCATGAAAGTCGTCAACGAAGAGAAGTTGTGTTTGTCACCACAACTCATCGAAGGTGGCCTCTCGGTCGACGATCGGGGGGCGGTAGCATTCGTCAATGAGTTCAACTTTGAAGATGTGCAAAGGTTTTATGCGGTTTCCAATCACGCCGCCGGGTTCGTCCGAGCTTGGCACGCTCATCGCCATGAAAGCAAATACGTCATGGTTGTCCAGGGCGCAGCGGTTGTCGGTGCTGTTCTGATTGACGATTGGGAAAAGCCGTCCCGCGAGGCAAAAGTTCACCGCTATGTGCTCTCGGCCGGGAAGCCCGCGGTGCTATATATTCCTCCGGGCTACGCCAACGGATTCATGTCTCTTACCTTCGACACCACGCTGATGTTCTTTTCAACGTCCACTGTAGCCGAGAGCCAGAAAGACGATGTTCGCTTCGATGCCCGGTATTGGGATCCATGGGAAGTAATAGAAAGATAAGTCACCGCAGAGGAGCAGTCGGCATGAGAATTGTTGTGCTGGGAGGGGCGGGAATGCTGGGGTCGATGGTAGTTGACTGGCTGTGCCGCGACCACTCCTTGCAAGTAGCGGCAACACTTCGTTCGGAGAAGCTGAGGCAATCGTTTCAGGAATGCTATCCGAGTGCAGAATGGCATGTGCTGGACATTGAGACCCTGGGGTCGAACGACCTGGTGGAAGTTCTTGACGGAGCCGCGTGGGCGATTAACTGCATTGGTGTGATCAAGCCCCACATCAACGAAAACATTTCTGCCGAAATAGAGCGGGCTATTCGCGTGAATGCCCTGTTTCCCCACACTTTGGCAAGGGCGGCTGAGAATTGCGGCGTTCACGTTCTCCAGATAGCAACCGACTGCGCTTATTCTGGGACGAAGGGTGGGTATTTGGAGCCAGACAAGCACGATGCCTTGGATGTATACGGCAAAACGAAGAGTCTGGGAGAAGTGGCTTCGCCGAACATGCATCACCTCCGTGTCTCCATCATCGGACCTGAGCCTCTGAAGCACGTTTCGCTGCTGGATTGGTTCTTGAAGCAACCGCCTAGAAGTTCAATCACGGGGTATACGAACCATCAATGGAACGGGATAACGACGCTTCATTTTGCCAGGCTTTGCCACGGAGCGATTCGAGAGGGTTTGAGTCCCAAGCTTTTGCAGCACATAGTTCCCACCGGTACTGTGACGAAAGCGGAGATGATGCGGCATTTCGCAGAGACATTCCACCGCGGGGATGTTGAAATCCGTTCAGCTGGCGCCAACGTGGCAGCGGACAGAACTCTGGCCACCGCCGATGACACCTTCAATCGGCGAATGTGGGAGGCTGCGGGTTATCCGGAACCTCCGTCGGTTCCACAAATGCTTTCTGAGTTGGCAGAGTTTGACTACCGATACGGCCTGCAGACCTACGCCCGCGCTAGTGACTAGATCTTGCGTCGTGATCCGAGAGGAATTCATGAACTCGAGTGTGGAGGTGAATCGAAACCGGCTTCCTAAGGTGGAAGACAAAGTGATAGAGCATCGGAATGCGGCTTCAATGAAAGTTCTGACTATCCTGGGAACGAGGCCTGAGTTTATTCGATTAAGCCGGATTATCGAGAAACTGGATCATCTGTGCCGCCATGTCGTCGTGCATACCGGCCAGAATTATGATGCCAATCTCAATGAGATTTTCTTTCAGGAAATGGGCATCCGTGCACCCGACCATCAATTGGGAGTCCACGGAACATTCGGGGAGCAGGTAGGCGGCATCCTGACAAAAATGGAAATCATACTTCGCGATGAGAAGCCAGACCGATTCCTTGTGTTAGGCGACACGAACAGCAGCCTGGCCGCGATCTGTGCTAAGCGCATGGGCATTCCTGTCTATCACATGGAAGCCGGTAACCGCTGTTATGACGACCGAGTTCCCGAGGAAATCAATCGCAGGATCATCGATCACTCCAGTGATGCTCTGATGCCCTATACCAATCGCAGCAAAGACAATTTGTTGCGGGAGGGTATCGAGCGTCAGCGAATCTTTGTGATCGGTAACCCAATTTACGAAGTCATGAGCCACTATGCTCCCCAGATTGAGGTGAGTGATATTCTGGAACGCCTTGAGCTGCAGCCTCGACAATTTTTTCTGGGTACACTACACCGAGCGGAGAACATAGACGATCCGAAGCGCCTGGCTCTCATTCTGCAAGGGCTGGAGTTGGTGGCCGAGACCTATCACAAGCCTGTTATCGTAAGCCTTCATCCGCACACCGCAAAGAACATGGCAGGACTCAACTCTGAGGCCAATTCGAGGCGGGTTCGTTTCTCCAAGCCATTTGGATTCTTCGACTTCGCCAAGCTTGAGCGCGACGCGTTCTGCGTTTTGACCGATAGCGGTACCGTTCAAGAAGAATGCACGATTTTCGACATACCAAACGTCACGGTCAGGGACACAACTGAACGGGCAGAAACAATCGAATGCGGAAGCAGCATTCTTTCAGGGAGCGATCCGGCCGTGATACTCCAGGCTGTGAGGGTAGCGTTATCTTCCGCGAAGGAGTGGAAACCACCAGCTGAGTATCTTGAATCCCACGTTAGCGATACCGTGGCAAAAATTGTGCTCGGATTCCGAGACGCCCCCAGCACGTACAGAAAGGAGTAGACTGCGCCTGCTGTGAGAATGAGGTCATAGCAGAGGTCGGTTTCGTGAATACGAGCCGGCAGAACAAACGCAGCATGTCCAATATTGAGCATGTTACGAACACTGATGAAGACATACGCGATCGTCGGCGCGCCCTTTAGCATTCTGTTTATCTTAAACTCCTCCAAGATTCATCCCGCGTATCGAATGACTCTCGCGAAGCGAATTTGGTTGGGCTTGCGAATGATGTGGAACAATTTTCGCATTCCTTCGGGAACGACCTTTAAGGCCCATCTAGCGATGGCCTTGAAGATCCTTGAAGTTCCTCCCGATGTCGAAGGGGACATCATCGAATGCGGAACCTGGAAAGGCGGATCGGCCGCCAACCTTTCGCTCATATGCCGAATCACAAACCGCGAACTTCGAGTCTATGATTCGTTCCAAGGGCTGCCCGAAGGAGACCCTCGGGATCGTCAGGCTTCGGGTTACAAGAAGGGTGACTTCTGCGGCACGCTGGAGGAAGTCAGGCAAAACATTCGGCAGTATGGTGCGCTAGAGTGTTGTGAGTTTATCCCAGGTTGGTTCTCGGACACTCTGCCACAGTTGTCACGGCCAGTTTTGCTCGCGTTTCTGGATGTAGACTTGGAGGCTAGCCTAGACACATGTGTTAAGTGCATTTGGCCCCACTTGACCAGTGAAGGCTATATCTTTACCGACGAATGCGTCGGTCAGGACTACACAGCACTCTTCTTCTCGGAGCGGTGGTGGCGGGAGAATTTCAATCAGAAACCCCCAGGTTTGATCGGTGCCGGAACCGGCTTGCCGCTGGGCGAGTTTTATATTGGACCCTACGGCGAGATTTCTGACCACCGATTGCAGCACGCGAGCACAGGAGCATATACGCGCCGGGATTTCTCAGGGTTCTGGGATTACTATCCAAAAAACGAAGAGCATGCCGTCGCGTAGCCTTCAGGAACGGCTGTCGGCCTCGAGAAAAATAATGTCAGCAAATAATCTATGACAAATTGCAAGTTGGAAAACTCTGTGAGCGAGCCTTGGTCGGAAGATTCCAGCCGAACACTCGGATTGCGTCCTGACCCCAATCCGTTTCGCTTGCTCGGAGTGAGGTTCGACAACCTGACGACAGTTGAGGCAGCAGATCAGATTGAATGCTTCATCCATGAGGGCCGGCCGCGTATGATTCTTGCGCGTAACGCAGCCATTCGGGTGATGGAAGATCAAGACTTTTCGCTTCATCATATTTATGAGACCAGCGATTTGGTCACAGTCGACGGAATGGCATTTGTGTACCTCGGGAGGCTTTTCGGTCGCCCGTTTAAGGAAATGACAGGAGGCCCCGCGCTCTGGTACGAGCTACTGCGCCGGGCAGCGCTCAAAGGTTATCGCATTTTCTTTCTTGGGGGACGGGAAGACATCTTGCGCAAGGCCGTCGCCCGGCTGCAGGAGCAATATCCGGATCTGCAAGTTGTGGGCTGCCACAACGGATACTTCAAAGCTGAAGAGGAAGACGAAATCGTCGAAACGATTCGACAATCGCGCGCTCAAATTCTTATGGTCGGAATGAGCCCTCCAATGAAAGAAAGGTTCTTGGAAAAGCACCTGAACCGCATGGACGTTCCTGCTAGCATCGGGATTGGCGGAGCGATCGACCTGTTCGCTGGCGTCTGTACGCTGGCTCCGAGTTGGATGAGGATTCTTTGTTTGGAGTGGCTATACAGGGTGTGGCAAGAACCTCGCCGCCTTCTCCGGCGCTATGTGGTCAGCAATACTCGTTTTCTACTGCTGGTAATAAAACAAGTATCGGGGATCAGCGTGAAGGGCTCGCCGAACACGGTATAACATATGGCTGGCTTGGTATGGCATTGATGGACTGCAAGAACCATTAGAGCAATCTTTCATGAATGAAGCGGCGATGTCTACGAACAAGAACATTCTAGTGACGGGTGGCGCCGGATATGTCGGTAGCGTTTGCAGTGAGGTTCTACTAGATCAGGGCCACGAAGTGATCGTGGCTGACAACCTGCAGAACGGCAAGCGAGAGGCCGTATTGGGCCCTGCGAGATTTTACGAAGTCGACATTTGCGACCAGGCAGCGGTGCGCCATCTGTTTCAAAGAGAAAGAATTGATGCCGTTATGCACTTTGCAGCGCTAGCGGACGTTACGACATCGGTTAAGAACCCGCATCACTTCTTGCAGAATAACGTCAGCGGCACCCTTAACTTGTTAGGCGCGATGCTGGAGCATGGAGTCAGAGACCTCATCTTCTCTTCGACGGCGGCGGTCTATGGCGAGCCACAATCGGTCCCCATTGATGAAAACCATTTGAAATGCCCTGTGAATTCCTACGGAGAATCGAAGTTGGCCACCGAACGGATGTTGGCGTGGTACGCCAGTGCGTACGGTTTCCGATGCGTGAGCCTTCGTTATTTCAACGCAGCAGGTGCAACGATTCGCCTGGGAGAAGACAGATCCAGCGAGAGTCACCTGATTCCTTGCCTTCTGGATGTTGCTCTCGGGAAAAAGCCCGATATTGCGATCTACGGGAGCGACTACTCCACCAAGGACGGCACATGTGTTCGAGACTATGTCCACGTTCTCGACATCGTATCGGCACACGTACATTGCCTTGAGCACATCAGTGAATTAAAGTTTGATGTTTTCAATGTTGGGCACGGGATCGGCTATACGGTTCAAGAAGTTCTACAAGAAGCGAGGCAGGTGACAAATTGTCCGATTCCGGCGCGAAGGGTCGCGCCTCGCCCAGGAGATCCGGCGGTGTTGGTGGCAACCCCTGAGAAACTTACTCGCGCGGTTGGTTGGCGGCCGCTGCGATCAAAGCTCCGGAACATTATCGAGGACGCTTGGGCCTGGCGCCTGGCGCATCCGAATGGCTACAACCCACCGGTCGTTGCTGAGGGTCAAGAAACTGCAACTGTGGCTCAGAACGTCGTCAACTAGCCTATGCACGACAAGATCGACGCGTTTCCAAAAGTCACCCTGAGCCGGCCTGCTTCGGCACAGAATGTGTCCTTTTCGCGATACTGGGATAATCCTTGGCACACGGGCATCAAGCGTCTGGCCGACGTGATATTTTCTGCGTTCCTGTTGCTGATTGCGACGCCTGTATTGGCATCAATCGCAATTGGGGTCAAATTCGACTCGAGAGGTCCTGTTTTGTATCGATGGCGGGTTGTGGGGCAAGGGGGGCGGCCTTTTCGCAGCTGGAAGTTCCGGTCCATGTGCGTAGGCGCAGATGACAAGAAGGAGCAACTTCTCGAGGGAAACGAGATGCGAGGCCCCGTCTTCAAACTGCAGAATGATCCGCGAATCACCCGCATCGGTAAGTATCTCCGCCGCTACAGCCTCGATGAGTTGCCGCAGTTGTTCAGCGTTCTTATTGGCGACATGAGCCTGGTTGGACCCAGGCCTCCCCTGCAGACTGAATATGTCAGATTCTCTGAGGCTCAAAAAAGAAAGCTTGCAGTTAAGCCAGGGATAACGTGCCTGTGGCAAGTCTCCGGGCGCAACGAAATCCGCGATTTCGACAGTTGGGTAAACCTTGACTTGGAATATATTCGCACTTGGTCCCTGTGGTTGGATTGCAAGATCCTATGGAGAACAGCCGCTACGGTTCTGCGGGGTACTGGAAAGTGAACACTACAGCTGAAGAAAGAAAAGAGAGGACCCAGCGAATATGCGGGTATTGATTACCGGTGGGGCCGGTTTTATCGGATCGCATCTTGCGGATCGGTTCTTGAGAGAAGGTTACAGAGTACGCATACTGGACAGTCTGGATCCTCGTGTACATCCTGCGGGAGCCTCTGTCTACATTCCAGCAGGTGCGGAGTTTATACGCGGCGACGTCACTGACCGTGCGTGTCTGCAGCACGCGCTCAAGGACGTCGATATCGTGTCACATCAGGCTGCTTACCAGGATTACATGCTCGACTTTTCTAAGTTTTTCGCCGTGAATACGGTCGGCACCGCGCTTTTGTACGAGGTTGTGGTCGCGCAGCGGCTTCCCATCCGCAAAATCATCGTAGCGTCTTCACAAGCAGTTTATGGAGAGGGACAATACCTTTGTCCCACGCATGGCCTTGTGCTTCCTCCCCCTCGCAATCAGGAACAGCTCAGTCAGGGAAAATGGGAAACTGAGTGTCCGGTCTGTGGAGATGAGGTGACTGCTCTACTGCTTGAGGAGCGCTATCCTAATCCCTTCAATTCTTACGGAGTGTCCAAGTACGCCCTGGACAAGGCGGCGATGGGCCTGGGTTGGCTTCATGGCATCCCCACGGTCGTGCTGAGGTATTCCATCACCCAGGGCAGACGGCAATCCTTATATAACCATTATTCTGGGATTTGCCGCATATTTGTAAGCCGGGCATTAACGAATAAGCCGCTCATCCTCTACGAGGATGGATTCCAGACGCGGGATTTTGTGCATGTCGATGACGTCGTTGATGCCAACATGACGGTTTTGGAGAGAAAAGAGGCCGATTTTGAAGTGTATAACGTTGGCAGCGGCGTGGCGACCACGGTGCAGGACTATGCCTCCATGTTGAAAACAAAACTTCGGCGAGATCTTGAATGTTGCATTCCGGGGCAATACCGCCGCGGGGACAATCGTCACAGTGTGTCGAGTATTGAGAAGCTGACCCGTTTGGGTTGGGCGCCGAAGCGCACGTTAGAGAACGTCATGGACGATTTTCTTACCTGGATTCAAGATATCGGCGGGATTCCCAAACATATTCCGGACGCCTACGGAGATATGAAACGCGTAGGTGTGGTGGTAACGTCGTGTGCGGGTTGATGGAGGCTTGCATGGCACTCATGGCCTTTGATCGTCTCCGCACGGATTTTCCGCACTTCTGATGTCGTACCTAGTTAGTTAGTCACTACCCGTGGTTCTTGATGTCAAAATCAACCACCTGTTAGAAGTCTATGAATCTGTTGGAGCCCTCTCATGATACGGATTACAAGTGTGGACGCATATTTCGCACATCTCTCCAGCACTGTAGAGATTCTGCCATTTCAGGCGATCAACGAGGCTGTCGAGTTCCTGATGCGTGCCTACGAAACCTCGGCAACAATATTTCTTTTCGGCAACGGGGGTAGTGCGGCCTTGGCGTCGCATCTGGCATGTGACCTGGGGAAGGGAACGATAAACGGATCGCCGAAGCGCTTTCGTGCTCTGGCCCTTACCGATAGCGTTCCGCTCATGACTGCTTGGGCGAATGACTCGAAGTATGACAATATTTTCGCGGAGCAGTTGCTCAATTTCGTGCAACCTCAAGATGTTGCGTTTGCCATCAGCGGCAGCGGTAATTCTCCGAACGTACTCAATGCTCTGAAAGCTGCACGCAAGGCTGGCGCCTTTACCGTGGGTCTCACCGGGTTCGAGGGAGGGCAAATGAAGGATCTGTGCGACGTTTGCGTGGTGATTCCGTCGGACAATATGCAGATCATCGAGGATCTTCATCTTTGTGTGGCGCACTCCCTTTTCACTGCGATCCGGCAAAAACTGATCAAGCAGGAAAAGTCTGCCGTTGCCTAGCCGTTGCTCCGCAGAACGCTTACGTGCCCAGCAGGGCAGTAACCCTCAGTGAGCTACCGCGTCACTCTGGTCCGAGTCCTAAGAAGTTTTAGGAGATTAGATTTGTGATCATTAAGAGACGCATACTTCCTTTTGGAATTCTGGTGGCCGATTTGTGCTGGATACCTGCAGCCGTGTTGTTGGCGTGGGCGTTCCGTTTTGGAGTGTCGGGGCAATTATTATCACGCGAGACTCTGCAAACGGCGACTCCCGTTATGGGGATGACTTGGATTCTATGGAGTCTATGTTCTTCCTCGATGAAATTGGACGGCTTGCACGACGGCTGGTGGTTTCCAGCTGTTGCATCGCGCATTTTCCTGGCAGTTTGCGGTGTAGTCGGTGCGCTACTCGCTGCGGGATATCTATCACGCCTGTATATTTCTCGGCTGGCCTTGGGCTACTTCGCATTCAACCTTCTCGTTGGTTGCCTTGCAATTCGTTATGTGGTCCGTGCCAGCATTCGCGTCCGTCATCGGCGGGGCTCGGTGCGCCGGGTAGCAATATTGGGAAACGGTCGAGTCGCCCTGGAAGTTGCCAACAAGATTGAACGTCATCCAGAGCTGCTATGGACAGTAATCGGCTTCTTTGTCCCGGAAGAGAGCGCAAGGAATGAGGGTTCTGTGAATCCTAATTCGGGATCCGTGGTTACCGTCTCTTCGCTGGGAGTGCTCGATTTACTGGAGACCGAAAAGGTCGAAGAACTCATTGTGACGATGGCGGGGCCATTCAAAATGGAAGTCCTGAACCTCCTTGGAAAGTGCAGAAAGTCGGGCATCCACGTCAATATCGTGCCGCAACCCTACGAACTTTACCTCTCCAGGCCACAGATTCTGGACCTGGGCGGAGTGCCCCTGTTGGAACTGAATGAGGCCTCAGGAAGCGCGACTCACTTGTGGAAACGGGCTTTGGATCTGTCGCTGGGTTCCGTATTGGTGCTCTTGGCCATTCCGGTGTTGCTTCCTTGCGTTGGGTTGCTATACTGGCACAAGAAACAAGCGTTCATTTGGGAAACTCGATGCGGCCGGCTCGGGAAGCCGTTCGCGATGCTTCGCCTCAATGTGCGGCGGCATGCAACCGATGGGTCATGGATTGAGCGCTTCCTGGAGAATTTGAGCCTGACGGAACTGCCGCAATTATGGAACGTAATGCGAGGCGAGATGAGCCTTGTAGGCCCGCGTCCCGAGCCTCCAGACCGCGTGAAGCGTTACTCCGATTGGCAACTCCAGCGGCTCAGCGTCGTTCCCGGCATCGTCGGTCTTGCCCAGGTGCATGGATTGCGCGAGCAAAACTCATCCGAAGAGAAGACTCGTTTTGATCTCCAATACTTACTCAATTTATCCCCTCTTACTGATCTATCTCTTCTGTTGCAGACTGTATGGACACTCATCATGCGTCTGGTTCGGTCGCCTGCATCTCCCCCGCCGCAACGGGACGCAAAAACTATCGTTGTGGAGCAGGACCGGCGAGAGGTTGTCGAAGGGAGCTTGATGGAAGGGACCTTAGATAGTGCTTATCGTTCGAAGTCCGGTGCGGATTAGTTTCGGAGGCGGCGGCACCGACTTACCCTCCTACTATGAACAGTACGGCGGAGCTGTGCTCAGCGCCACGATTAACAAGTATTTTTATACCATCCTTGGGAAACGCACCGACCAGCGCATCCAGGTTATTTCTTCGGATCTCCGCGTCTTCGAGACCTGGCACAACATCGCCGCGATGGATGTGCGAGGAAGCGGCCTTGAGATTCCTTTAGCCATATTGAAAGATCTGGGATGCGATCTTTCCGTAGATCTTTTCCTCGCCTCCGAGATTCCACCAGGAACAGGTTTGGGATCGTCCGCCAGTGTGTGCGTTAATATTTTGAAAACGCTAACCACCTATCTGAATCAACCCCTGTCTAAGAATGAACTGGCGGAGCGCGCATTCCGCATCGCGCGCGAGGTCTTAGGCCATCATGTGGGTCGACAAGACGAATTTGCGGCCTCTTTCGGTGGTTTGAATTTCATTACTTTCCAGTCCGGAGGAGCTACCGAAGTGACGCCCATCGACCTCGATGCTGGGGTGCTACGCGATCTCCAATCCAGCCTGATGCTCTTCTTTACAGGGTCAGCCCATCATTCCTGGTCCATTCTTCAGGAGCAGGAAAACTCGACGCGGAGTCATGCTGGGTCTGCAATCGAAGCTTTGCACCAAGTACGCGCTCTGGCAGACCGAATGCGTGACGCGCTCGAAGCCGGGGATCTCGATCGTTTCGGATGTTTGTTGGATGAAGGTTGGCAAGCGAAGAAACGCATTTCCGGAAAGATTTCAAACGCAAGAATCGATCATCTCTATGGGTTGGCTCGTGGAAAGGGCGCCATCGGAGGGAAAATCACCGGCGCCGGTGGCGGCGGGTTCCTGCTCCTCTACTGTCCTCCCAATCTGCAAGAAGCAGTGCGGGGAGCACTCAGCGGAGAAGGCATAAAAGACATGGCATTTAGTTTCGACAGCAATGGAACTCAAGTGGTTGTGAACGATCCTTTCATTGATGGAGATGAACGGGCCGGTCTGCGGTGGATCTTTCAACCAGTGTCTCCGGCTGGCTCGGGTGTGTAGCGCTTTAGATAGATTGGGGAATCTGGTATGAAGGCGTTTCTCTTGGCCGCCGGAAACGGCACGCGGCTCAGGCCGATCACAAACACTATTCCGAAGTGCCTGGTCCCGATTTGTGGCGTGCCCATGTTAAAGATCTGGCTGGAGATCTGTCGCAAGGCTGGAGTTTCTGAGGTTATGGTGAATCTCCACTCTCACGCCGAGGTTGTCCGAGAATGGCTGAACGACGACAAGGGCGATGGCATCCGAGTCCTACTGTCGGAGGAGTCCACTTTGCTGGGGTCGGCCGGTACCGTGGCGTCGAACCGCGAATGGGTTGCTTCTGACTCCTGCTTCTGGATCTTTTATGCGGACGTTCTGACCAATGCGAACCTGGATTCGATGCTGCAATTTCACAACTCCCGACGACCAGCCGCCACGCTTGGGTTGTACCAAGTGCCGGATCCCGGTCGCTGTGGAATCGTCGCGTTCGACCAACAAGGGATCGTCCGCGAATTTGTTGAAAAGCCGTCCCGGCCAACGAGTAGTTGGGCGTTTTCGGGAGTGATGATAGGAACTCCTGAACTTCTGGATCACATCCCGGCGCGCCTTCCCGTGGATCTTGGCTTTGATGTCTTGCCCCGTCTGGTGGGCCAAATGCTTGCCTACCCGATCTCCGATTTTCTCCTTGACATTGGCACCCTGGAAAATTACAAGGCCGCTCAGACCAGTTGGCCTGGGCTGGCTGCTAGCGGGAGTAACTGACTTGACGGATCCGAGATCGCCAGAATCTCGAAAATTCTCCGTGAACGGTGTTGTGTTCGACCTGGACGGCGTTATTGTCGACAGCCACCCATTGCATCGAATTGCATGGAGAGAGTTTCTTCGGACTGTGGGCAAGGATGTCGATGAAGCAGCGCTGGACTTTGTGTTGGACGGGCGCACACGCAAAGAGATCCTCCTTCATTTCCTGGGGCCGCTGACGGATCAGCAGTTGGAGCATTATGGACGCCTGAAAGATGAATTGCTGCGTACCCTCGCCGACGAAATGAAAACGATCCCCGGCGTGGTCGAGTTTCTCGATCATTTATCCAATGCTGGCATTCGAATCGCGCTCGCGACATCCGCAAGTCGCCAGCGGGCATCCGGTACTCTGCATGAAATAGGAATCGCTCATCATTTTCAGACGATTGTGACGGGGGATGACGTAGCCGCTCGCAGTGTCGGGAGTGAAATCAGCGACTGCAGCCGGGCTGAAGTGCGTCGGTGTAGGCAGCGCGATCCAGGCGGAATTGCTGCGTGCTGCCGGGGCCGATCCTGTCGTCCCAGACTTCCGCGACCTGTCCGTGCAGCAACTTGAAACTGCTTTTCAGTAACTCCCCGAACGACCCCGCCAACTCGGCTCTATGCTATATAGTGCTTAAGCCCCGTAGCTCACCCCTGCTTATAAGCGAGTTTCTGGAACTCCGCTACCAACCCATCTCCTCCTGACCTGACCGATCTTTCTACCAAGCAGGGTGCAAGTCAACATTTTCGAGCTCCTGGCTGCGGGCCGAGAGCGCCCCGCCCTGCGCGATAAGTGTGTCGGCAGCCACAGCTATGGAACTTGTTCCACTGGCACACCGCCAGGGAAATATACGGTCACCGTGATGGCCCGTCGGGCTCGATCAGTCAATCGCTGCCGTTGACTCTGATCGTTCAATAAAAAAGACCCCGGGGCGCGGATAGACCTCCACCCTTCTACTGGACAGTAAATGTCATAGTCGTGGTCTGCGAAGTAGCGCCCTTCGCGGAGCCAGTTACTGTGATGGTGTAGCTTCCCGCTGGGGTGCCTCCCGATCCAGGCTTAACTCCGCTCCCTCCGCACGACGCCACGAGCAGCAACCCAGAAAGCATCAGGGTCAGGAGCAGGAGGCCCTGGGGCTTCCTCCGTTTAAACAATCCCGCTCTCATCACGATGCCGAAGATAGGCAGAAACACAGCATAGTACCAACCAGAGTGACGCCCAAACGGTAGCATGAGTCTCCCATTGGTCGCCGGGGTCGTGGACACAGTAAGAATGGTCGCTCCGGAAGCGCTCTTTACCGGATTAGGACCAAACGAGCACACGGGCGGCATCTTTGTTGCGGGAGAACCGTTAAGGGTGATGCTGCTGCAAGCGAAGGTGACATCTCCGCCGAACCAACTCATTGGCGACACCTTGATCGTGGACGTGACCGGACCTCCTGGGCTGACCGTGGAAGGCGAAAGTGCCGAGGCGGACACGTGGAATCCCGGCGGTACAGTCAGCGCTGAAACATTCAAAAGCGTGGCCACGCCGGTGCTGACGGTGCCTTGTCGATCGAAGATATTGGTGCTATCACCGATCGCAAGGTCGGGCCGACCATCGCGATCGAAATCCGCAACCAGCGCGAGGTAAATGTTCCCCGAGCCGATGGTGAGTGGAGTCTGCCCAAAAGTGCCGTCGCCATTCCCAAGAGTCATCCAAATATATCCCGCATCTTGGACGCCGAACAAATCGAGCTTGCCATCGCCGTTGAAATCAGCCGTGCCTGCAAGGATCGTGTTGCCCGATACAGCGTGGATTTGGAATACCGGTAGAATCTCAAAAGTTCCATCACCCTTGCCCAATAGGATCGATGCACCGATACTGCAAGTGATGAGGTCGACGTTCCCGTCTCCGTTAAAATCACCTGAAGCGCACAGTGCAGCATTCCCGTCAGAGGAGAATGGTAGCAGGTTGAACGTGCCGTCTCCTTTA
>WNFP01001692.1_pt1 | contig 24174 bp, 18 predicted proteins | sample 5400201 | NCBI WGS metagenome assembly WNFP01 (sample SAMN13153355, study PRJNA577476) | soil metagenome | isolation source: 115 cm saprolite under Madrone tree | place: USA:California | collected 2016-06-14
TTCGATCCCCACCGCCCCTACCAATCTAATCCACTGAAAAAGCATGTGCTTATTCAGGTCCATTTTGCCGTGTACCTCTGGTGTACCCTTCCTATCTGCCGACACAATGCAGCGCCCTCAAGGGGCGTCAATCAAATTGCGCATGCCCGGTGCGCTGACTTCAGATCGGGACTTATGGACCGCAAGGAGAGCGTGAAGAAAGTCTTGTTCCCGGTGCGTCAGGACTGAGTGCAAAAGTCTGACAATCGCGTCAGGAAAACTTAAGTAGGCGCGTTTGATCAAGAACCCTAAGATGAGCAGGACTGGACGCGCCGCACTCTGCCACATAATCAACCTGTTGGCGAAGGCGGCCGAGGATGGGGACAAGCGGTGCCTTTCGATGCAAATCGGAAAAAGGAGCTGCCTTATTTCGTTTCGGTTATAGCTTTCGTCTTTTGCGTTCTGGCAGCGACTCATCTGAATGCCCAAGACGCCGGACAGAGTCTCTCCGGTAGAATTACCAGTGCCAGTGGCGCTCGCATTGCGAATGCGCATCTCACAATCAAAAACATAGCGACCGGCGACACAAAGATCATTACTGCGAATCAAGACGGTTCCTTCACGTTGACGAACCTTTCACCGGGAATCTTCGAGATTGCGGTTTCGGCTCCGGGTCTTGTCGAATCGCGGACCACCGTGGCGATTAGCGCCGGTGTAGACAGCCGGACGGATATCGTGATGCAAGCCGAAAGCAGCACAAGTGGCGGCGAAGGCGGAGCTTCCGGCGTGAGCGGGATCGTGAGTTCGAAGAGCGTGACCGACCTACCTCTCAACGGGCGTTCCGCCTCCGATCTGGCCGCGCTTGAACCTGGAGTGGCCACTGCCCGCACGCAGTCCACGGGGCAGGCGCAGCGGGGTTTCGGTAACCAAATGACAATATCCGGAGGCCGCCCGCGTCAGAATGACGCCCGCCTGGACGGTATCAGCGTCAATGACTACGTGAACGGTCCGCCGGGGAGTGCGCTGGGGGTGAATCTCGGATCGGATGCTGTCGAGCAGATCGCTGTTCTTACAAGCAACTACCCGGCGCAGTTCGGGCGATCCTCGGGCGGGATTATCGGCGCTTCGACGCGCTCGGGAACCAAGGACTTTCACGGAAATGCGTTCGAATACGTCCGCAATAGGGCGTTTGACGCCCGGAACTTCTTCGATACGGCAAAGCCCGCATTCCATCGGAATCAATTCGGTGGGTCCATCGGTGGGCCGGTCGTAAAGGATCGCACCTTCTTCTTCGCTGACTACGAAGGTCTGCGCCAGTCGCAAGGAATCACTCAGGTGGATACCGTTCCATCACAAGCGTCCCGGGATGGGCTTCTCTGCGCCCCTCCGGATTGCAGTTCGACGACAACAATTCCAGTGGATCCTCAGGTTGCGCGGCTTCTGAAGGCTTTCTATCCACTGCCAAACGGAGCTTTGCTTTGCCCTTTTTCTTCGTGTGTTGCTGGAACGGGAGACACAGGAATATTCACCTTCGCGGGACAGACCGTCACGCCCGAAAATTACTTTACAACCAAGATCGACCATACGTTTTCTGCAAAGGATACGCTCTCGGGCACTTATCTGTTTGACGACGGGACGGTACGGCAGCCTGATGAGCTCGGCAATAAACGGACGGGATACGATTCGCGCAAGCAGGTTTTTACAGTGCATGAGACCCACACGGTCAACCCGGCGCTTGTGAATTCTTTTCATTTCGGGACCAACCGCGTGGTGACGACGTCGGGTTTGACATTCCCAAGTGGAAATTCGCTCGTCGCTGACCCGACCTTCGGGACCGTTCCGGGTCTGAATGCGGCGGCGGTCATTGTGCCGGAGCTAACTTTCTTTTCCGGCGGGCTGGGAACACCTTCCGATTTCCGCTTCCACTGGACCTCCATCCAGGCTTCTGACGACTTCTCCCTGACGAAAGGGACTCATTCTGTAAAGTTCGGCGTGAATGTGGAGCGCATCCGGGACAACATCCTTGCGATTTCGAACCCAGGTGGAGAATTCGCGTTCAACCTACTCTCGCAACCGCACGTAGGCGATCCGTTGTTTTCCAATCCCACGCTTCGCAACTTTGAGCCGCGCGTGGGTTTCTTGTGGGACCCCTTTTCTGATGGGAAGACATCTCTAAGCGCAGGTTTCGGGATGTTCGAAGTTCTCCCGTTGCCGTATCTAGTCCAATTCAACGAGCTCTTCTCGGCTCCCTTCTTCAAACTCGGGAATGCTACGAGTCTGCCTCCCGGTTCGTTCCCTACGGCGGCGTTCGCCATCGTCGCTGGCTCTTCGAGCGGGTTTCGACAGGGTTATTTTGATCCCGATCCGCGACGCAACTACGTCATGCAGTGGAACCTGACAGTGGCGCGCGATCTGACTCGCGACGTCAGTCTGCGCGTAGGGTATGTGGGTTCGCGGGGAGTCCACCAGATTTTCCGCGTGGAAGACGCGAACATCGTTCTGCCGTCGCTCACGTCCCAGGGTTATCTCTGGCCCTTCCCTGTCGGGAGCGGCACGCGGCTGAATGCCAATGCCGGTCTTATCAACGAAGGTCTCTGGCAAGGCAATTCGTTCTATGACGCACTGCAGGTAAAGGCTAAGGCGAAGATTGTAGGCGGCGCAGAGGTTGAGGGCTCCTATACCTGGGGCAAAACGATTGATACCTCCTCCGGCAGTCTGGTGGGAGATGAATACTCGAATTCGGTCGCGAGCCCTCTATGGTTCAACATGAAGTTGAATCGAGGTCTGGCGGATTTTGACGTCGCCCACAACGTCGAAGTGAATTACACCTGGGAAATTGGCACGCCGAAGTGGGCCCACGGAGCTAGTGGATGGGGCCTCACAGGGTGGGAAATCGGAGGAGTTTTCGAAGCAAGCACGGGTGTGCCGTTTACTCCGGGTTTCGGCGGAGACGCTCTCGGTGTGAAGAGTACCGACCCCAACATCGATGTCCCGAATTTGGTTTCTGGGCCGGGTTGCGGTTCGCTTGTCAATCCGCGCAATCCGAACCACTACATCAAAACGCAATGCTTCGCGGTGCCCAATCCCATTACGCTTCGCGGCAATCTGGGCCGCAACACGATCATCGGTCCTGGATTGGTGAATTTCGATTTTTCGCTATTTAAAAATAATCACATCAAGAGAATCTCCGACACGTTTAATGCGCAGTTCCGAGCGGAATTTTTTAATGTTCTAAACCACGCGAATTTCGCTCCGCCGCTGGATAACCGGAACATTTTTGATTCCGCAGGAAGTCCGATTGGCAACGCCGGGCTGATCACGTCGACGCAGACGCCGTCGCGGCAGATTCAGTTTGCGCTGAAGCTAATTTGGTAAATCTTTGCGAAATCCTTTACCCCGAGTCACGTGGAGGGCAACATGAAGAGACTTTGCGGCGTATGTGCGGTAGTAGTGCTCTTGTTCGGGTGCGCAACCCGGCTGCAAGCACAAGATAGTTCTGCGCCTCAGGAAACGCGACCGCTCGTTTTGACCGAAGCCATTCCTCTGGAGGGCATCAAAGGACGTTTCGATCATTTTGGTACTAGTGGAAGAAAGTTGTTTGTCTCTGCGCTAGGCAACAATACCGTCGAAGTAATCGACGTCAGCGGGAGAACGCTGGAGCACACGATCACGGGAGTGCCAAACCCTCAGGGCGTGGTCTATGCTCCCGAAGCGAACAAGCTGTTTGTCGGCAGCGGCAAGGGCAAGCTGTACATTTATGACGGGACCTCATTCGATCTCATCACGCAGATCGACTTCCACGGTGATGTCGATAACTTGCGTTACGACGCGGCGACCAAGCGCGTGTACGTAGGCTACGGTGATGAAGAGACGGCGGCCATCGGGGTCGTCGATGCGACAACTAACAAGCGTATCGAGGAAGAATACAAACGGGGTGCCCATCCGGAGTCTTTCCAGTTGGAAACGTCCGGGCCAAATATTTATGTGAACCTGCCGGACTTGAAACAGATCGCGGTTGTCAACCGAAGCACGCATGCGATCTCCCGATGGCCGTTGACTCTGGAGCACAACTTTCCCATGGCTCTTGATGAAGCTGATCACCGGCTATTCGTCGGCATGCACGAACCAGCACGCTTGGCCGTGTTCGATACGGTCTCGGGCCATATGATCACCGCGCTTCCTAGCGTCCAGGATGCTGATGATCTGTACTATGACGCTGCGCGCAAACGCATTTACATGGCGGGAGGAGAAGGTTTCATCTACGCGTTTCAGCAAAAGGATCCCGACCATTACCAACTCATCGTCAAGATTCCATCATCTTTGGGCGCCCGCACTGCCGGATACTTTGGAAAAGGGAAAAAGAGTTTCGACCGGTTTTGGCTGGCCGTTCCCGCCCGCTCCGATCACGGTGCTGAGATATGGATTTACACGGTGCAGGATTGAAGACAGAAGACCTGACTAGGATGCACGAAGCAAAAAGCCAATTGCGCATTCTCGTGGTGGAAGACGAAGCGAAGGTGGCTCGTGCGCTGCGAGAGGGATTGGAGCGTGAGAAATACGAGGTCGTTGTCGCACCCACCGGAGAAGAAGGATTCTTCCTAGTGAATGCCGAGGAATTCGATCTCGTCATTTTGGATCTCATGCTTCCAGGCCGCGACGGCCTCCAGGTGCTGGCCACGCTGAGAAAACGCGGATTGCAAACCCCGGTTCTCATCCTCACCGCTCGCGATGCAATCGAGGAACGCGTGCGAGGACTCGATTGCGGCGCTGATGATTACCTTGTCAAACCCTTCGCGTTCCCGGAACTCTTGGCGCGCGTCCGGGCCCGCCTTCGACGCGGGCGAGCTGAACAAACGCCCAACTTAAGACTCGCTGATTTAGAAATGGACGTGGTGACTCGGAAGGCGAGGAGAAGTGGGCATTACCTGGAGTTGACGGCTCGAGAGTTCGAGCTTCTCGAATATCTGCTGCGACACAAAGAACAGGTCGTCTCTAGGGAGATGCTGGCGCGCGATGTCTGGAAGGAAACTGCTCGCGCAACACCGCTCGACAATGTCATGGACGTTCACATCAACCGCCTTCGCCGTAAGGTGGATGAGCCTTTCCACCGAAGACTGATTCACACGGTTCGCGGAGTCGGATTCGCGCTGCGAGAGGAAGAATGAGATTCAGGCCGCGAAACGTCCGCTCCCGATTGACGCTCTGGTACGTGCTCGTGCTGGCGAGCCTTTTGGCCTTGTACGCGGGAGTTGCTTCCTTATTCCTGTTTTTGAGCCTGCGTGAGGACTTCGATCAGAACCTGCTTCAGGATGTCGAAACTGTTGAAGGGATGCTCACAAAGGAGCCAAACGGAGGCGTCTCTCTTCATTCCAGCCACCCCGGCGCGGCTGAGCCAAGAATAGGCCGTTTCATAGAGGTATGGTCACCGCAGGGGGCGCTCCTCTATCGAAGCGCGGAATTACAAGACCAGATATTAGGCGGTCCTCCCGGACCGGTCGAAGGCTTACACGATCCAAGTCCGTCCACCACGCGGCTTCCGAATGGAACCCGTGCCAGGCTGGCGAGCAGCGTCTATCACATTGAAGACCAGCGCGTCGTTCTCCGAGTTGCTTACAACGAGGAACGGTTGTGGCGCGAGTTAAGGGAATTCGGGCAAGTCTTGGCGCTAGGCTTTCCGCTTGCGGTGTTACTTGCAGGTTTCGGGGGCTATGCCCTCGCACGGAAAGCGCTATCACCGATCGATTCGATGGCTACCCAGGCGAAAACAATATCTGCCGAGCGGCTGGACGACCGCTTATCCATCGAGAATCCCGAAGATGAACTAGGAAAGCTAGGTACTGTCTTCAACGGCATGCTTGGGCGATTGCAGGCCGCATTCGACCAATTGCGTCGCTTCACGGCTGACGCCTCGCACGAACTACGTACTCCCCTAACGGCCATCCGGAGCGTTGGCGAGGTTGCGCTGCAAGATCAAAGGAGCCCGGTGGAGTATCGAGACGTGATCGGAAGCATGCTGGAAGAGGTAGATCGCCTGACGCGGCTCTCAGACAGCTTGCTTGCGCTTTCCCGTGCCGACACTGGCCACATCCAGCTTCAGCGTGAAGTCATTCCTCTTCTTCAACTCGCAAAGGAGGCCAGTTCGGTAGTCGAAGTTTTGGCTGAAGAGAAGCGGCAACGGATTGACATCGAGGGTGACGCAGTCCTCCTCGTCTCTGCAGACCGCCTGATTCTCCGCCAGGCCATCGTCAATTTGCTGGATAACGCCATTAAGTATTCGCCCACAGAGAGCCGTGTACTCGTACGCGTACAGACCGGGGGAGACAAGCAAGCGTTCCTAGACGTGGTCGACCAAGGATCTGGAATTCCTGACGAACATCAGCCCTATGTCTTCGACCGCTTTTTCCGGGTTGATAGAGCACGATCGCGCGAATGGGGTGGTGCTGGCCTTGGGCTATCTATCACCCGCTGGGCGGTCGAAGCCCACGGCGGCGACATAACTCTGAAAAGCGAAGAAAGGCACGGCAGCACGTTTCGAGTTTCTCTGCCGCTCGCGAAATATTCGTCTGCAAGTCAGTCAAAAGGAGAGTCGCAATGAAAAGGATATTGGGGATTCTGGCTGCTGTTGCCGCACTTTCAGTGGTGATCTGGATGATTCTTGAATCCAGGGAGGGAAGGTATTCCTCTTACGCATCTCAACCAGAGACTCCTGCGCCTCAGCAGGCTGTAGGTGCCTCATTCACATACAACCTCGATAGCGACGCCGTGGGAGGTATGCCAGCGAAGTTTCATAGTGCGCGCACTGGGAAAGGAGCCGAAGGCAAATGGGTAGTGATGGCCGATCCCACAGCCCCCTCGAAGCCCAATGTAGTTGCGCAAACTTCAACGGATACGACCGACTATCGGTTTCCGCTTCTCATTGCGGACGAAGGCAGCTTCAAAGACCTTGAACTCAGCGTGAGATTCAAAGCTGTCTCCGGCGAAGTGGACCGCGCAGGTGGCCTCGTGTTCCGTTTGAATGACGCGAATAACTACTACATCGTCCGCGCCAACGCACTGGAGGACAACTACAGGCTCTACCACGTTGTCGCGGGAAATCGCCGCCAGTTCGCCGGCGCGAACTTCAAAGTCACTTCCGGCGAATGGCACGAGCTGCGCATCGAAATTGTTGGAAACAAGATCATTTGTTACTACGACGGGGCCAAGAAGATCGAAGCGACGGACGACACGTTCAAAGACGCTGGCAAGGTCGGACTGTGGACCAAAGCGGACTCAGTCACATACTTCGATGATTTGCGCGTGACTGCCAAGTAGACGCAAGGCGATTTCGTGTAGGAAAACTTTGAGGAGGATGCCGTGAGAAAAGCAGCATTGGTTATGGGGTTGCTGATGCTCTGGTTGATCGTCGATCCGGGCTTGTGGTCTCAAGACAATGACAGCGCCAAACTTGCAAAGGCGGTGGCCGAGGCGAAAGTGTCGCTCGAACAAGGCCTGTCCGCAAGCGCGCAAGTGGGCAAACCCATTTCGGCGAAATTTGAGATCGAAGATGGAGAGTTGCAGTTGTCGGTCTACGCGGCAAAGGGCGATTCGTTTGCGGAAGTCATTGTCGACCCTAACACAGGAAAGGTTGCCAGGACCGAACCTACCACAAGCGGTCAGGACTTCACCGTAGCAAGAGCGCAAAGCGAAGTGATGGCAAAAGCAAAACAGCCGCTGCGTGTGACTCTCGCGACAGTCCTGAAAGGCAACCCGGGATTTCACGCGGTGAGCATCTATCCCGTGCTTAAGGATGGTCATCCAGTCGCGGAAGTCACGTTGGCAATGGGCGACAAATGGAAGACGGTATTGGAGAAGTTGGACTAATAGCTCGGTGCATCCGGGAAGGGATTGTAGTAGCACCGCGGGGAACGGTTTGCCCGGCCGGCGACTGTGGACATTGCGCCGTGGGTGCAATCGCTGGGGCGGCGTTCATCTTCATCGCCGGCACACTGAAAATCGTCTACGATCTATTGCTCTACAAAGCATTCCTGGCAATTCAGCCGCCCGAGGAACGGTAGCTGGGATACGCAGGTGTAGGAAGGTACTTGAGTCGCTCGTCGTTAGCTTGGTTCTCATTGCACCGCGATCCTTACGATTTGTTCAGCAAATCTTCAGTAGCTTTGTAGGGCTAGCCGGTGTACGAGACTACTGAATTAGGTCCACACCTGCAGGACGCATTCATAGCCATTCCCGTGTCCCTCGGCGCGCAGCTTGGAAACCCGCGGCGCACGGGAGACGGTGCTGCCGAAGTGCAAGGAGGAGAAACTCCATGAAGCGGTTGTCTTTACTCTGCCTGGCTGTACTCGCGTCACTGAGTGCCCAAGGCCATGCGCAAGACCATGCTCCCCTTCGACTCGTCCAGACCATTCCCATGCCGAACGTCAAAGGCCGCATTGACCACATGGATGTGGATGTCAAAGGCAAGCGGCTCTTTATGGCCGGCCTCGAGAATGGCTCTCTTGAAGTGGTCGACCTTCAGGCCAGGAAATGGTTGAAAAGCATTCCTGGTTTTAAGAAGACACAAGGCGTCGCCTATGTTCCGTCGCTCAATAAGGTGTTCGTCGCTAGTGGAGATGACGGGATGCTCCGAGTATTCCGCGGCGACACGCTTGAGCTGCTGGACGCAATCAAGCTGGATCTGGGACCCAACCGGGTCGCGTATGATCCCCACACTGAATTGCTCTACGTTGGATACGGCGGTAAGGATGCTGGTAAGGACTACGGCGAAGTCGGAATAATCGACGCGAAGACGGATAAGCACCTCGGCGACGTCAAAGTGGAGGCGCACCCTTCGGAGCTTCTGTTGGACCAATCCGGTAAAACATTGTTCGTCTTCGTTTCAATTGTAAGCAAAGTTCAAGTCATAGATGCGAACAAGCGCGAAGTGGTGTCCACGTGGTCGGTGAGCAGCCAGCGAAATGGTGACGGGGCGTTTGACGAAAAGACGCACCGTTTATTCATCGGAACGCGTACGCCTCCTCATATGATTGTTATGGATTCGCAGACCGGCAATGAGATCGCAAGCCTTCCCACTGTTGACGGCATGGATGGGGTCTATTTCGATGCTGCGCACAAGCGAGTCTACGTTTCCGGGGGCCGCGACTTTGACGTGGGGTACATCTTCGCCTACCAGCAGAAAGATGCCGATCATTACGAAACCATCGGGAAAATACCCACGAAATCAGGTGCCGGTACCTCGTTTTGGTCCCCTGAGCTGAATCGCTACTACGTCGCAGCACCTGCTCATGAAAACGAAGGGGCCGCTATTCTTGTCTTCGAACCAGAGCCCTGAATTTCTTCGGGCACGGTGGATACTTAAGCGGTAAAGAAATCTTTCTCAGGAGGAGATATGAAGAAGTTGTTAGCCGTTGGTGTGGTGGCGTTCGGCACATTGGGCTTACTCATGATGCGAAGCACAAAAAGTGCGGTCGCGGCACCTCAGGCGCCGTCCCGCGAACTTGCACCGTTGCAGCTCATTCAGAAAATACCGGTGCCGGGCGTCGCCGGTCGTATCGATCATTTCACGGCATTCCCCAAGCGCCGGCTTCTGATTTTTGCCGCCCTGGGCAACAATTCGATGGAGATTGTAAACACGTTTCAGGCCAAAGTCGTTCAGAGCATCAAGGCGTTGAACGAACCTCAGGGCGTACTCTACGTCCCCGGACTCGACAAGATCTTTGTGGCCAACGCGGGAACCGGCGCGGTCAAAGTTTATGATGGCAAGACCTACGTTCTGCGCAAGAGTATCGAATTGGGTGCGGAATCCGACACCGACAACCTGCGATGGGATGAAGATTCCAAACGGGTTTTTGTCGGCATCGTAGGCGGCATCGCTATGATCGATGCAGTGACGGAAACTCATGTCGGGAAGGACCTCAAAGGCAGTGGCGGTCACTCCGAGTCGTTCCAGTTAGAAAAGAAGGGGTCTCGCATTTTCGTCAATGTCCCGGAGGACGGAAGTGTGGTCAATGTAATCGACCGAAAAACTGGCGAGTTGACCAAATGGGGGCTCAACGGTGTGAAAGCAAACTATCCAATGGCCCTCGATGAAGACAATCATCGACTCTTCGTTGTCACTCGGAGGCCGCCGTTCCTAATGGTGCTTGATATCGATAATGGTAAGGAAGTTGCAAGAGTCCCGGTAGGTGGATCGTGTGACGACGTCTATTACGACGCGGAGCGCAAGCGCATTTATGCGCTCGGCGGCGAAGGATTTATCAGCGTGGTCCAACAGAATGACCCGGACCACTATACGCTCTCGGCAAATATCCCCTCTGCAGTTGGCGTGCGCACAGGCATCTTCTATGGAACGAGCTTGTACGTCGGCGTGCCAGCGTCGGGAGTGGAACCCGCGCAAATATGGAACTATGCAGTGCCGGAATAGCGTGTAAGAAAGCTGGGGCCCTGGCAGGTGCGAATGAGTGCGCCGAATTGTGAATTTATGAGACGCGAAATTGACGGAGCACAAATCCAAGTTCCATGACCAATTTCTCCACAAGCCAGCCCGGTCTAGCGTACGGGCTTCTTAGTGTGTGTCTCTTGTTATTTCAACCGTCTGGTGCGAACGCCGAAGCTACACCCGCGAAGGGCGAGCCCGCTCGGACTAGTGCGGAAGCAACCCCTATCGATCACGCCCCAAAGCTCGACGGAACTCTGAACGACCCGCTTTGGAAATCAGCGAAACCCATCACCGAGTTTCACCAGCGAGAACCCCTCGAAGGTGAGACACCAACCGAGAAAACGGAAGTACGCATTCTCTACACGCGACATGCCGTGTACTTCGGGATTCATTGCTATGACTCCGAACCCTCCCGGATTATCGCGACAGAACTCCGGCGTGACGTAAGCCAAGAATTAGACGACCACTTCGAAATTCTCATCGATTCGAACCATGATCGCCGTGGGGCATACGTATTCGAGGTTAATCCCCTTGGTACGCAAAACGATGGCCTCATCGTCGAGGAGCAAGGAGACCCGAATGGAGGTGACTTCGACCGGGAGTGGGACGGAGTATGGGCGTCAGAGGCGCGCATCACTCCTGACGGATGGACCGCGACAATAGAAATTCCATTCACAACTCTCAATTTCATTCACTCAAGCGATGTAGCCTGCGGTTTGAATTTGAAACGTTTTATCCGTAGAAAGAACGAAGAAGACCTCTGGAGCGCTTACCGGAGAACTTTTGGGATCACCAAGGTCTCGGAGGCGGGAGAGCTGCGGGGCATCAAGGACATCGGAAGTGGAAGACTCTTCATTGTGAAACCATACGGACTAGCCCGCTACGACAAGCAGACTGGGCAAGACCCCAAGTTCCCGCTGACGGGCGGAGTCGATATCAAGTATGGCCTTACATCAAACCTCGTCTTGAATCTGACAGGCAATACGGATTTTGCCGATACCGAGGTGGACCTTGAGCCTTTCAATCTGACGCCGTTCAAAGTCTTCATTCCGGAGAAGCGCCAGTTCTTCCTCGAAAACGCTGGGGTCTTCAATTTCGATATCGGCGACCAGGATCAATTGTTCTTTAGCCGTCAGATTGGAATTGATCCAATAACCGGCCAACAGGTGCCCGTCATTGGCGGAGCCAGGCTGACGGGGACGTTTGGTCGCACAGAGTTGGGCGTTATGGAGGTGGATACTCGTTCCAGTGGCCCCAATCCCTATGCAAACTATGCGATCGCACGACTGAAAGAATCTCTGTGGGCTGGCTCCTACATCGGCGTGATGGGCATTGACAAGCGCTCGGGGAATACACAGGACAGTTTCAATCAGACGGGAGGTGTTGACACACGTCTGGTTTTCTTCAAGGACTGGTTTGTTGACGCCCATATGGCTGGAACGCGATCACCCGGTTACCCGAGCGGGGCAAGCGATGTCGGGACCTCGTTGACCTACAGGTCCAACTGGCTGGACGGAATCGTAGAACGGCGAAAGATCGGACCAAACTTCAACCCGGAGGTAGGGTTCATCGAGAGGACAGATTCGAACGAAACGTATGGGAATTTAACTTTCAAAGTGAGACCCAAGGTCAGTGGCGTCCGAGAGCTGCAATTCGAAGGATTCATTCTCCACGCTCCAGACACTCACAACGTGGTGCAAACACAGGAGTGGCAGGGCACTTTCCGCGCTGAGTTCAACAACGGCGGTTATACCGACGACGATATCGCCGACGTGTTTACTCAACGAATCACGACGCCCTTTCACATTTACAAGAACGTGTTTATTCCGAACGGTCTGTACCATTTTGCCCGCCATCAGTTGACCTATGGGTCCGGGCAAGATCGTAGGTTCACGTACAATTTCTTTGAACGCTTTGGCGGGTACTACGGAGGAACTCTGAATGAATTTCGTGTGCGAGCCAACTATCGCCCTACGGCCAAATTTTCGATCTCTGCTTCCCAGACCTGGGATCGTTTTCGATTGCTACTGGCAAACGGGACTTTCTCCGTAGTGCTGGCGAGCCTACAAGGGAACTATTCGTTTAGCCGGTTTTTGACCTTCACCAGCCTCATTCAGATGGATACGTCAAACACGCAGGCAGTCAGCGCGAATCTTCGCCTGAGGTATAACTACCGGCCCGACAGCGATCTCTACATCATCTACAACGTCGGAACGCAGTTCGCCAGCATCGCCCCGGCGAACCCTCCGCAAGTGCGCGAGACTCGATTCGCCGTGAAATGGACTTATTCTCTTGCTCCTTAAATCGTGCATGAAGAGGCTCGGAATTGAAACGGCGTTCTCGGAAGTCGGGGTGGTATGGAAGCGGCGTGACTCGGACTTCTCGTCCGCTTGAAAAAAGAGCTGTCAATCAAAGTTCCTAGTGCGGAGAAAAATATTTGCACCTTGGTTTGCGGCACCGCGTTCAGTTGATCTGACCGGTCTTTCCCTGCATCTCGGGCGTCCCCTTCCCGTCGGTGAGCACGACGGGATCATTGCTCCAAGCGGCTTTCAGATCAGCCTCGATTTGTTCTTGCCGCGAGCGCGTCCATGGTGCGTAGTGCCGCTCTGTAACCCGGATGCCACTGTGCCCCAATAGCACGGAAACTCTATCGAGCGGTACGCCAGCGAGTAGCAGCTCCACGGCGAATGTATCCCGGAGTCTGTGGGCATGGCCGGTCGTCACCTTTGCCAATTCGAACAGCCGTTGAAGCCTGCGTTGCCATTTCCCTTTGGCGCTGCGAACGGTTGACTTACCTGTCCAGAAGAAATAGCGCGCGCTGGAATGAGGAGCTGCATCCAGTGCTTTGACAACCATGTCCGGCAAAACGCAATAGACGGGTACCCCCGTCTTCTCCGTGTGCAACGCTTGCTCTTTTGAAGTCGGTTCACGTCAAGCTGGACTGCATCGCCGATCCGCAAACCCGAATAGCGCAACAGCAAAACGAAGGCGCGTAGCCGTTGGGCGTTGCGAATGCCCGCACTTTTCCCGTAAGCTTCAAGCGCGGTAAGAATGCGAATCATCTCTTCCCGAGTGAACGGCATTGTCGGCTTGTTCGGAACCTTCGGAGCTTTCAGTTCAGTCGCCGGATTGTCGTCAATCCACTTTCTCTTCTCGGCGAAGCGCATGAACGTCCTGAGCCGTTCCAACTTTTTTAGGCTTGTCCGAGGTCCCTCAGTCCACGGTGCGCGAAACGTTGCAAGCGTGTCGAGGTCTAGCTGGGTGAGAAATTGCAGTTTGTATGTTTCCGCAAAACCATCGAGCTGTCGGAAGAGTAGGTGGTATTTGTAGAGCGTGGAGTCGTTCAGCTTCCGTGCTTCCGCGTCCGCGATAAATTTCGCATGAGCATCCTCAATCGTGATCTGTAGTTCTTGTTGGCGTGTCCGCCGATCCTCAGCTTCCCACTCGCGGATCATCTCTTGCGCTCGCTGCCAGTCGCGCAGTTTCAGAGACTCCCGCATCTCTTTCCCACCGAGTGCTCCGTCAACCCAAATAGGGCACTGGCAGTGGCGATACTCTCGGCCCTTTGCGCGTTGTTTGCAGCTCCTGCGATGGCGGCGATAGATGGTCAGCATTGGGAACACTCCTAACGGACACCGGACTTCGATGATAAACGACGATGAAAGCGTTCGAGCACAGTTTGAGGAATGCGCAGCGTGACATACCGTCTCTTATGGCGAGGACTCCGCTCTCCGATCACAAGCACACCCTGCTCATTCTCGAAAAGTTCACGAACCCCGAAGGACTATGAAGAGCGCTCCATCGTCGTCAGCGACACACTTCTCGGTTGCCTTAAGAGGTATCGCGGCAGGGCGACGGAAGACGCATTGATCTTCCCCTCGCCCACAGTTTTTCCTGGAGAATGCCGGCATTTTCAACTTCGCGATGGGCAGCTCAGGATTCGCCTCCGGTGGACTATCGGCCTGACAGTGATTTGTTTGTCATCTACACCGTCGGCCACCAATTCGCCAGCTTGGTGGCCGCAAATCCCGCCCAGTTCACTCAGAACCGTTTTGCCATCAAATACACATACTCCTGGCGACCCTAGATGATCCTGAATTCCGGTCTACCGTGCTCGCCCAGCGGCTACGGCTACGCCCACTTTCTTTACAAACAAATTTCGAAACTGAACGCGTGACCCAGGATGATGATTCTGCAGGCCGATGTGCCCCTTCAAGGGCCGCCCTTGGGGATTTGTAAGATGGCTCACGGGCTCTCCATTCAATTTCACTTTGATGTCCGGCCCAATCGCTTCGATTTCGAAAGTGTTCCATTGGCCGAGCGGCTTTGAGTCAAGCTTAGACGCAGCAGCAAGTTGATAGATCGCCCCCGTCATATGTAGAGGACTTCCCGTTGTGTTCGTATTGGGATCGTATCCGCGGTCATCGATCTGAATTTCATAACCCTGGCCGACCGCGAGTTTCCAGTCCTCTGCCGGATTCGTGTTGCCAAGCACTGGGAAGCGGATGAAGACTCCTGAGTTGTCAAAGACGTTGATCGATCGCCACTGAACGCTCAGCGTGAAATCGGCGAGCTCATCTTTTGTGTACCACAGCAAGCCGATCCCGCCTTCTGATTCGATGGTATCGTCGCCGATTACATTGAAACGACCGGAACCCGCCATTTGCCATCCAGTGAGTGCTGGGGTTATCAAGGAGATCGCTCCCGAAACGGGCGTCGGATTCGCCTTGCTTGCGATCGCGGCCGCAGTGCGCCGGGCCAGGGTCAGCGCCGTAAGGGACGGATTTGCCGAACCTAGCGCTGGAAAGAGTGCAGGACCTGCCGCATAGGCGTTTTGCAGGTTGTGGAACCGCCCGTCCAGATTGACGACCGAAGCGTTTGGGTCCGTTGCCATCCATAGTGTCCCCGCCTCGTGATGCGTGGTACCAAGGCCGTCGCGAACCTTTCCAGGTGGCGGAGGTACAGCATTCCAGACACCATCGTAGAAATACTCGACGTTTGCTGGAGCACCCGCAAGTGCCTGCGCCAGCTGTATGGCGGCTTGATCCATTGAGTCCCACAAAGTTTTGTCCTTTGCTGTGGCAACCAGGCTCACGTAGGCCCGGCGCAGCCCAAACTCGTCGCTCTCGAACGGACTTAAGTCCATCCAACTTGTTCCCGCAGTAGCGTTTGTCGCGTTCTTGTCTCCCACCATCTCGCCAATGCCCCGGAACGTGATAGTGATTTTGTCGAACTCCTCCGAAGCGAGTAATTGATCGAGAAGATCAACGTCCGGGACCATTCGCCACATCGTCTGCTCAGCGTTCGGAGAATCGACGGCGGCGGCCGTCACCTGGAAGTGATACCTGCCCTGAGCAGTCGAGCCCCGGACAAGCATCGCGGCCGTGGCAAGCTGTTTCGGAAGTGTGCCGAATACGGACCGAGGAATGCGAACTGTTGTGTTGCTGCGTAGGTGCGCCATCAGATTGCGGCCCATGAGCGGCGTGGAAAACGACTCGAGCGCAAGGCGGGTCGATTCAATCGTGCTCGCGGCCAGGACAACCGCGCAATCCGGCGAAACAGGAACAAACTGTTGCTGACCGTTGTAGTAGAGCTCGATAGCGTTGATCACGCCGTTGCTGTTATGGAGTTTGACGACATGCGCGTGAGGAACAAGAAACAAGCGTCGGACGTTGTCCGGGTCCCCGGCAGCTTCACGGACTGCGTCCACGAAGATTGGCGCACTGCTGTACTTGTCGAATGGGAAGATACCGGGTGTTGGCGATGATCCTTGTACGGCAAGCGGCGCGACCTCAACCCCATCGACAGTTGAAACCGTTTTAGCTGCGGTGTCCATCGCAGTTTTCAGGACATCAAAGAGATCGCCACTAATGAAATCCGTTGCCGGGTCGACACCGATTTCCTTTTCTGTGTCGCTGTAGTTGGCCTTCAAGTATGTTTGCAGCTCTGTGGGCCAGTTCTTCAGATCTGCGTCGGTTAGCCTTGGAGACCAACCTCCCCAGTAAAGTGACCGCCCTCCAAAACAGTAGGCGAGTCCGGGGAATCCTACGTTGCTACGCCAAGGCAGTCCCCAGACGCGCTCACGTGGAACGCCGGGGTCCATGGTCGTCGGGCCTGGTACATTCAGGCCGATCCGGCTGAGATTCTGGACATGTTCCGAGACAAGAAAGCTCCCGGCGTCCAAGATAAGGACACGCAGGTTGCCATTACCCTTTCGGTAGATTTTCTCGGCGATATAGGCGCCGTACATCCCGGCTCCGATGACAATCGCATCGAACGGGAAGCCGCCATTGTTGACAGCTTCATCGTAGGTGTTACAGACGTATCGACCAAATATGTCGAGCGAAAACGTGGTTTCCTGCACTTCAACGGTGTTTGGTCCTTCCTGAAGATTGCGAATCATGTGGTCCTCCTGCGAGCAGGCTTACTGAGGGAGAATGGAACCAAATTCTAGGCCGACGCTGCTCGAATTACCACCAAAAGAGTCCAGGCGCAACGCCCCCAGAGCGACGTTCCGGACAAGAGTTACAGTTGTTGGGCGATGCGCAAGCATTGCGCCACAATCGTCAGGGTTGGGTTGACTGCCAACGCGCCTGGCATGATAGAAGCATCCATCACTCGCAGGCCAGCGTGCACATCTGAACTCCCAGAAACCGTTTTGAATACTTGGCCGTTCTTATCGACTACTCCATCCGAGGAGCTGTTGCCCATGGGGCAGCCACCGAGAGGGTGAACGGTGATGATTCTTTTCTTAGTAAAACCATCCCAAAGAAACGAAGTCTTGAATTCGCCGCCCATGGCCTGCGTCATGGCTTTCATGATCTCTTCGGTTTTTTGAAAAACCGGATCGTTGGCGAGAGCATTTTTGGGGAAATTCAAAGTCAAACGCCCGTCATCATCCAGGCCAAACTGGCCTCTAGCGCAGTCCGTTGCCTGGGTGTTGAAGAAAAATACGTCCATCAACATTTCATGCTCGGTCTCAAAGCTCGTCGCTTTCTCCGGATCTGGAATCAGCGGAAGCAGATCGCTAAGTGCGCGACCCGTCCAGATTCCCGAAAGTTTCTTGAAGTGCGGGTGGCTCGTGCCTTTGTCTAGAACATCCAAGGCGAGACGCACACCGGCCGCGAGCATGGGAGGAATCGTGCAGTCCTCCACATTGATCAGGAGTTTGCCGTCGCGGAACGGGACGTGGACAGTGTTGATGGGACCGCGTGTGGCGTAGGCCGGCCAGACAGGATTCGGTGTATCCGCGCCATTGACTTTGACGGAAGGCGCGATGTTTACGGCAAACCCGGCGAAATCTCCATTGCAGGAAAACTGACTACCGATTTTGCCGCTGACCTGCAGGCCCTTGCTCGCGGAACGCAACAAGATTTCGCTGCTGCCCAAGCAGCCGGCGGCGAGAATCACTTGTGGCGCAGTGACGCTGTGCCGGGACTGATCGCTTATGTCGTGATAAATCACTTCGTATCCACCGTTGTTTGGTAGCGCTCGGATGTGGTCGACTTCGGAGAGCGGACGAACCTGGAAGGTTGGATCACTGGCGCTCAGATTGAGCTGGTTCAATAGCGTTTTGTTTAGGGTGTGGCGCGCTGCAGGCAGGCAACCCAGCAAACATCGTCCTTGCCGCTCGCAAATGGGCTTGCCAGCGAAATCGTACTTACCTAAGTCATCCTCCGGCTCGTTCACTTGAAGGTTGAGCCCTTCCCAGCCCGCCGGATCCATCTTGGCCTTCCAGGGGCCGGCCATATTTTCCGCAGCAAACTTCAAGGCAAAGCTTTTGCGCAGGTAGAGCGAATTGAAAGTTGGAGGCAGCTTGTCGACAGGAAACGAGGGATCTCCCGGATTCGCGCGCAGGGTGTCACGGAATTGCTTCGGGAGCGGAAACTTGGTGACCACCTTGTGCGCGGGGCCTCGGAAATCGGTCATCCATTGGCGCGCCGCGTCATAGTGAACTGGTTTGAGCGGCTCGGGCCAGTTTTCCATCACTGGGTAGCCGGTACCGTCGTTGTAAGGTTCGATGGAAACGTTGGAGTAAACCAAGGAGCCGCCGCCCACGCCACTGGCGGCGAGAATGTCAACCTCCGGAAAAATGTTGTACCGGTAGAGCGGCTGGCGCTCGAGTTCGTGAGAGAAAAGGCGATGGACCCAGTTGGCCAGCTTGCTCAGCCAATGAGGCTCCAGATTGGTGCGAGCCATGGCCAGGAGATCGAGCAGGCCCTCGCGATGGTCTGGGCGTGGCCAGTATTGAATGGGCTGCTTCGCATCTGTGATGTACTTCGGTATGGGTCGTTCTGGTGTGAAGTACCACAGCCCACGCTCAAGCATTAAGACACGCTTCTTTTTCGCGCGCAAAGTGCTGGCGGCGACCGTAGCGCCGAAACCGGTACCAATGATGATGGCGTCGAAGATGTCGGGCACGAGATCACCCCCGTTGTTTGTTGTGTGGTGACAATCTGGCGCGAATCGTTTCGTGTAGCCGGAAATAATACGACATTCTAACTCGAATTTGTAGAGAGGAGCGGTATTAGTACCTACGAGCGCTCAACGCGCTCCGTGTGCGCCTGCATGGCCGCCAAGATCGGTGTCATTAACTGTCCGAATCGTCGATTATTACCGGCCATCTCTAACGACGCCGGCCGTGTCAAGAGTTTTTTTAAGTTTTTTTCTTTTCCTTATCACTGAACTCGCGCACACTTCTCCGCTCACGCACGAAGCGTGTCCTTTCCGGTCTTCTCTCCTCACCTGTGGTACGCACCATGGCCGGTATCTGGCATCCCCGCACAGGCTTCACTGCTTTTCTGCTGCATCTGTCCGCGACGACAGAACTCGTTGTAATCAATCTCATCCCGCAACATGATCCACAGCCGGATCCCGAGTTTGCGAGCCACAGCGACACGCGTTTTTCCCACGCCTTTCTGGACCAATTTGCGGCGGTAGAAACGCTGCAACTCCGGATCCCGGCGTACCGCGTGCATCGCCGCCTCACCCCAGAGAAACCGCAACAACGGATTGCCTTGTTTACTCAACCCACCGAACCGCTGCCGCTCTCCACTGGAGTATTCACTCGGAATCATCCCCACATAACTAGCCAGGGCCTTGCTGTCCGCGAATCGTGCTGCATCGCCCAGGAACACCTCGGTCGCCAACGCCGTGATCGGTCCCACTCCAGGGTGAGTCATTAACAACCGCGCTCCGGGACGTTCGCAAGCTTGCTCCTCCACTCGCTGGTTTAGCTTTTCGATCTCCTTCGCGAACTTCGCGTACATCGCCTGCAACTCGCTCCGCCGATAAGCGGCATGTGGCGCGAGCGGCAACGACGCTATGGTTCTTTGTCCGTCCTGGCTCCACAGGGCGGGGCCTCGTCGTAGACCATTCGCCAAGGCAATCGCCTGCAGCGCATTTTGTATTCGCGTCCGTATGCGTACCCACTGATGACGGTGACGCAACAAAGCCCGCAGATCTTGTTGCTCCTTGGAAGGCAGCCAGATCTTTGGATAGCGGTTTTCCACCAGCAGCTTCAGAATCAAGTCCGCATCTCGCCGGTCATGTTTCTGTTTCCGGGGCTCGGCGGCTCGAATGTTGGCCGGATGACCGACTTGGCATTCGATTCCCAACTCTTCCATGAGGTTCACAAACCACTGCATCGATCCAGTGGCTTCGATCCCCACACGCACCGGGCGTGGAAGCTTGGAATAAAACTCCCGCACGTTGTTGCCTTCATGCTTCAGAGTCATGGCCACTATCTCCCCCGTTGTGGTGTCTAGCATCGCCAACACTTGCTGGCGCGCGTGCAAGTCGCATCCTATAATTCGCATCTCGGCCTCCTTCGGTCCGAGCCTGTTAGGGTGAACACCGAAACAGTCTACTCGGACCGTCGCGAGGCCGGCGTCGTTATGGCATCAATTGGCAGTGTCCTGCGAAACATCTCGAGCACATGTTGAGCAGCGAGCAAAGAATCGATCAGACCATCGAGTCCCGCTCGGGGAGTGATTGGTGTCTTCGACTGCGGAACAAGATGGCGAGGTTTTGAACGAGCCAGCTCGAATGCCCGCTGGAGATCATTCAACGTCACATCCAGGTATTGCATGGTCATCTCGGGAGAGGTGTGACCAAGTAGTTTCATTACCGCAGGCAAGCCAACGCCAGCTCGAAGCATCTCCGAGGCATAGGTATGGCGAAACTGATGGGGGACGATGCGGGTGAAAAGGCCAAGCGCGTGGCAGACCTGATGCAAGTAATCGCGGAGTTGACGAACGAGTGCCTCTTTGGCGCGCGGACGGGCCAGAAGCCGTCCATCGGCAGGCAGTGGATCAAGGAAACGAAAGAATTGGAGGCGCCGGACGAGTTCACACACAAAGGGATCCACGGGGACCATACGTTCTGTTTTGAGTTTGCCGAGCGGAACGTGAACCGCCCATTGATTCGGGCCGATGGCGCGAAGGCAGTCGAAGGACAGATCGGCACATTCCCCGATGCGCATGCCAGTGTGGCGAATCAGCAGAAAGGCGTTGCCACCCAGATCATTGCGCAAGCGGAATTCCTGCTGCAAGAGTTCATCTTGTTCTGTCGTGAGTGGGCGTGGAAGTCTTTGCGGGAGGCGCGGAATATCCTCGCGGCGGATCAGATGAGCGAGTTCAGGAAGCTGTTCGGTCCAAACCAGTTCGTTGCATATGCCGCGCAGAGCGCCGAGCAGGTTGATATAGGACGCGGTCGTGAGCGCTGGCGTTTGCGAACGCAGACGGGACATCCAGCCGAGGATGTGGGGTTCGCGGCGCAATTGGTCCAGGCGCTGCACCTCAGGATGATCAGCACCGAGATAGCTCAGGAAATTGTGGACCGTGCCGCGGTAATGACGAGTCGTCTCGGAACTGAGCGAAACACTGAAGGAATCGACCGCGCGATCGAAGACCGGAGCCAGAAGATGTTGAAGCGGAGGGCGTCGCGCGCGGTTCATGAGGAGGCCTTCGGAAGGGGGCGAATGTGCTGCGCCACGGCACGTGCATACTCAAGGTAGACGTCTTGTGGGGTGACCAGCACATAGAGCAGCGTGGTCTGGATATCCGCGTGACCCATCAGTTGCATGAGCGCAGGAAGACTCATACCGGCGCGGATCATGTCGGAGGCAAAGGTGTGTCGAAATCGATGCGGGTTGGCGAGCTGGATGCCGGTGGCCTGGCGATGGTAGCGGAATAAAGATCGTAATCCCGCAGCGGTCATGCGTGTTCCGCGCGCGTGGCCTTTGAGTGAGACGAAGAGCGCGGCGGAACAGGGATTCGGTCGTTCCAGTCGCAGATAGTGTTCGAGCAGTTGCACGGTTTCTGGCGCCAACGGCAGGGAGCGAAATTTGTTGCCTTTGCCCGGGACGCGAAGCTGTGCTTCGGAAAGCAACGCGTCGTCGCGATTCAAAGCTAATACTTCGGCGGAGCGGAGCCCTTGCAGGAGCATCAAGCCCACGATGGCCAAGTCGCGCGAAGAGCGGAAACTCGACCAGAAGCGTGCTACTTCATCCACCGAGAGCGGCACGATGTTGCGTTTGGGCACCTTCACTCGCAACCGGCTCATGGCCGCCCACGGCCGACCAAGGCCCATGGGCTTTCGCTGCAAGAACGCTTGATGAAAGCCGCGGGCGATCTGGGAGGGAGCATCGGGGAACTCATTGCGGATGGCGCGATCGGCAACGGCGACGCGGTCATTGATGGTGGAAGGGGAAGGCCGAGGTTGTTGGCTGGACTGGAAGCGCACATAGTCCAAGAGCGTGGACTCGGTAAGGTCACCTTCCCGAATGTCGCCGGCGTAGTGAACACTCTCCCACCAGCGAACAAAGTGCAGCAGGTTGTGAGCATAAGTGCGTAGGGAGGTGTTTGCTAAGCGACGAACATATTCCCGATCCAGATAACGATTGATCCAGCTGACCCCGCGGCCGGAGGTCTGCTCGACGACACGAACTGGACTTTGTGCACTGTTGGGGGTCTGCTGGTGGATCAGGCGGAACTTCATGGTTGAGCAGCCTCCAGGAGAGATTGGAACTGTCGCGCATCACCGCCCTGGGCGAAGAAGGAGTTTGGATCGTGGCCATCGGGCAGGAGGACGCGACGAGTAGCGATGCCTTGCGCGCACAGGCGCTGTGCTAGCTGCTGCGAGGCCTTTTGGCCACTGCCGTTGGCGTCGACATCGAAGGTGAGATAGACGGTGCGCGGACGGTCGCACAGCTGTTGAAACTGTTCCGCATTGAGATGGGTGCCCAACGAACAAGTGGCGTGGCGAAAACCCGTCTGCCACAACACCGCGAAATCGAACAGACCTTCAACCAGAATCACCGTGGGAAACTGGCGAACCGATTCCCAGGCGAACAAGCCGCCCTTGGAGCCAGGAAGGAATTGATGGGCGAAGGCGGCCGCGATACTGCGGCCGTAGAGGTTGACGATGCGTCCGCCTTGGCAGCACGGGAAGATGATGCGCTGGTAGAAAGCGTCGCAGCCTTGTGAGTTGAGCAGGCCGAGACGCTGCAGAAGATCGAAGGAATAGCCTTGCGCCGTGAGATGACGGCGCAAGCTCCCGCCAGGAGCGTAGCCGATGCGCAGTTTTTTGATCAGGGAAGGGTCTTGCAGTCCTCGTTGCCGAAGATAACGCAGCGCCTCGGGGTAGCGTTCGAGTTGTTGTTGATAGAAAGTGGCGGCTCGCTCGAGCACGGCGGCAGAGTCGGTTGGGAGAGCACTTTGCTGCTCGAGGTAAGCGAGACTTTGGCGAAAGGACAGATGACGGGACAACTGGACAAAGCGAATGAGATCGCCGCCCTGGCCACAGCCGTGACAGTAGAAGAGATTTTTGCGGACGTTGACATAGAACGAAGGCCGGGTTTCCGTATGCAGTGGACAGAGTCCAACGAATTCGGGGCCGAAAGCGATAGGCCGGGCGGTCCAACTCTGCTGCCGCAGATAATCGAGCAGCGAAAGACGCTGTTTCAGTTTTTTGAGGTCCTCGCCCACGGCGCAGTTTTGCCTCTGGAAGTCAACGTAGGAGAAGGTGGACAGCATTCCCAGGCAAGGATGGTGGGTAGAGAACTTTTCTCAGAGACGCAAGGGCCAGAGAATTTGCAGAACCGGAGTTAGCCAAGACAAAGACCCCACTTGGTGATCGGCGGGATCGCCGTGTGCCAGCCAGTGATCCACGCGGACGAGCGTTTGGTGGAGAAAGGAAAGTGCCGGTTGAGAACGGTCCAGGCCGTGGGCCCAGCGGCGGAGTGTGGAAGGATCGGGCACACGGTTAGGGTCTTTGAGCGTAGGTGCGGCCTCTTCCCAGGAGCAGTGCTTCACAAAGCGCCGCTGCAATGCCTGAGAGCGCGTCAGCACACTGTAGTGCGTGTACGGGAGAGAAAGCAGCGGGAGGAGGGTGAAGGTACTCTTGCAACCGGGACAGCGACCGCGACGAATGCCAATCCAATCGTGATGCTCATCATGCGCTTGCTTGCGGCGGCGTCCGTGACCAATGATCGAATCAATTTCACACCCCGGGCATCGCCGCAGAATAACCTCGGCGCAGCTCGCGGCCCAATCCGTTTCGAGCTTGTGCGTCGGTGCGGAAAATGGGATAAACAGAATCGTACTTCATGGAGCTCTGCCCCGGCATTGACCCGCTAAGATCTGAGCCGGAAGCGGAGCTCCTTCCTCCTGACACAAAAATCCAACTGAAAGAGAATAACCCTTCTCGCCTACAGCTTTTACGGGTGTGATTCAAAGAACTGGCCGGTAATAATGGGC